>Ga0265297_10009515_pt1 | contig 12505 bp, 10 predicted proteins | sample Munlanlwell13791_FD_192502 | JGI IMG/M metagenome (GOLD analysis project Ga0265297, IMG submission 192502) | Leachate microbial communities from a municipal landfill in Southern Ontario, Canada - Leachate well 137-91 | ecosystem: Engineered > Solid waste > Landfill > Unclassified | place...
ATCATCCTTGAACTGAAGGATGTTTGCCAGCGACGCTCCGCGGAATTTGTAAATCGCCTGATCGTCATCTCCCACCACCGTCAGATTGCGCTCCGGACCCAACAGGAGTTTTAACAAATCATATTGCGCGCCGTTTGTGTCTTGAAACTCATCAACCATCACGTGACGGAATTGTTTCCGGTACGTGTCCAGAATCGCCGGGCGCTCGCGGAACAAACGCAGCGTTTCCAAAATCAAATCACCAAAATCCAGACACCCTTCATCCAAGAGCAGTTTCCGGTAGAAGCAATATCCGTCCGCCAATTCCTGCAACCGCTTGCGCTCACCGTCCGCGTTTTCCGCGTCCTGGTCCAGCACGGCGTTTTTGACGAAATCGAGATAGCGATCCGACGTCACGCCCTCATCCTTTGCGCGAGAGATGTGGACGAGGAGCGCATGGAGGAAGCGTGTCGGATTGCCGAGCGGGCGATAGTAGTCGAGCGGCATCTTGTCCAAATGACGGCGAAGCAACAACCACGCATCCGTCGGCGTGATCAGGCGAAACCGATTCGGCAGTCCGATGTCGAGCGCGTGCGTCTCGAGGACGCGCTGGCAAAATCCGTGAAACGTTGAAATCCAAAAATCGTATGCACCGGTCGGGAGCAACTGAAGAACGCGGTCTTCCATTTCCGCCGCCGCCTTTTCCGTAAAGGTGAGCGCGAGGACGTGATCCGTGGTCAGCCCCTCTTCCTGCATGACGTGGGCGTACCGTTTGGTCAGCACGGTCGTCTTCCCGGTTCCTGCGCCGGCCACAATCAAAAGCGGACCGGTTTTATGCGTGACGGCTTTACGCTGCGCTTCGTTCAGACCCTCCAAAAAGTCCGTCATAGTGGATCCAGTCTGCCGTGCGGGTTCGTTCCTGACAATGCCTTAGATTTTTTCCAGATCTCCCGTTGACCCGTCCATCCGTACGCGATCGCCCAACACGAGACCGGCACGCACAAGATTGACGTTGGTCACAACCGGCACATGTTGTTCACGCGCGAGAATGGCCAAATGCGAAAGCAATCCACCGCTTTCCGTGACGATTCCGTCGATGGTTTCAAAATACCGGACGATGTCCGGCGAAAGAACCGAGACAGCCAAGACGCATCCTCCCTCTTTTTTTGTCTGTTTCTCCGCCTGTTCACGCGAGACCAGTATCCCTTCCGCGATCCCCGCCGATATTCCCATCGGTTTCTCATACGATTCCGGCGCGATCACGTTTGTCAGCCGCGCAGGGAACGGAACGTTCTCAAATCCACGGCGTTCTTCCAGGCGTTTTGCGAGCATGGTGCGCGGAACGCGTCCCTCCACGATCTCGGATGGCGTGGCACCGTACAGGATCGGATTCGGAACCAGCTTATGTGCAACTGCAAACAGCCGGAGCGATCGCCGGAGCGCGTTTATGTGGCAGACGGTCAGCCACCTTCCGCATTCGCGTAACTGTGTATAGGCAACCGCCCGGCGCAGAAACGGCATCAGCATCTGCTGGCGCCAGGCCGGAAGCTGCGTCCACCATTGCTCGACGCCGGCATCCTCGGTTGGCGCGGTTGGCGGATGAAACGCCGTTTCATCCTCGATCTCCAGCCCGTTCCCTTTCCATTCCTTATACGCAACGGACGGGACCGGAAGCGGAGCAAAAAAGTGATCACGAAACGAAGACCCTAAGATCGTTGCGAGTGACGGGTCTGTGGCGCGACGGACCGTTTCCGCCTGCGTCACCGCTTTTTGCGCCTGCAGGTTGATTGAAAAAATCACCTCGTAGTCGCGGATAAACATCTCCCATGCGCGGTCAAACGGCACGGTTGTTGCCTGCGCCATCCGCATCGCCTCTTCCGTCTTTGTAAAGAGCGCCGTCGGTTCGTCAAAGGCCATCTTCCGCAAGGCCCGTGCGTTTTGCGAAGACCTCCACCATCCGCTCCATGATTTGCGATGCGGTTTGAGAAGCGACCTTGGATGAAAGTAGGTTTGTGACGGGAATAACGATCGGATCTCGGATTCACGATCGATATAGAGCTGGTTGCCCAACAGGCGAAAAAGATCTTTTGACGAGTACAATACATGTTCATGTCTGTACACCCGATCAATCGGCCCGTCCTCCGCATAGAGTTTTTTCAGAAGGCCGAGTGTAAACGGGGTCGGACGCGGAGCGATCTCCACCAGCTCGGTCCGTTCGAATAAAAACGGCGAACCCGATGGTAACGTGGCGTCCAAATACCGCATGCCCTCATACGTCTGTGCGTTGATGGTGGTAATCGGACGCGATTGCAACAAATGCCAGACGTTCTTGGCATAACACCACTCAATATCCTGCGGATGGCCGAACGTGCGCTCGATACGTTTGCACGCTTCGACCATTCCGGAAAAATTCGGAATGGTTGTCCGTGGAAGCGACTCGGTCCAAAAGAGCTCGACTCGCCGCGGTTTTATGCGTCCGGATACAAGCAACTCGCCGATTCCCGCGTGGTATTCCACGACCATGCGTCGGTCGCCCGACGGATGGCGGGTAAAGGTAACGCCTGCCAGATCGGCCGGGATATATTCCTGCACCATGACAGAAAATCGCGTGTGCATCCCCTTTTCAACGGCCTGCGTGATGACCGCACGTAGCGCCTCCCCCATGTCGCGCGGATGGACATTGATGCGCGTCAAAAATTGTCCGGCTTGCGATGAGGCGGCCTGGTCTTCGATCAGCGCGCATGAACGGACCGCATACCGCGGAACGCGTAAATAACGCAGCACGATCTCTGCCATGCGTTCATACACGCCCGTCTCTCCTTGAGATGCACATTGAACAATTGTTTGAATCACGTCCGTTGAGATAGCGACAAGCGGCGGGACGGGCAACCCAAGATCGGCCAGCACCTTGAGAGACCACGCCTTTCGCCCGACGTTTGTCATGCCGGCTTTGAGCGCCTCCATCGGGAGGATGGAGAGTGGTGGCAGCATCCCCATATTACGGACGTGTCGGCCAATCCCACGGTGTGTTATACCGGCCAAGAAATGTGTTCCCGCGACGTTCAAGCTCGACCCCGACCAGCTTTGCGTCAAAACAGTTCACCCATCCGTCACAGACCGTGATCACGGTTGAGCCGGATGGCACTTGCGCAAAAGCCGTCTCCAGATCCAGCGTCGGCGTGGAGATAAGCGAAAGGTTGATGCTGTCCGGAATATGACTACGGAGATACGCACTCGTCCCGCGACAATCGACGAGAACCGTTCCTTTTGCCACGCTCGAACGAACCTCGTTTTTTGAAAAGACAACCTGATACCGCGACTCCTTGTACACGTCGTTAAATTTGATTTTTCCGGACCAAAGACCGCCGTACGTCACCCATCCGTCGGCGCCGCCTTCCAAGTACGACGCAACCAGCCGCTTGCTCCGCAAAAAGTCGGCGGTTTCTTTCCCGCGGATTCCGGACCAACACAGCGTATAGATGACCTTGTCGCTCGGTAATTCGATCCAGCGTCCAGCCTTGAGGTCTGCGAGACGGATGTGGATGCTGTTCGGAAAATGTCCGTTGTCGTATTCAATGTTTTCACGCGCGTCGAGCACGATCGCCCCGGGCAACCCCCGCTTCACCTCCTTGTCAAACTCCGCATTTGTCGCCATGAGCGGTCGGGTGCGGTGAAGATCGAAAAAGTCCGTTGTCGTGGTGCTTGTGGTTTCCGGGGACACGCGGGTGGTTTGGACGGTTCCGAGCACGCGGACCGTCGAGGTGTTCACACGAACCGGCTGGCCGTCCGCCGCGCGCGCGACGTCCATCAACACGCCGTACCGCGTCGTCTCATCCGGCATCACGAGCGTCAGCTCAAGCGATGTTTTGTTCTCGTCAATGCGCTGCATCTTATCGATGGTCAGCGCTTGCATGCCGACATACCATGACTTGAACGTCGCAAACGGGACGGATTTTTTCGACAGATCATACGCCTGCGCCCATTGGCCGGACGCGATAAACGCATAATACCGGCGGATGAAATCCGCGACCGCATCATCCGGACGCGAGGCGATTCCGGACGCGGTTTTCGTTGTTTGTGAAAACGACAGCAGATCGAGCGCGGCCGTATCGCCGAGTCCGGACACATCTACGCTTCCCGATAACCGTTCGGTCGCCTTGTCGGTCGATGTGACCGTAGACGGCGCCACGGCGTGCGCCCGGCTGTTCGCGAGCCAATCTTCATACACCTTTCGCTGCGCGTACGACCCGTATCCCCACGCCGAAACCGCGGCCACGCCGAACATAACCACGATCGCCCCTCCCCAGTAAAATACCCGGCGCTTCCCGGTGGTAAGCCGCAAGCGGATGACCTGATAGAGCGAGCTCAACATCGCCGACAACACGAGAAATGCGATGGAAAAAACCTGCGCGACCTGCGTCCCGACGTTAAAAATAAAATCAGGCGGCGGAACGGCGCGCGCCTCTTTGGCGCCGGCGATCAGGACGACCGCACACGTCAAAAGAACGGGAAACCACTTCATCGGTCTTTATTGTACGCGGGACGAGTCGTCCGGGCAACCACCGTCAAAGCTCCCCGCCCAGCTTTTTCGCGGTTTCGTCGATCCGCTCAAATTGTTTACGGACGTCGCGCATTTTTCTGCGCAACTCCGTCATGTACAGCTCAACCTTCCCTTCGTCTTCGACGCGCTCCAAACGGAACACGAGCGAGCGCAGGTCCTCGTTAAAATCCGAGCGCATTTTTTCTACGACGTGGCGGAGAGCGTCAACCGTCTTTTGTGTTTCCGGCGTCAGTTTGTCAGGCATAGGTGTTCATTATGTATTATAGTAAACCTTTTTCAATGTTGTTCCGAATTTTTTCCATCAGCCGGAGATAGAACCGCACATTCATGAGCGTCGCCAGTCGCTGGCCGAGCATTTCTTCGATGGTAAACAGGTGGCGCAGATACCCCATCGTGTAACGCGACAGTTCCCGGTCGAGATCGGAGCCGTCGCTGTCCGCGATCAGCGGCTCGTGCGACGTCTTCCATTTTTCATTGGTGATCTGCGTGGTCTCGTAAAAATCTTTCCGTGTGAGATCGTCGTGCGTCCAACGGTAGAGCTGCCCATGCCGCGCGTTGCGCGACGGCAAGACACAATCCATCATATCGATCCCCCGCTGTACGTAGGCGACGATCTCGTGCGGTTGCGCGCCACCCATGAAGTACCGCGGCTTCTCTTTTGGAAGGATTTCGTTCAACCGGTCGAGGACCGTGCACGCCTCTTCGAACGGCTCGCCGACCGAAAGGCCGCCGATCGCATATCCGTCAAAACCGATATCGACCAGCTCCTGTGCGCTTCGTTCACGGAGAGCGATGTTCGTTCCGCCTTGAACGATGGCGAACAGTTTTGCACCCGGATTAACGGAACCGTCCTTTAATTTTTCGAATGCGTCTTTCGACCGGCGCGCCCATTTGGTCGTGAGTTCGAGAGCGGCCACGAGTTCCTCATCCGTTGCCGGAAGCTTTGTACAGACATCAAGCACCATGCAAATATCGCTTCCGAGCGTGCGTTGAATTTCCATGCATAATTCCGGCGTCAGCATCATCTTTGCGCCGTCGATGTGCGATTGAAATTTCACGCCCTCTTCCGTCAATTTTCGGATCCCGGCCAAGCTGAACACCTGAAAACCGCCGGAGTCCGTCAATATCGCTCCGTTCCAATCCATAAACCCATGCAAACCGCCGAACGCGCGCATCACGTCCATCCCAGGACGTAGCCAGAGATGATAAGTGTTCGACAAAAGAATCGGCGACCCCAACCGCTCCACATCAAACGACGACAACGTCTTGACCGCTCCGCGTGTGGCGATCGGCATGAAGAACGGCGTCCGGAGCATTCCGTGCGGGGTCTCCAGCCGTCCGGCGCGGGCGTGCGACGACTCGGAAAACGCGTGAAGAGAAAAGTCCGTCATACGGTTGGCTTCGACGATGGTTCGTGGCTTGAAAGACGGCGACGCGCCCAGGACGTCCTCCGCAACAGCAACGCGCACAAGACGGCCGCGACAAACAACACAACGAATGTCAGGCGCGATCGAGGTTGCGTCATCGCATTTCCGAGCAGCGTGAACGACAGGATCCACGGAAGACTGCCGAGACACGTTCCCAGTGCGAAGGACCGGAATTGAATGGCCGTCAGTCCGCTCGCGATATTGACCAATTCGCTTGGAAAAAAGAACAGGCGCATGAAAAACACCGTCAAAAATCCCTGCTCGCACAATTTTGCGTCGTATTTTTTCATAAACGCGTTTTCGTGCTTTTGCACGTACCGCCGTCCGATCAGCCGCCCGCCCCAGAATCCCAGCGACGTCGACAGATTAAAACCGACGATCGCCAGCACGGTTCCGAAGACCATTCCGTACGCGGTTCCCGCTACCATGGCAAACGCCATGGTCGGAATGGGAATCGCCACCGCGACGATATACGCTCCGAGCATGATGACAACGCCCCACACGCCGGCGCTCCGCGCGATTTGATGCAGATGCGCCGGAAACTCGTGAGCCGACAGATGATGGGCGCGCAGATACCATGTCACCGCCGCAAACAAAAGGGCCCACACCGCCAACACCGATATGGAAATCACACGCGATCGTTGCATAGGTTATTGCAGTTCTTCCCGTTTTTCTTTCATGAACGCAAACCATTCTTCCAACACGTTAAGAAAGAGCTTGAACGGGGCTTCAATAATAAAATCGAAAAAGAAAATGAAGATGTTGATGCGCGAAATGGATGTGGAAAGCCATTGTCCCACGCGGAGGATTGGAAGCGAAATGAAGTCGACGAGCGCGTTACTGAACGTATCCATGCGTTCAACAACCACGCATTCCCGTGCCGTCAGGCGGAGTCGGAACGCGAAGAAACTGACAATCGTGAGAAAGAAGATAAAGATCAGCGAGCTGATCCACGTAAAATAGATCTTCCCCAGCACGTTGAACACCAATCCAAAAATAAGGAAGAACGTAAATGCGTAAAATGTCCGGAATAAAAACCGGCTCAACCCGTGGCGGGCGCTCGGAATCTTGATTTCTCTCCCCTTGGGACCTTCCGGCGACAGAAGCTCGTCGACGCCGCGGACAATCCGCGCGGTGTTGTCTTTTCCGGGGACGCGGATGAGCGATCCGATCAGAAACATCAGCACCGGAGGGAACAACACGTTGATCAGGAGGGAGAGCTTGTTGAAGTCTTTGTAAAAATACATTTCGGCCGGAACCTCCAGCGCAAGCGCGATCAGAATTTTCGTGATAAACAAATAAATGACTGCCCGCACGATTCCGCGGCGCAGCTTTCCACGCGACTCCTTATACAACCGGCCGGCCATCTGTTCGATCGCCGATGTCAACGCGCCCGGTTCATGGAAAAGGCGATCCGTTTCCTGTGCGTTTTCATGGAGAGCGCGGCGCAATAACGAAAGCGAAATCGCCCACGGCTTGATTGCGGAAATAAATTTTTGACTCAACGCGTGGCGCAACTGTCCCCGCACCTTCATCTCCACGCCCACCATCTGAAGCGCCATGTTTTGCGGCTGTGCGATCCAGACGTCCGGCTGCATCCATGCGGAGTGATATGCGCGCACCAGCTTATACCCGAGCAGATCGTCGTCGACCTTGAACATCGTCCGATAACAGGCGATATACACCTGCAGCCGTCGCTCGGTCTCATCCATGACCGCTCCCTTGAGGGTGATGCGGTCGCCGAGCGATTCATACAAAAAATTGATCAGCGTTTTTTCCTGATCGTGATCACCGAGGACGTCTTCCAGTTCGGCGGCAACGACTCCCAACAACCATTTTTGATGACGTGAGTTGAATTGACCGGACCGGACCGCTTGGACTTTCCGGATGACGCATGCGGCATCGGACACCAGCGAATCCGGAAGGACACCGTTCGGAAGATAGCGCGCCGCGATCAGTTCGCGGATCAAGTGCGAAGCCACCTGCTCGGCTTCGGTTTCGAGGACGAGTTGCCGCTTTAAAATGCGCAAAATCGCATTCTTTCTCAAAAGATGGTCATCCTGATAATCCACCGCATTCCGAATTTTTTCGTATAAAAACGCAAAGCGGCTGACCCCCGCATGAACCGTAAGCCGAGAACCTTCGGGCACGTCCAGCGGCGGTTTTGACCGCATGATGGCTAATATTTCAGCTATTTTCGCTTCCGAGCGTTGACCCATAAGCTGTGCATCACTCTACGATGGACGACCCGTTTTGTCGAGGGGTCGACCCTCTCGATTACACACGGTGATCATCCTTATAATGACATGAAAAAACCGAAAAGACTACATCTCTGCAGCCTTTTGAGGTCTTCTTTTTACGGCTTAATTATCCGAGCAGCGATTCGATGTCGGTCTTAAGGACGCCGGAAATGCCGATCAGGGTTTTGATCGTCGGATTCTTGTTGGCACCGGATTCCAATTTGATGATGGTATTATAATTCACTTTTGCCCGCTTTGAGAGCTCTTCGCGTGACAGTTCGTTCTGCAATCGAAGTTTTTTGATATTGCCGGCCAGTTTTGAAAGCGTGTACTTTTTCATAGGATCTCATCAAGTTCAAGGAATTAAAGGTAAGGTCGAGTATAATAAACCTTTCTCCATAGGTCAAGCCTCGATAAAAAAAGGATACAAAACACCCCCGATGATTATCGGAGGCGTCTTATTGGTGGGACCGGTGGGGATTGAACCCACGACCGTTGGCTTAAAAGGCCACTGCTCTACCAACTGAGCTACAGTCCCGACGAGCGAGCAACGAGCAAGCCCACGGCTTACGCGATTGCGAGCAAGGAGGAACTCTATGGCGCAAAGCGACATACAGTCCCGAGCGCCAAAAATATACCTTCGTTTTAAATTCTTGGCAAGCTCTCTGTCTCCCCAACCTCCTTCACCGTTTGTTCGAGTTCCGGCATGTACGAACGAAATTGAGCAAAGCATTCCTGCGCGTTGGCGAGGAACCGTTCGGCGAGTTGCTTCCGCTCCAGCGGGTCGATTTTCAGGCGGTAGATCTGGCGGACAAAGGGAAAACGAGCGGGCAGATGCTCTTGATACCACCGCAGGACGTCGTCCTTGCGATAGACAAAGGTCCCGGTCTGCATCCACGTTTTTGTGGCGACCGCATCGCGAAGACTCCGCACCGCCCACTTGACCCATTGGATCTGACCGCCGTGCGTGAGTTTGTAGACGTCCGCGTGGTCCGCTCCAAGGTTCCCATAGATTTCGAACGGAAGCGCGTCCAGGTAGCGAGAACGATAGAATGTTTCGATTTCCGGCGGCTTTCGTCCGCGAAGTCGTTCCTTCCAGCCAGCTAAAACACCCTGCGGATCGTAAAGGACATTGCTCTGCTGCAGAAGATCGAAATCCGGAAGCGCGCCAAGGCCGGGGTCGCGAAGCAGGAGATCGACCAAGCGCGCGTCCGTGTATCCAACATCGATCGGTCGACCGAATTCTCGAAGGAGCGCTTCCGACAACGGTTGCGAAAAATCCTCCCATGTCCGGCTTTCGACGGGCAAGCTCCCCTGCTCTTTTTCTAGCCGCGCATATGCTTGATCCATCACCTCCATCCGCGACTGCGACTGATGGATGCGTCCCATGGTCAGCCGGAGGTACGCGTCCGGCGCCGTCGCATAAATGCGCGTATCCGCGTCCGATTCCGGGACCGCTTCCCCTTTTGCGTACGAACCGATTTCAATGACGCCGACAATCGATCGGTTTGCGCCAAGTGCGCGCTGAACCATCGCAAGATACTGTTCGAATTTTTGATGATCCGTCTCGAGAAACGAGTGGTCCGAATAAAAATCCATATTCGGTGATAGTCGCATACTCTTCCCTGTTCAGCAATCCGTGATCGCGGTAACCTCATTGCATATGAAAACCGTCCTCTTGATCCATGGCTGGCTCTCGACGCCGAAGATGCATTTTTTTCCGTGGCTGAAAAAAGAACTTGAAACGCGCGGGTATACGGTCGTCGCGCCGCAGATGCCGAACCCGGCGCTACCGAAACGCGCGGAATGGCTGGCGACCTTGAGCGACATGCTCCACGCCATCGATCGTCCCGAAGAGACCATCCTCCTCGGACACTCCCTTGGAACGCTGACCATCCTCCATTACTTGAACGAGATTCACCAAGGAGCGGCGTTTCCCCACGTCGTGCTTTGCTCGGGGTTCGGGCGCGCGTTTTCCCTCCCCCAGCCGATCGATATTCCGCGTTTGAACGAATACCCGAAACTGATTGCGATGCGCGAAAAAATTCTTGCGCTTCCGGAAGTCGTTTTACGGGACTGGTTTGAGCCGACCATTGATTTTGACCGCGTTCGGCATCTTGCGCGTCGCTGGACCTGCATCCACGCACCGGACGATCCCGTGGTTCCGTATGCGGAGGGCGTTTATGCCGCGCAGCAACTCGGCGCGACGTTTGTCGAAGAAACAAACGGCCACTTGATCGAGTTCCGTGTGAACGGGCGGATGGCGCTGCCGAGCGCGCTGGAGGCGATCGTTTCCACGGAAGACGACCTGTCTGCGTAATTTTTTGACGTTGCGACACGATCGCGATAACATGGTCGAACAATTAAAGATTATCAAGAGCGCAGGAGAGGGATTTGGCCCGCTGACCCTGCCGACAACCGACCCCGATCGAGCTTAGCTCGACATCGGGACACGGTGCCACCTCCAACCCCCATCGGGGAAAGATAATTCGTCATCGCGAACCCTTTTCTCCATGTGGAAAAGGGAATTTTATTCATTCAATTTTTTTTATGCATTACGTCCCTTCGACGTTAACGGTGGAAAGTGTGACGTCCGGACATCCGGACAAGGTGTGCGATCAAATCTCCGACGCGCTACTTGATGCGTATCTCGCCCAAGATCCGACCAGCCGCGTGGCGCTCGAATCGTTCGGAAGCCACGGCACGCTCATGATCGGCGGCGAAGTGACGAGCAACGCCACGGTCGATGCCGAGACCATTGCGCGCAACGTGTACCGTTCCATCGGATACAACGACGAGCTGCGTATCTTGCTCGACATCCACCGGCAGTCGCCAGACATTGCGCAGGGCGTGGATACGGGCGGTGCCGGCGACCAAGGAATCATGTACGGATATGCCACGGATGAAACGCCGGAATTTTTACCGCGGAGCGTCGTGCTTGCGCATGCGCTTTCCCGGGGACTCGAGACGCTGCGAAAAACAAACGACGCATTCCGCTGGTTGCGGCCGGACGGAAAGACGCAGGTGACGATGCAAGACGGTAACATCCGCACGATCGTTGTCAGCACCCAACACGACGATACGGTCGATCAATCCGTTATCCGCGAGGGGTTGATCCGCGATTTGATTGCGCCGATCGCGGGCGATCTTTCCAACGTCGAGATTCTGACAAACCCCACGGGCGCGTTTCTGATCGGCGGATTTGAGGCGGACACCGGACTCACCGGCCGCAAAATCATGGTCGATACCTATGGCGGACTGATTCCGCACGGCGGCGGCGCATTTTCCGGCAAAGATCCGACCAAGGTCGACCGGTCTGCCGCGTACATGGCGCGTTTTGTCGCAAAAAATATCGTTGCGAACAAAGCCGCACGCGCGTGTCTTGTTTCCGTTGCGTACGCGATCGGGCGCGCCGAACCGGTCATGGTCGAGGCGGTTGATGAGAACGGACGCGCGATCCCAAACGACTTGCTGAACCGATTTGATTTCCGTCCGCAAGCGATCATCGAGCGGTTACAACTGCGCAATCCCGTCTTCCAACAAACCGCCGCGTACGGACATTTCGGAAAAACCGGTCTTTCTTGGGAACGCGTGGAAGCGCTTGGTTGAGCACATAAACGTCGTTTTTGCTGGACATCGCACGGCGACCTGTTACGCTCTTCTTATATGAATAAACGATCTTTCTCCACTCACTTCGTCGCGCTCATCAGCACCGTGGCGCTCTTGGTACCAGGTACGGTACCAGGTACCGCCGCGGCAACAAGCGAGCTTATCAAAGCATCGGGTCCAGCCGTTTATTACGCGACCGTCGGAGGACGCTACGTCTTTCCGAATGAGCACACGTTTTTTTCCTGGTACGGCGACTTTTCGTCCGTCCGGACAATTTCCGACACCGAGCTCGCATCGTATACGATTCTCGGGAATGTGACGTACCGCCCCGGAAGCAAGCTCGTGAAGATCACGACGGATCCAAAGGTCTACGCCGTGAGCCGCGGAGGGATGTTGCGCTGGGTGCAAACCGAAATGGTTGCGCGTGCGTTGTACGGATCGGATTGGGCGCAAAAAGTTGACGATGTACCGGATGCGTTTTTTGTGAACTACCGCGTCGGCTCCCCCATTGCCACCACCGCCGATTATGTTCCTGCAAACGAGCTCGCCGGCACGGCGACGATCTATACGGATAAGTTGGATTATTCTCCGTTTGTTCCATCGCCGACACCCACACCGACTCCCACACCGACTCCCACACCGACTCCGTCTGCCGTGACGCTTCCTATCACCGGACAATACACGGGCGT
>Ga0265297_10009516_pt1 | contig 12501 bp, 11 predicted proteins | sample Munlanlwell13791_FD_192502 | JGI IMG/M metagenome (GOLD analysis project Ga0265297, IMG submission 192502) | Leachate microbial communities from a municipal landfill in Southern Ontario, Canada - Leachate well 137-91 | ecosystem: Engineered > Solid waste > Landfill > Unclassified | place...
TGCTCCCTTCTAAGCATACCTCTTTCGGTAAAAAGAAAGGTTATCGGCGTGCTTAATCTCTACACTTCTTCTCCGCACAAATTTAGTAAGGGAGAAATAGAAACATTAAATACTATTGCGAATCAGGCGGCAATTGTTATTGAAAATAATCAATTAATGGTTAAAACAAGAATTGTGCAGGAAGAGCTTGAAACCCGAAAACTCGTTGAACGCGCAAAAGGGATCTTAATGAAGCAGGGATTAACCGAAGAAGAAGCTTTCAGGAAGATCCAGAAAAAAAGCATGGACCTGCGCAAGCCTATGCGTGATATTGCAGAAGCGATTATATTGACGAGCGAGATGGAATGACGCTCATATTTATCTTTCTGCGGAACGCCTCATAAATAAAAACATTAACGGGTTAACGGGTTAACGAGTTCAAAGATTATTTAACTCGCAAAACTCGTTAATAGATCAATGTCTTTTTAATGTTTGAAAATGCTACATCCGCTGAAAGAAAAATATTCGCTTTTCGTGTAAAACAGATGTCTGATGCCAGGTTCCAGATGCCGGCAAAGATCGCATCACGTAGCACGCATTACGTCATAAAAAGTATTTGTTTTTTAACTTATTTCCTTGTTGACTTGTTACCTTGTCAACCTGTTTTTTAAATTTACTATAATTTAAGGAGGAGGAAAGATGAAAAAGTATTTATTGACTCCCGGTCCGACACCCGTACCAGCAGAAGTTTTATTAAAGGAAGCGCTTCCTATTATTCACCACAGGACTGCAGCTTTTGGTAAAATATTTGAAGAAGTGAGCACAGGTTTGAAAGAAGTTTTTCAGACAAAAAACGATGTTTTTATCTTCGCCTCATCCGGAACCGGAGCCATGGAGGGCAGTATTGTTAATCTTCTTTCACCCGGTGATAAGATAATAGTAAGTGAGACCGGTAAATTCGGTGAACGCTGGTGGAAGATAGCAAAGGCTTACGGAATAGAATATATACTAATAAAAGAAGAGGACGGGTCTTGTTCTGACGTTGAAAAGATAAAAAAAGCCCTAAAAGAAAATCCCGGAATTAAAGCGGTTTTCACTACCCTCACAGAAACTTCAACAGGCGTTGTAAATGATATAAAGGCTATCGGTGAAGTGGTTGCAGGAACAGAGGCAGTGCTTGTTGTCGACGCGATATCAGGTCTTGGTGCGCAGGAAATGCGAAGTGATGATTGGAAAGTAGATGTGGTTGTTTCGGGTTCCCAGAAAGGTCTTATGCTCGCACCGGGACTTGCATTTGCTTCAGTAAGTGAAAAAGCAATGAAACTTGTGGAAACCTCAAAACTTCCTAAATTCTATTTTAACTGGAAAGCAGCAAAGAAATCTATCGCAACAAAAGAAACTCCGTATACTCCGGCAGTAAGTCTTATAGTTGCTCTTGCCGAGAGCTTAAAAATGATCAGGGCAGAGGGAATGGAGAATGTTTGGAAGAGACATGCTCTTCTTGCCGAAGCAACGCGCGCTGCAGTTAAGGCAATGGGCCTCAAGATCTTTGCGAAATCGCCGTGCAACGCGGTTACTTCTATTGCAGTGCCGGAAGGGATACTTGGTAGTGCGATATATAAGAAAATGCGTGATGATTTTGGAGTGAATATTGCAGCCGGACAGGGCGACCTTAAAGATAAAATAATCCGTTTTGCGCATCTTGGCTATATGGAGCAGTTTGATATAATTCTTGCTCTTTCAGCTCTTGAAATGGCTCTTACCCAGCTTGGTTATAAAGTTGAGTTAGGCAAAGGTATTGCAGAGGCAGAAAAAGTCTTTCTTGCGAAGAAATAGTACAAAGTACAGGGTACAGAGTAGTCGCCGCGGAGACTACAGAGTGAAAAAAAATAAAAACAGGGCTTTCAGATTTATTCTGAAGCCCTGTTTTTTGTTTAATCTGAGTAATCTCTTTATGAAATCTGTGTAATCGTATTATATTTTAATTGACAAACGCGCAGGCATGTGATATAATGTTTTCACTTTGAAAATATTCCACTTTGAAAATATTTAGAGGATAAAATGGATAAAAACCTATCCCGGTTTATTGACAGATTAGAAAATCTGGAAATGAGATCGAATGAAAAAAATCCGCTTGAACATTATCAGATACCAAGCGAAATACTGCAGTCAAACCTGCCATTCAAACATATTCTTATTTTATTATCCCTTTCTTTGAAAGATAAAATTACTATGGGAGAGCTTGGCGAAAAAGTATCAATGAGCCTGCCGACACTTACAAGAGCGATCAACCGTTTGGTTGATGAATCCCTTGTTCTGCGGCAAAATGATAAAGATGACAGGCGTATTGTACGGGTAGCTCTTGCCAGTAAAGCCAGATCAATAATGAAGAAATTTAAAGACCAACGGCGCCAGCTTCTGACATCTCTTTTGAGCGGTTTAACTCGACAGGAGAGAGAGAAATTTGTTGCAATGATAGAAAATTTATTTGGCATATTAAGAGGTTTGCCAAGAAAAGGAAAACAATGAAAAAAATAACAAATTTTATTCTGAACAATCCAAAAAAAATTATTGCAGCGATCTTTATCATAACCATATTTTTTGCGTATTATCTTCCAAAATTGCAGATAAATTCGGATATGGAGACAATGCTTCCGGAAAATTCATCTGTAGTAAGCGCCATAAGAAAGATCGATAAGCAATTCGGCGGAGTTGCTTATGTTATTGCGCTTATTGAATCAGATGATGTTTTTACGGAGCATACTCTTGAAAAAATAGACAAACTTACTCTTGGGATGAAGGAGATACCGGATGTTAATGAAGTCCTAAGTATTACCCGTATGGACGAGATCAAAGGCACCGAAATGGGTATAGAAGTAAGTCCGGTCCTTAGTTCTGTGCCGCATACAAAAACAGAGCTTGAAACTTTCAGAAAATATGTGCTTTCCGATAAGCGTTACCGCGGCATATTTGTTTCAACCGATGGAAGATATTCCATCATTATCGGTAAACTTTCTACAAATATTGACGAATCCCCGATCACTAAAAAGATACAGGAATTGGTGGATAAGAATTCCGGCCCGGAAAAAATATATCTTATAGGTTCTCCATTTATAACTAAGGCATTGCAGGAAAACCTTGTTAAAGACCTAAGGATCCTTCTGCCGATAACCGCATTTGTTATTATTCTTGTTCTGTTTTTCAGTTTCAGAAGTTTTTCCGGGATTTTTTTACCATTGTTAACAGTTGCTTTGAGTACAATATGGGCAATGGGCGCTATGGCGCTTGTAAAAGAGCCCATGACATTAATAACGACGATCTTGCCAGTCATATTGTTTACGGTCGGTACTGCTTACCCCATTCATATAATAGCCAGATATTATGAAGAGATCGCAAACGGATTTTTGAAAAGGGAAGCGCTCGAAAAAGTTATTTCTCAGACAGGTATTCCCGTATTTCTTGCGGCGATCACGACAGTATTCGGATTTTCTTCAAATCTCTTTACGCGGCTTCGCCCTATAAAAGTTTTTGCTATCGTAGGAACTTTTGGGGTTTTGCTTGCGTTTATATTTGCGCTTACTTTAGTTCCCATTTTTTTAATGTGGATGCCAACTCCTAAAATAAAAAAACAAGAACAAAAAAAAGACAGTATTTTTGTTTCTTTTTTAAAATTCCTTTCGGACTTTGTTTCCAAGAACAGGGTTTGGATCGTTGTGGGCACTATTGCAATAGTTGCTTTTTTTGCTGCAGGTATTCCCCGCATTGTGACTGAAAGTAATTTTGTGGAATATTTCAGGAAAGGAAGCAATATAAAAATCGGGCATAATATAGTAGACGAAAAATTCGGCGGTTCTTTTAATATGAATATAACAGTAACCGGAGACATATTAGCGCCTTCCGTTATGAAGCAGATAGATACTTTTGAGCAAGGACTGAAAAACCTCAATAATGTTAATTATCCCCAGTCTATTACGGATATTCTTAAAGACACAAACAAGGCTCTGCACGAAGGAGATGAACATTATTATGCGCTTCCGGATTCCCGTGAAGCCGCATCACAATATATGTTGCTCATTTCAATGTCAAATTCTTCATTCCTTAATAATCTTATTACACCCGATTATAGGCAAGTAAATATTACCGCAAGATTGGACACTGTACGAACAGCAACACTTATCAGGGTAATAAAAGAAGTTCAAACCCTTGCCGACAAGTGTTTTACAAATGAAGTAAAAGTTGAAATATCAGGTTCGCCATTTTTAATAAACGAGATACAGAAACTTTTAATATCGTCACAATATTCCAGCCTTATTATGGCGTTCATAAGTGTATTTATTATAATAACTCTTATTTACCGGACTAGAACAAGCGGTATTTTTGCCCTTATGCCGATATTTGTCACAGTAATTGCAATGCTTGGGACAATGGGGTGGTGTAATATACCTCTTGATATGGCAAACGCATTATGCGGAAGCATAGCGATAGGCATAGGCATAGATTATTCGTGCCACTTTTTTGCCCGATATAAAGAAGAAAGAAAGAAAGGTTTGGGCAGGACTGAAGGAGTAAGGGAAACAGTTTTAACTGTAGGAGGCCCGATATTTTTTAATGCTATTGCCGTGGGTGCAGGTTTTCTTGTTCTTTCTTTTTCGTCCTTTCCTGTGCTGGGTATGTTTGGAAAATTAATTGCTTTTGCAATGGTATTTTCTTCTCTTGGCTCGCTCATAATAATACCGACGCTGATATTGATCAAAGCGAGGGTAAAAGGAGACAGATAGCTCATACTTATACTTTCTGCGGAACGCCGCGCGTCTGAATGCCTGCTTGTCTTGGCTGCGTTTCAGCCTAGTCTGGGCTTCAGGCTGAAGCCGCTACATCCGCTGAAAGGTAAGTATTCGCTTGCGTCAAAAACCACAGGATTTTAAGGAATTTTTCCTCAATTTTACATTTTTCAATTTCTGATTGTAGTTATAAGGAGATGATATGAAAAAGTTAATTTTATTTTTGGGAAGCATTTTATTTATTTCGGTTTTTATCGTTAGTTCATATGCATTGACCGGGGATGAGGTTTTAAAGAAAGTGGATGAAGCGCTTGTTCGTAATAATCAGGTTGCTAATCTTACAATGACGTTGACTGACAAAAACGGCATAAAACAATCCAGGGAGATCCAACTTTTTCAGAAAGAAGGCGGTAAGCGGCTTATCAAATTTTTAAAACCCGCAGATGTAAAAGGCGTGGGATTTCTTTCTTTGCCGAACGATGAAATGTATATCTATATGCCGGTATTGGGTAAGGTCAGGCGTATTGCTTCGCATGTCAAGAACCAGTCATTTATGGGAACTGATTTTTCATATGAAGATATAGGCGGAGAAAAAGTCAGTGAGGGAAATAACATAAAGAGTTTCAAGGAAGAAGAAGGCAGTTATTTGATAGAATTTAGTTCCACAAAAAAAGACGCGTCTTATTCCTTTGTTAAAATGATCATCAATAAAGAAACATTTATCCCTTCAAAGACAGAGTTTTATGATAAAGCAGGGAAACTTTGTAAAGTGATGTTAAATCAGAATGTTGAAAAGGTTGACGGCAAATGGGTAGCAAAAGAAATAAAAATGACTAATGTGAAAGAAGATCATAATACAGTTTTAAAAATGACCAATATGAGTTTTGATGACAGCATAAGCGATGATGTTTTTACGCAGCGCAATCTACAGAAGTAAGTCAAGAATGTCAAAACAGTCGATAAAGTCAAAAAAGTAAAACAGATGTCAGTGAAAACAGCATTATGCAGTACGGGTTACAAAGTATTTGTATTTTTATTAACTTGTTACCTTGTCAACTTGTTTACTTGTTGACGCTTTTTTAAACAGGAGGAATTTATGAAAAGAATTGTTGCTGCAGTACTTGGTTTGATGTTGGTTTCGTCAGGGGTTTTTGCGCTTGATTTTTCAGGGTACCTTAAAACAGACTGGAGAATGCTTATTGACGGAAGCGGAAGATTTACTTATAATCAAAATGATCTTGATCTGTCGTTAAAGCATGATATTAATTCAGGTGCAAAAGTTTTTGCGGAAATGGACCTGAAAAATCTCGGATTTGCAACCACAACAGAGCTTTATGACCTGAGCCGTTATGACAAAACACTAGTAAGTCCATGGACATTTGAAATAAAAGAGGCGTATGTTGACCTGACCGGTTTTTTTCTTAAAGGCCTTGATGTAAGAATAGGAAAACAGCGGATTACTTGGGGAACTGCAGACAAGTTTAATCCGACAGACAATATAAATCCGCTTGATCTTTCAGATGTAACGGATTTTGGGAAAAGGCTTGGAATAAATTCAATAAAAGCAACTTATTACTTAGGTGATTGTTATTTTCAGGGTGTTTATGTGCCGGTATTTACGCCTGCAGTGTTACCATCTAATTATCAGTCGCTTTATTCTTTTCCGACAACAATGCCTGTTAGTGATACCGTGGTTTTGCCAGTATCTAATTTTGCGAATTCAGAATTTGCGCTGAAGGCCGGCGGCAAGATATTCGGTTTTGATTCCTCAATAAGTTATTTTTATGGTTATGATTGTCTGCCGTTGGATAAAACAAGGATTATTAATCTTGTGCCTGCTTCAATTGAGGTAGAGCTTGAATATCCTAAAATACAGGTGATAGGGCTTGATGCGGCAGGGTCAATCGGTGATGTTGGTGTGTGGGTGGAAGCCGGTTATTTTATTCCTGAACAGTTTGACACAACAGCCTGCTATGTTCCTGCTATGTTTCCAGCCGAAACAGGAACAAAACTCAAAGATGCATATACGAAATTTACTGTAGGCGCAGACTACACTTTTCCTATTGTTGGGATCTACTCAAACATCCAGTATTGCCATGGTTTTTTTGATGAAAGAGCGTCTGATATAAAGGACTATCTTGTTGCATCGCTTGATAAGAAATTTTTCTCTGATAAGCTCAAGCTTTCTTTGTCGGGATTTTTTGAAATGGATTTCAATGGCGGAGAATATTTTTTCCCGAGTTTTACAGTCCTTCCGGAGATAAGTTATTCGCCATTTGAGGCCACAGAAATACTTTTGGGCGCGTATTTTATAGATTCATGGCCTAACGGGAAGTTTTATTCGAGCAAAGAGGGTGATGAGATGTATTTAAAGATTAAATATTCATTTTAAATACGATTACACCGATTTAGAAAAGAGATTGCACAGATTTTTTCAAAAATGGCATAAACAAACATAAGAGCAAGGTTATTGAGCATTCATAGCCCTGCTCTTTTTGTTTTGTAATCGGTGTAATCTGCTCCAATAATCTGCGTAATCGTATTATTTGCTTGGCTTGACAAATTATTCCATATATGGTATAATTTATCTTTAATATTTATTAAATACAACATATATAATTTATAGAAAAGGGAGCAATAGATGAGATTGGCAAGAAGAAACACGCTTATTAATCCTTCACCCACTCTTTCAATAACAGCAAAAGTGAAAAAGATGAAGCAAGAAGGGGTCGATGTGATAGGTTTTGGCGCAGGAGAGCCTGATTATGACACACCTTTATACATAAAAGAATCAGGAAAAGCCGCAATTGATTCAGGTTTCACGAAATATACACCCACTTCAGGCATAGAAGAACTGCGTAAGGCAATATGCAAGAAATTTAAAGATGATAATGGGCTTTCTTACGAGCCTTCACAGGTAATAGTTTCCTGCGGAGCAAAGCACTCGCTTTATAATGCTATAATGTGTATGTGCGAAGAGGGTGATGAAGTAATCCTGCCTTCACCTTACTGGGTGACCTATCTTGAGCAGATAAAACTTTCAGGTGCAAAGCCCGTAATAATAGAAACTACAGAAAAATATAATTTTAAATTGTTGTATAAAACGCTTGAGCACAGCATAACCGAAAAAACAAAATGTTTGATACTTAATTCTCCTTCAAATCCGACAGGTATGATCTATTCATCAGATGAGTTAAAAGCAATCGCAGAACTTGCAATAAAAAATGGATTTTATATCATTTCAGATGAAATTTATGAAAAATTAATATATGACGGCAAACATACAAGCATAGCTTTATTTTCAGAAGAAATAAAAAACCAGACAGTGATAATTAACGGTGTTTCCAAAGCTTATTCAATGACAGGGTGGCGTATAGGTTATGCTGCCGGGCCAAAAGATATTATTCAGGCAATGGGAAACCTGCAGGACCATTCAACTTCAAATCCGACTTCAATTGCCCAGAAAGCAGCGCTTACAGCGATCACTCAACCCGATCCCGAAATGCAAAAAATGGTAAATGAATTTAAAATACGAAGAGATCTTATGGTTGAAAAATTGAATTCCATTCCGGGAATTTCCTGTATCAAACCACAGGGCGCTTTTTATGCATTTCCTGATATTTCGAAATTAATAGGTAAAAACATAAATGGTCATAAAATAACAGGTTCTATGTCTTTTGCGGAATTACTTCTTGATGAAGCAAAGGTAGCGGTGATACCCGGTATAGCATTCGGCGCAGACAATTTTGTAAGGCTTTCTTATGCAACTTCAATAGAAAATATTAAAAAAGGACTTGAGAGGATAGAATCTTTGCTTTTTTTAAAATAACAAAAGTCATGGAGGAAGAATTATGGCAAGAAATAGGATCTATCTTGTTGATGTTACAAATCGCGACGGAGTGCAGACAGCAAGGCTTGGGCTTGCAAAGCTCGAAAAAACAATGTTAAATGTTTTTCTTAATGACATGGGAGTTTTCCAAAGTGAGTTCGGTTTTCCTGTTACCCGACACGAAACCAATTACCTTAACGCAAACTTAGAGCTTGTAAAAAGAGGTGTACTTTCACATATACGCTTGAGCGGATGGATGCGTGCAACGATCGGGGATGTTGTAACCGCTTATAAGCTGGTCCCAAAACTCGAATACCTTAATTTGTCTATATCTACTTCCGACCAAATGATCGTTCATAAATTTAAAGGTAAAATGGACCACGAAACCGTAATAGATGAAATGGTGGAAGCCGTTAAAAAAGCGCGTTCTTGCGGAGCAAAAGCAATAGGGGTCAACGCAGAAGATGCTTCACGTACAAAACTTGAATTTTTGATAAGGTTCGCAAAGGCTGCGCAAAAAGCAGGTGCTGACAGGATAAGATATTGTGATACTCTTGGTTATGATGATCCGTTTACTATTTACGACAGGATCAAAAAACTTGCAAAAGAAACACAGATGCCCATAGAATTGCATTGCCATAATGATCTTGGGATGGTTGTTGCCACCTCTCTTGCAGGGGCAAAAGCTGCAATTGACGGCGGAGTTGATGCTTACATAAATACTACAGTTAACGGAATGGGAGAAAGAGCCGGTAATGCAGACCTTGTTTCGGTAATACTTGCGGTCAAACATTCCAGCGGATTTAATGGAAAATATCATTTTGATGAGAGGGTGAATTTATCAAAAGCATGGAAAATTGCAAAATATGCATCCTATGCTTTTGCTGTTCCTATCCCCATAAATCAACCGGGAGTCGGAGCAAATGCATTTTCGCATTCTTCAGGAATACATGCCGATGGCGCGCTTAAAGACAGAAGAAACTATGAGCTTTATGATTTTGAAGAGCTTGGCAGAGGTGAGCCTGAAATAATTGAAACAGGGCGCCAGATCGTGACAGGAGAATATTCCGGCATAAAAGGTTTTCGCAATGTTTATGAAAAAATGGAAGTTAAATTCAAGAATGACGATGAAGCAAGAAAAGTCTTGGAGCTTGTACGTTACGCAAACGTTGCTAAACAAAAACCGCTTGTGCAGGATGAATTAAAATTTATTGCAACCTACCCAGACATAGCAAAAAAGATCCTTACAATGAACCCGTAAGCAAAAAGGCAGTTATGTCTAAAAAGTTTTGTATTTTTGTATTACTATGTGTTTTCGTTTTTGGTGCGGCGGATATTTGTTTTGCAAAGGAAAAAGAAACAAAAAATAGTAAAACAACTTCTTCCGAAACGCAATCAAGAATGATGGCAACCAGTTATTATGGTATGGGATTAGCCGCATTAAAAAATAATAATTATAAAAAAGCAATTTCATATCTTGAGGAAGCTGTCAAACTCAATTTGAATTTTTACCAGGCATATAATAATCTTGGAAAAGCCTATGGGTTTGCAGGCAGATTTGATGATGCAATAAAAACACTTAATCATTCTATAAAGATAAAGCCCGGTAATGATACGGCTTATGTAAATCTTGCAGTAGTTTATCATAAGATGCGTGATGTTGAAAAAGCAATTCAGGCGTGTGAAACTGCAACAATAATAAATAGTTCCTCGATAAGCGCTCATTCCATTTTAGGTGTTTTATATCTGATAGTATCTGATGAAACAAAGGCAATGCAAGAATTAAACACTTCAATTGAATTAAGTGACAATTATATAAAAAGCGGTTTTGCTTCTATGATCGAGGGAGTTGGCTATTTTGAAAATTGTTATATGCTCGGGCAACTTTATTCCAAAAAGGAAAATTATCCTCAGGCGATTTTAATGTTCGAAAAAGCAAAAGAAGGTTATTTTGCCGATCCAACCTTTTATTCACTTCTTGGGAATGCATATATCAAAACAGGTGACTATGATCTTGCAATAGAGAATTTTAAATACGGGATTAATTTTGCGCCGGATGAACCAAGTTTTGCGTATAATATTGCCTGTGCTTATGCGAAAAAAGGCGATAAGAAAGAAAGTTTTAAATGGCTTGAGAAAGCAATAATAAAATACCCTATATACAAAGATTCCGCAAAAACAGACCCCGATTTTCAAAATATAAGGAACCTGGAAGAGTTCAAAAAACTTACACAGTAAAATTCAAGGCAAGAAAAAAAGTTAACAAGTATACAAGTATACAAGGCAATAAGTAAACAAGAAAACAAGTAGACAAGCAAAAACCTTTGTTAACTTGTTTCCCTGTCGACTTGTTGACGCTTTAATTTTAAAGATGGAGGTTTTTAAATGTTAATGGTCGCCTATATTATTCTTGGAATTGTTGCGGGGATATTCGGAGGTTTTTTTGGCATAGGCGGCGGCTTGATAATAGTCCCGGCGCTTGTTTATTTTTTTAAATTCAACCAGCATCAGGCTCAGGGTACTTCACTTGCAGCGCTTCTTCTCCCTATAGGTTTATGGGCTTTTTTTAAATATTATAAAGCAGGAAATGCAAATTTAACCGCAGGATTATTGATAGCAATAGGTTTTTTTGTGGGAGGTTTTTTGGGCGCGAATTTTGCCCATACTGTTCCTGATGCGGTCTTAAAAAAAATATTCGGAGTTTTTCTTATTATAGTTGCGGCAACAATGTTTGTAGGTAAATAAAACATTACCAAAGACATTAACGAGTTAACGGGTTAATGTGTTAACGGGTTCAGAGACAGATCCCGGATGCCAGTTACCAGATACCAGATAAAGATTTTTTCTTTTGCTAAGATCTAGGATCCGGCATCTGACATCTGTATTACGTACTATGTACTCTGTACCCTGTACTCTGTACTATATTTAAAGGGGGTTTACCATGGACTGGGGCTTAAGGAACAGGATCTCAAAAATTATTAAACCCGAAACAGGAAGGACTGTAATGCTCGCAGTGGATCACGGATATTTTCTCGGACCGACGACAGGGCTTGAAAATCCTGCAAAAACCGTTGAACCGCTTATTCCGTTTGCAGATTCGCTTATGTTGACAAGGGGAGTTTTAAGAAATTGCGTAAGGCCTGAATTTGATATACCGATCGTGCTTAGGGTATCAGGCGGGACAAGTGTTTTAAAAGAACTTTCAAATGAAGGTATGACTGTTTCTATGAAAGATGCAGTCCGTCTTAATGTTGCAGGCGTAGCGCTTTCAATTTTTGTAGGAGCTGAATACGAAAGACAAACTTTATTGAATCTGGCAAAACTTATTGATGAAGCCGAAGAATACGGAATTGCAGTGCTTGCTGTTACCGCAGTAGGAAAAGAGATGGTAAGAGACGCAAGATATCTCGGGCTTTGCTGCCGTATAGCTGCAGAACTCGGCGCCCATATAGTCAAAACATATTATTGTGAAGGTTTTGAAGATGTTGTTAATAATTGCCCTGTTCCTGTTGTGGTTGCAGGCGGTAAAAAAACAGACGAGAAGACCGCGCTTGAACTTGCATATAATTCAATTAAAGCGGGTGCAGTCGGCGTTGATATGGGAAGAAATATTTTTCAATCGGACAATCCGGTTGCAATGATAAAGGCAGTCAGGGAAATAGTGCATAAGAATGCTTCTGTTCCCAGAGCTTATGAATTATACAGAAGCCTTAGCAGCAAAAAAGGTAAAAAATAAAGTTCAAAACCAAAGTAAAAAAAGTTGCTAAGTTGCTCAGTTGCTAAGTTTAAAGATTTTAACCCAGCAACATAGTAACTTAGTAACATAGCAACAGATTTATTAGTTTTGACTTTGTTTAGGAGATTTATCATGAAAGTTGCAATGTATTATAATAATAATGATGTGCGGCTTGA
>Ga0265297_10009517_pt1 | contig 12500 bp, 10 predicted proteins | sample Munlanlwell13791_FD_192502 | JGI IMG/M metagenome (GOLD analysis project Ga0265297, IMG submission 192502) | Leachate microbial communities from a municipal landfill in Southern Ontario, Canada - Leachate well 137-91 | ecosystem: Engineered > Solid waste > Landfill > Unclassified | place...
GATGACAATCAGAAACTATGTCCAGCATCAGGAGCATCATCAGGTGAATGTTCCCCAACTTCCGCTATGACGCCCACAGAGTGGGCAGAATAAATACCACCGGCTATTTTGCCGGTGGTAGTTTATTGTTAATTATTTATTGATTAAGAAATTGGCGACATCCCCGTCCTGGAAGATATATTCTTTCCCTTCGGTGCGGATCCAGCCCAATTCTTTCGCTCTGGCCTCGCTGCCCGCTTCTACGAATTTTTGCCAATTTATGACTTCGGCCCGGACAAATCCCTTGATGAAATCAGTATGGATTTCACCCGCCGCTTGAGGCGCCTTAGTTCCGCTCTTGATAGTCCAAGCTCGCGTTTCATCGGTGCCGGTCGTGAAAAAAGTCTCTAGCCCCAAGATTCTATAAGCGCTTTGGATGAGTTTATCCAGCCCGCTCTGCTCTATGCCTAGCTCTTTAGCATATTCTGCCTGTTCGTTTTCGGGCAGGTTAGCGATTTCTTCCTCTAATTTTACATTTATCTTAATAACCAGATCATGGGTCGCCGGCAGGATATCAGCATTATGGCTTTCATCGATATTAAGAAGGTAAATAATGGGCTTAATGGTTAATAAATTTAGAGATTTAACGAATATTAGCTCTTCTTCATCAAAAAATAGGTCGCGGACCGCCTTTCCAGTTGCCAGGTGTTCGTATATTTTTTTTAATATTCGATTACTATAGATTGCCTCCTTGTCGCCGCTTTTTGCTTCTCGCCCGGCCCTTTCTAGCCGTTTTTCCACTGTTGCCAAATCGGCGAAGATAAGCTCCATATTTATGGTTTCTTTATCGGCAGCTGGATCAACCCGGCCGTCTACGTGGATGACATTGATATCCTTGAAATCCCTAATAACCTCGCAGATAGCGCTACACTCTCTAATATGAGCTAAAAATTGATTGCCTAGTCCTTCTCCTTTATGTGCCCCAGCAACCAGCCCAGCAATATCTACGAATTCAATCGTGGTAGGAATGACTTTGGCTGGCTTGGAGATTGCCGCTAATTTTTCTAAACGAAAATCCGGGACTTTGACGACTCCGACGTTAGGATCAATGGTGCAGAATGGGTAATTAGCCGCTTCTACGCCTTTTTTAGTTAAGATATTGAATAAGGTCGATTTACCGACGTTCGGCAGGCCGACTATTCCGATTGATAGAGCCATAATGATAGTTTACGCTTCCGAGTATAACGGAGAATCTGGATTTTGCCAAATTAAGCTATTTTAGAGTAAAAAAAGAGGCCCAGAACGGGCCCCTCTTTATTAAAAATAAAGTAAATAAATAATGGGCAACACGTCTGAGCCTCATCCCCGATAATCTGACATTAAGTATTGCTTCTTATTGGGGACATTATAGACTCTTGGCTGACTTGAAGAGTTTGTTCTACCAACTCTTTGCAGGATTAATATGGTTTTTTTATAAATTTTGCTAATTTTTAATAAAATTTTATAAGATTTTCTTTTTGATTCTTATCAAATTTCATTCTTTTAGCACGATGATTAATCTGCTCGAGATATTCTTTGCCACGTCAGCGTTGGCAATGACACTAGAGTTAGTTAAAGAACCTACTTACATTATAGCACTTTTGAATGTGAGGGTCAAATATCGTGGACTTAAGTGTCAGTTTTTATATTTTATTTTTAATATTAGCTAAATATATTTAATATTTAGTGGATTTTAATTATTTAAGTCCACGCTAGTTTAGACTTAAAATTAGTTTTTATGCACATAAAACACAAGTTATCCACAACTATCCCTTTACAACATAACTATTATTCTATATACTATTATTAGGTAAATAAATCATAAATATATGGCAAAAGAACAAAAGTATAGTGTCTTGGACCTAAAAGCTCAATTTCCGACAGATGAAGCTTGTTTAGAATACATCTTTAAAACACTACATAGCAAAGAGTGCTCTTGTGGTGGCGAATATCACCTATTAAAGGATCGTAAACAATACCAATGCTCTAAATGCCGCTATCAAATCGCCCCGATGTCCGGCACTATCTTTGAAAAATCCTCAACGCCTCTAACGCTTTGGTTTCACGCTATATTTATATTTTCTAACGCTAAAAGCGGTGTATCAGCCAAAGAAATTGAAAGACAGCTAGGCGTGACTTATAAGACTGCCTGGCGTATCTTAAAGCTCATCAGAAGCTCCCTAAAACAAAAACAACACCTTTTACAAGGTGATGTGGAAATGGATGAAACCTATTTTGGCGGCCGTTTTAGATCCGGAAAGGAAAACAGGCTACAAAAGCAAGCTATCGCCGCTAAATCCGTCATTATAGGCTCTATACAGCGCAAGGAAGAGGCTAGGGTCCAAGTTAGCCCTAACGGTAAAGCCTATACGATAGGTGGGTTTTTAAAAGATAACATAAGTCCAAACAACACTAGACTTATGACTGACGAGAGCAACAGATATGACATAGTATCTATGCCCTATAACCGCCTAAGCGTAAATCATAAAAAACACGAGTTTGCTCGTGGTGATATTCATACTAACACTATTGAGGGCTTTTGGTCGCACATAAAACGATCAATAGCCGGCACGCATAAATCAGTATCTAAGAAGCATTTACAGTCTTATCTTGACGCTTTTGTCTTTCATTACAACAATCGGTACAACGACAATCAGTGTTTTTCGTCTTTGCTGGGTGCTTTATTATCGTAGTTAAATCTGTTAAAAAATCTACTTTTTCCATTGTATTATTTCTTTTCCACTTTTTTAACTTCAACTTTTTGAGATTCACTAAAATCTAGTTTTCTAACATACTCTCTTAGTTCTTCTGGGTATCCTGGCCCGTCAATTTCTTTTCTTAATTCTTCTAAATCGGTTTGATTAAGTGTAGAAATAACTATATTACAGACACCATCCACATCATCAAAGCACCTATCATAAAGAGCTATCCTTTCTTCAAAATCCTTTGTTGTTAGTTCAATAAATTTATATTGATCGTGTTCAAGTCTTTTCTTGGCCCAAGGCTCTCCTTTTCGTAATTTTTTGTCTAGCCAATTTCTCTCTTGTATTTTTATCTGAGAGTCCAACTTAGTTAAAATAAGAGCCAAGTAAGTTGTTTGGAATTGTTCAGATTTATAAAGATAGACGGCCTCCCCGATACCCCATTTTATAATGTTTCCAAAATGTAACATTTTAAGCGCATTTATTGGTTATTGCGTGTATTTTATCTAAAAATTCTATATCCTTTTTTTCTTCGGGATCATCAGTAGCTAATTGATATGGGATTTGTTCAGCGACATGGGTCTTTAACCAAGCAGCTTCATTATGAGAGGCTTTGACGATATAAGCGGTATCTTTTTCTCCGAATACTTTACATATTTTCTGTAAAATATTTAGTTCATTTTCTGAGAAACACTTTTTATCATCATCAGAGAATGTATTATGACACCTTATTTTTTGCATTGAGGAAAATTGAGACTTCTCTATATATATTGTATCTGATAAAATCGCGCTTTCTTCATTGTCGGCCACACTATTTACTAGATTCAATATAGTGCTAGGCACAGGGCCCCTTTCAAGATGATAATAATCGTCAAATGTCATTGGAGTCCCGTATTCTTTTAAATGTGAAAAATCAGCGAAGTAGAATAATTTCATCAACTTCGTTTTCCCTAGATGGCGCTGATTAGTATTTGAATAGAAATACCGAATCATCGCTTTGACCTTGAATAGGGGGATTTTCATAAAGAGATACAGCTATTTATATTATAACAATTCTTTGTTTTATTGCCTAGGTGCAATTTATTTAATGTTTAATTTTGACATACATTAAATAAATTGTCAATAACTATATATAATATTTTAATATGTTTTTTAAAATATGTCAATCTTATACTCAACTAATTAAATAAGTATATTCTTACACTATATATTATATCATATGTCAATTATGTTGTCAAGGTATAGGCGGGAAGTTATCCACAGATTTTGTGGCATAATTTAAAAAGGCGACTGTTTTATAGCCGCCTTTAGTGTTCCTTACATAAATTGTTTGGAGTAATCTTTGTATCTCAATAATTCTATTGACATATTAGTGCTATCACGATCGACTTTGAGATGAGCCGGAGTTATTAGTACCATCGGATCAAGCAGGTTTAAGAGTTCAGCTACTTGCTGGCGAGAGAGTTGTAATTCATCAATCTTTTGTTCCAGCCCGGTGCGGAATTCTTCACTATTAGCATAGGATCCGTCCGGATTAATAGCAATGCTTTCGATTACCCGGTAAGCATCGCCAGGTATTTTCATCTTTTTCATGACCGTCTGCAAAGCGCTGCCAGCCATGCCAGGGTATTCTTTAAAGAAAGCTTCTATTTTTTTATGATTTGGTATATAAGCTTTCATTTCTTTGCTTATTCTGTCAAGGCCGATGAATATGGGCATCAGATCAGTTCCGAGTTCCCGGAACAGGAATGAGCGGGCCATGTTACCAGCATGAGGGTAGCTAGGGAGGGTTTCCGCTAGGAACATCAAAGCATTGCGTGATTTTTTTAACATGGCAACGCCGCCTTCCATGGCCCAAGCATTTGATTTGTTGGGCATTATAGACGATCCTTTGGTGCCCTTCTTTTTCTTTTTAATGAAGAATTGAGCGGGTGCCGAAGCCATATCAATAAAGTCTTCTGTTAGTTTGATTATTTCTGTGAGTATGGCCGCAATAGTATGAAAGTGCTCAGCCTCGTTGACGTAAGAGACGCATTGGTCGGCATATTCTTCATACTTTAAATCGAAACTTTCTACGTATCGTTTAGCGAATTTTTCCCAATTAACATCAGGGTAAGCGGCATAATGGCAGGTCAGGTTGCCGATAGCGCCGCCCATTTTTCCGGAAAATGGTTTAGATAGGGCGGGTAACAAAGTCCTGATTGCCTGGATGCGGTTAGTAACCTTGATCCGATACGTTGTCGGTTCCGCAGGCTGCAAATGGGTTAATTCCGGCAATATTAATGGACCATTTTCTTCGTGTAAATCAACTAAGCTGATCATATCTTCGCAAAAGGTTGTCAGCTTATGTAGCAGATGCCCCCGCACTAAGTTATTAGCCATGCATCCGAATACGATACTCATCGTGTCTTCGGATGTCTCGGCAAAACAGACTGCTTCCAGATGTTCGGCTAAATGTTGGAATCTAGTAGCCAGTTTCAATTTTACGAAATCACCGGCTGCCGCGGTGTCATGTTCGGTAAATTTTTCAATCTGTTCCGCCTGGAAAACTTCTTCCAGCGTGTTGCATAAATTATTAATTTCCCCTTCTTCCAGCGCGGTTAACCCGTAAATGATTTTTTTTTCGTCCGGGATGTTTTTCTGCTCGTCCATAAATTTGCTTAAGGCGAACAGATAGCGTTTTATTACGGCGAATCTGGATATGCCGATTGCTTTTCCTGATGTTATGTCTTCCATGAACGATATGCTGTTTGCATATCGGCCCAATAAAGATATGGGCGATAACATCTTTTGGCGCTGTTGGTCATCCGGTTGCATGTTGAACAGAGTTGCTAAGAGGGGAAAATCAGAGCCATAGCCCTTAATCATCTCCTTAAGAATTTGGTTAGTTTTTTGAGTCTCCATCTCACACCTTATGTTTAGTGGTTGAATTGTTAAAGGTCAATTAGTGAAATCTAATCAAGTTATAATATTTTAGAGGAAAATGCAAGTTAGACATATGAAAACAGGCGCCTTTAAGGCGTCTGTTTTTTGAGGCTCGAGTGGGAGTCGAACCCACGAATGGCAGTTTTGCAAACTGCAGCGTTAGACCACTTCGCCATCGAGCCCTTGGCCATTTAGCTATTATCAGCTATTTTAACATCTAAATCTTAACTTATCTTATTTTAATTGTAAACTAGCGTCAACCCGGAGTTTCTTAAGAGGCGTAGTCTGATGGCGGCAGAATCTATAAATCGCCGCCGCCGCGATCATAGCGGCATTATCGGTCGTATATTCGTGTTTAGGCACCAAGAAGCTAGCGGCCGGCAGTTTATCTTTAACCGCCTTAGCTAATTGTAATCTTAGAGACGTATTGGCGCTAACACCGCCGGAGAGCATGACTGTCCGCGTTTTGAATTTCTGTGCCGCCTTGATGGTTTTGCTGACTAAAATGTCGATAATCGCTTGCTGGTATTCATAGCAGTACTCAGGGATCCTGGTCCGCCATTTTTTGTCTTTCTGCAGTTGATATAAGAGGGCGGTCTTTAGGCCGGAGAAAGAAAAATCAAGATCAGCTGAATTGATCATCGGGCGGGGCAGGTTAATAGGCACAAGGGAATCAGTTCTTGCTTTATCGGCGCCTTGTTTAGTCGCGTTTCCTTTATATTGTTCAGCATAGCGGGAAATTATCGGTCCGCCCGGATAGCCGAGCCCCATCATTTTCGCCGCCTTATCATAGGCCTCGCCGGCGGCATCATCCCGCGTTTCGCCGATAATTTTAATTTTTCCGGACCGACTCATTGATAATAGGATCGTATGTCCACCAGAAACGGTCAAGACTAGGGCTGGGTATTTGATAAGATGAGCTGAGTCTATGAAGTTGGCGTAGATATGCCCCTCAATATGGTTGACCTCGACGATCGGCTTACCCCAGGCGTAAGCCAGAGCCCGGGCAGTCTCTACACCGGTGATTAAAGAAGTGATCAGACCCGGGCCTTTTGTTACCCCGAGAGCCGCTAGCTGGGCGGGCCTTATCTTGGCTTTAAGCAGAGCCTCATTGATGACTGGCAAGATATTGAGGACATGTTCGCGCGCCGCTACTTCTGGCACCACGCCGCCGTATTTTTTATGAATCTCTATCTGTGAAGAGATGACATTGGCCAATACCCGAAAACGGCCGGTTTTAGTGTCGGCCTTAATTATAGCAGCGGCGGTTTCGTCGCAACTGGTCTCTATGCCCAGGATATACATATATAGTATTGTAGGGGATTCTGGAAAAAAGACAAATTAGCGCCTAGTTTCTTGACAGGAAGGTCGTTTATTTATAGAATAAGACTGAATTTACGAAGGGTCCCTTCGTCTAGTGGTTAGGACGACAGGTTTTCATCCTGTTAACAGGGGTTCGATTCCCCTAGGGACTACTATTGGGGAACTGGCTTGTGCCAGTTCTCTTTTTGTTTGTAGAATTAGCGAAAGTTTGGGTGTTCGATTTTCTGAAAAATCAAAAACGGGTTTTTCGGGAAAAATCAAACTCTGTAATTTCAGTTTTGCCTCGTATTTTGCCTGTCGGTAGAAAGGAGCAAGACCAGAAATGACTTTAAAAACTTTCTCGGTGTCTTTGGCGATATTAATATCAATGACCGGCTGATCGCAAGCGGTAGCCTGTAATTCGTTAATAGTGTTTTTTACTTTTTCCATTTCGTTTTTAAAGTCCTCATCATCTAGTAATTCTTTTTTCTTCATTTCAATAAGTTTGGTTTTTTCCGTTTGGAGAACGGCTAATTTTTCTTTGGAAGAATTAATATTATTTTTCATGGCTCCGTTTTTCTCTTTGACGACTTCCAATAATACTTTCTGATAATTCTTTAGCCATTTTTCGCTTGGCGTGATTCTTTTTAGTAAATCATGAAATTCGTCTTCCAGTTTGTCTTTGGATACGGATTTTAACCCGTGGCAGTCTTTGTTATAGCATTTATAGAACGGATAGAGTTTTCCGCTTTTGCTTTTAGACATGCAAGCGGTTAGCGGTCTATTGCAATGTGGACATAAAATAAAATGCCGGAGCGGAAAAGTCTCGTTTACTCTGGCGATAGAAATATTGTCGCCCTTATTTCCGTTCTTAATTAATTTTTGGCATTTAAAAAATACTTGTTCGCTGATAATTGCCTCGTGCGTTCCTGGATATTCTAGACCTTTGACAGTCATTATTCCTAAGTAAAATTTGTCGGTTAAAATTTTAAATAAAGTTTGATTACTTAATTCTTTATTTTTCCAAGACTTAAATCCTGCTTTAATCATTAGCTTTCTGATTCCTTCCATTTGATAGGCTCCGGTTGAGAATTTATCAAAAGCCATTCGGATAATCTCCACTCGTTCTTGGTCTATGGTTATAATGGCCTTATTTTGACTATCACGAGCGTTTAAATAGCCTAGAGGGGCTTTATAGCACCAAATGCCCTGTTTAATTTTCTCAAGCATACAAGATGAGACCCTTTCACTCCGAACATCATTATCAAATTGAGCGAACGAGGCCATTATAGTGCCGATTAGTTTTCCGCTGGGGGTTTTATCAACCGTTTCGGTCGCCGAGATAAATTTAATCTTTAATTCTTCCAGAGCCATTAAAATGGTAGCGTAATCTTTGACGTTCCTGGATAACCGGTCAATTTTGTAAACGATAACTGAATCAATGTTTTTATAATTTTTTTGGCAGTAGGCGAGCAAGTCTTGCAAACCTTTTCGGTTTACAGTTTTGGCCGACACCCCGTCATCATGAAATAGCTTAATAATCTCAATATCGTGATTAAGAGCATATTCCAAACAAGCCTTTTTCTGTTGCTCAAGACTAACGCCATTTTGGGCTTGGTCTTCAGTTGAAACTCGGTAATAGATAATTCCTTTTTGCATATAATTAAATAAATAATTAAAAAGAGAGCAGTGGACTGTTGGACACAACCGCATAGAATACGATTGAAACAGCCACTGCTCCCTTTATATCAAAACGACTTATCTCGTCTTTGTGATTTGAAGTGGTTGTAATCTATGTATTTGGTTGTGTCCACTTTGAATATTAGCATATTTTTGTATTTTATCAATATTTATTAATTTATAGTCTATTTTGGCGTTTTTCTATGGTTGTTATCATAATAGAAATCACAAGCTAGATAAGCCAGTTGATAGAGATCACGCCTGGCGGCGATGAGCTCTTCTTCGGAATAATCGTTGGCGTAAACGCCGAGATTTTTCCGGATGGCTTCTAAGCTCAACATGTTTTTGGGAACGAATCTATGTTTACATCAAAGGTTTAATTTTTAGGCGACATTTTGCTAACCGTTTTTAAAGAGGCGGTAGCGAACCTCTCCGACATAATCGGATTTGTACTGCTTATCCAGCAATAACTCCGGGGGCGATTTTAAGCTATTGAGATATGCTTTTACTTTCCGTCCGGTAATGATAACTTCCGGTCGTTTGAGCTGACGAGAATAAAAGATTTTCTTTTTACTGGCCAACCTGCCGTCAAACAGTTCTTTGGCGATGTATTTAGCCACGTAGAGGCCGACACGAGATACGTGGCGAATGTTATTGATGTTGACGAAGCCATATCGCCAGAGCTTGGCTAAACTGCTATTAGCCGTATAAGGAAGATTAGACAAGACGTGATAATGGATATTTCCGCCGTGTTCTTTTCTGACTTTGGAGCGAAAGTAATAATCGCTTTGAAATTCGGGAACGGCCAGATAGAGCAAATCCGGATAATATCGTTTTAACCTCTTAATGAAATTAGAGAAGATTAAATTACATCTGGTTATATCCGTAAATGAGCCGTCGCTCGATTTCTTGTCGTCAAAAGTCAAAGTAATGAAGACTTTTAATTCCTGATTGGAATTAACCAGGCGGACAATATTGGCTCTTGTTCGCCTAAGCGAGAAATCGCTCTTTATCTTTTTATCAATCTCGTCTTCTTTTGGTTTTTCTTTCTTAACTTTTCTTCGTTTCTTTCTTCTGTGGTTTATTCGTATCGCCTGCTCGTAAGAGTATATCTCAATCAAATTCCCCGATTTGATGAGTTTGTGCCGGTAAGCTAATGGTTTGTATTCCATAGCAGACGGCGTTAAGTGTGCCTATAGTCAAGTTAATAGGCAATAACTTCGTTGTGTTCTGTTATCCCGTAGAGCCGGCCGCCCCCATTTTCCTTTTTTCGGCTCCCCCACGGGGATCCGCCGAAAAAAAGAAAAAACGGTGGGGCGGGCCGGCAACTCAACGAGACCTAAAGGAACTATCAAAGACGACAGGGCCGTCTTACCTGGGGCTTAGCAGTAGCCCCGATAAGACGGCCACTCGGCCAAACAAAAAACACAAGCCATATATCCGGATATATTGCTCGTGTTTTAAGTTGAGTTGGCAAAGATTTAGACTTTGCTCGTTATTATATTGAAGACTGCGTTTTTAAATTCGTGGACGTAATCTGACTAGCCGTAGCTAGGTTTTATCTTCCTGCCTTATTATTGTTTATTAATAAGTCTATGAGAGCATTATAGCATTAATTTAGATGAAGTAAAATAGCAAATTATTTGGCTAGTTTTAATGTAATATCTTAAAATGATGGATTTATCCACTTTGCTTCTATTGACATATAATAATTACTATGTTATAGTGATAAGAATTAAAGTACTTTGAAAAAGCAAACCAGTGGCCTATCCCACAGGTAATAAAACCAACAATTCCGTATGGTAGGATACGGTTCAAACAATTCGTTCCGTGGTGGAACAAGGAGTTAATATGTTACAGTCTATAGCACTTATTGATTGCTCATTTAGTGATGTTGCAAAAGATTCTTGGCACAAAACAGTAACAATGTTGTTTTGCAACAAAACAATTCATGTTGAATACAAATTCGAAAGAGATTCAACATTAATTGGCCCAGATTTTCTAGACCGTCTAAATACTCTACCCCAAAGTGGATTAGGAAATCTATTAAACCCATGGGGTAAGATAACGAAAATAGAATCTTGCAATTGCGTTCAAAAAAATCAATATTATATTGATTTTAATGAGTACGTATCTGGAAATCATGCTCTCCCGATCGATATTCTTAATAAGTGCGAATGCGGAGAGAATGTAGAAGGCGGAATCCTAATCCCAAAAGACTCGAATTTCGGTGAATGGAATGAAGAATATATCCCTGAAGGTAAATTTGCGAATTGGGCGCAGCTAGAATCCGGAAAATTGTTAAAACCAGGGGAAATTTTTGAGAAATGGCATATCGTGAGGGGCCCTGGTTCTTCTTGGAGTGAAAAGGTCCTTTACATTAATGAAAACGGAAGCTTAAAAAAAGAAGATGGCAAAAAAGAGGAGAAGAAAAGCTTTGCAGAAGATCAGGTAAAACACTTACAGGAAGAGTTTGGCCTGAATAATGAACAGGCCTGGAAGGTCGTCAAGGAAGCTGGCCCAGGTGCAGCTTTAAAGGCCGCAGTGTACGGAAAAGAACTTTTAGCAAAGGAATATGATACCGATGTCCTGCTGATAGTTCTTAACCAAAGTCACGAAATCATGGGTTACGACAGGTCAGTTCGAGTGTTAACCAAACTCGGAGTTGAGTTACCTGAGGCCTACAGAAATAAAACAGAATTTTTTAAAGTAATAAAAGGCGCCAGAAAATATATCTGGCTGAAAGGAAATAAAATTTAGTTCAGACAGTGAGGCTCAGATTAATAACCTGGGCTTCTTTTAATTTAGGAATTCCGAGCATCTCTCAATTTCCCCAATAATCCAATCAAAATTTTTGTGGATTTCAAATTTTAGGACTGCGAAATAAGCAAGACTCTGCGAATGTGGGCATTTTTATTTTTATTAGCAATCAGAGCAAAATTATGTTAAAATTTTGTATATGCGCGATATATTATAGCAATCTAACCATTATTATATGAACGAAATAATGTCTGATATCGAAAAACCTAATTATCTCACTAAAAAATCTGAAAATGCCGAAAATGAATTTGAAGAATTAATTAAAGCTTCTTCTTTTCTTGGTTTTGATTATCTTACGGCTGATCAGTTATTCTCTTCTGAGAAATGCTTTGAAGCCGTATCTAAAATGCATTCTGATAGACTAGATTTAGTTGCCGCAAAGCTTAATATCCCCCAGGAAAGTCTTAATAAGCTTTCATCGGCTGTTTTTTCTGATAAAGTTTTGGGAATTGATAAATACTTTAGATATCAGGGGAAAATTTTTGGTGCCGACATTGCTACCGGAAAATCATCATCTATTATTAATAAGAGAAAAAAAATATTAGAAATGAAAGATGTTTATACGGCGTTAGGAATCAACAATACTATTGCTATAAGAATTGAAAAAGAAATTGATGATGATTTAGCGATTATAATTTTTTCTCTGATTGAAAAAATTAGTCAAGACCCCTCTAAATTTTATATGGAATTTAGGATAAATAAACATGAAAATTTTAATGATGTATACTTCTCTTATTAGAATCTGATAAATTTTTTAACTTTATAATCACTGCCGGGATTTTGTCTATTTTTGAGTGAGCTTAGAGTGAACTAGAGCAAAGAAATAGGTGCAAGTTACAAAATTTCCGCCCACTTCTCAATTTCCTCAATAATCCCCTCAAAATTTTGGGAAATTTCAGACTTTAAGACTACTATAAGGGAACTGGCTTGTGCCAGTTCTCTTTTTAATTGGTCAGGAAACCCCGTACGAGGATTTTCCTTTCGCCCGCGTAGCGGGCGTCCGAGTGCGGGGATGAATGACGCCATACTTAACATATCCCGCAGGGACATGTT
>Ga0265297_10009518_pt1 | contig 12499 bp, 18 predicted proteins | sample Munlanlwell13791_FD_192502 | JGI IMG/M metagenome (GOLD analysis project Ga0265297, IMG submission 192502) | Leachate microbial communities from a municipal landfill in Southern Ontario, Canada - Leachate well 137-91 | ecosystem: Engineered > Solid waste > Landfill > Unclassified | place...
TTCCCGGGTATAACTGAAACGACCATAGACCAGACCCAATAGGCCGGCCATGATAAGCGCGATTACCACGATCTTGATTACGCTCATTTCGTTTCACCTAATATAAATGACACCCTTGGAGTCCAGCCCTGTTTCGGGCGACGCGCTTAGAGTTCACGATATAAGCCGGAACCCTAGATGCACCGAACCGCTCTACTCATTCTGTCTTGCTGTATAAAACCATTCAGGCAAGATGTTCTATCAGGGTTTACCGAAAAAGGCGATCGAATAGACCAACAATAGTATTAACGGCACTTTTCAATGTATCCGTGACTGCGTTTACTGTAGTCGTTAAAGCATTACCCACGGCACCTACCACGCTACTGAGAGCATTGCCAATATCATCAAACAGGCTCATAGCTGTATCTCCATAGTTTCAAAATGATAATTAAAAATTGAAGGCAATATAAAATAGAGATAACCATATAAAATATAACCAAAACTCAGAACGATGCCTATCCATAAACCGTTGGATTCCATGATCATCCCCTCTCTCTTAAATGTATTTTAGATCATCTGACTGCAGCTGTGCAGCTGGCCAGTCTAACTGGACCCGGCTACACAACTGGACCGTACCGGCTTCAGATGCTGTCCTTAATATCTTCCTTAAGATCGGCAAGGCCATTCTGAACCCTGCCGATGTTCTTTTGGACATTTCCTTCAATTTCCATACCCTTGTCGTCCAGTATCAAGCCAGCGGCTTCCTTGACTTTACTTTTGCTTCTTCGACTCTACCTTTTACTTGATCTTTGTTCATGAGTGTCTCCTGATTATTATTTAGCCATGTCCAAAGCTTGGAATGATATCTCTCATTATCTATTTTAGTCTACACTTAAAACTTAACTCGGTCTGTGCGATAAAGTACATAGATTATAGGTGATCTTGCCCCGATCTATCGAACACTCGGCTAAGAGAGTAATCTCTAAAACCGAGGTCAACAATGAAAACCAAAAAAGAATCAAATACCCCATCCATCCGCAACAAATATTCTGCCCAGTTTAAGGAGCAGGCACTAGAACGTGCGGATCGAGATGGCATTCCACAGGTGGCGCAGGATTTAAGGCTTGCCGAATAAATGTTGTACTTATGGGAGCAAAGCGTCGTCAAACTGGCCAGCCATTCGAAGATCAAAAGCTTCAACAAGCAAAAATGGCACGCCTCAAACGAGAAAATGCCCGCCTAGAAGAGGAAATACTAACCAACTTATCTAACACCCCAGATGATCTGTTTGCGTTAATGACCATTATTCCTTCTTGTCATCACCATTACAATTAGTACGATTGCTTAAGTAATACTACGTAATGGCCGGGGGCGGGTAACGCCAGCTTTTTTTTGTATCTGGATCAGCAAAAAATCTGGTTCTGTCGCAAATATTCATAAAGAAAGCCGCACTAATCTGCGGACAAAGTTATCCAACTAAAGCCATAAATTGCTTATAAGCCGGTATATTTTCATCGGTAAGTTGTCCCTTTCGAATCATATGCGCCGTTTCGATTCCATCTATAGTTGCCTTTGCTGAATGAAAGGCATTGAAGCCCATCATTGGTTTTGTGATTTTATTAATGAAGCGGTGATCCTGTTCAACTACATTGTTCAAATATTTGACCTGGAATATTTCAATAAAGCCAGCAAGCCAGCAAGATGTTAATATTTTCCAACCCGGCATAGTTGGCACCACTTTTATCTATTACTATTTTTTTAGGGAATCCGTTAATGTCAATTGCTTGCTTAAAGTAAGGTGGTAGCTGCTGCTTCATCACGATGCTCGGAAAGCATGAAATCAATAGTGTCACCGATTTTATCAACTACTCGATATAAATATACCCATTTCCCTTTGACCTTGATATAGGTTTCATCCATACGCCAAGAGCTACCTGCAGTCCGTTTGCGACTTTTAGCTTTCAATGACAGAGTTGGTGAATAGCGAACGACCCAACGATTGAGTGTAGCGTGATCGATCTTAACGCCTCTTTCTTCTATGATTTCCTCTAAATCTCAATAGGAAACGGCATAACGGACGTAGAAGAAAACTGCGAAGAGAATTACATCTTTTGGAAAATGGACGCCTTTAAAACTAATCATTGGATTTTTTACAAAAATTTGTCAATTGTCGCTCAAACTGACAAACTTTGCGACAGAACCATCTATCTGCTGCAGGACAATTATACTCATTGGCTGCCTGAAACCAAGTCGGAACAGTCAATCTGCACTCAAAAGAAATCAACGCAACAGAGCCAAAATATCACTTACCTATCTGTCTATCTATGACCGACTTCGACCCCACTTACGGATATACCTTAGAGAAATTGCTGCACATTGTTCCTCCGCCTCAGCCGGAGGGTTTCGCTGCATTCTGGCAGGCTCGCTATGTACGTGCTATGAAGTTAGACCCATGCCAGCGCCTCAATCATTGCGGCAGGTTTCATCCCGACTACGAATGTTACGACTTCAGTTACCGCTCCACTGATGATTTCGAGATCGGCGGGTGGGCTTTGATTCCCAAACATATGCCGGTAACGCGTGGCGTGGTTGTGGGGCATGGTTACGGTGGACGTGAAGGGCCCGATTTCGATATCCCTATTCAAGGTGCAGTCTTCCTATTTCCTTGTTTTCGCGGCTTATCCCGGAGCCGATGCTCGCCGATTTCAGATAACCCTAGTTATCACGTGCTGCACGATATTGACAAACGAGACCATTACATTCTTGGAGGATGTGTGGAAGACCTGTGGCTTGCGGTGTCATCTCTGCTGAAATTGTTTCCCGCTGCGGCAGGTCATCTGGCCTATCTCGGTAGCAGCTTCGGGGGCGGTATCGGCGCTTTAGCGCTGCCATGGGATACGCGCATTCAGCGCGCCCATTTCAATGTGCCCAGTTTCGGTAATCATCCGCTACGTCTACAATTGCCGACTTGGGGAAGTGCAGCGGCGATGCAGAAGTATCAGCGAGAGCACGGTAATATTCTCGCAACATTAAATTATTATGATGCTGCCATTGCCGCACAAAGTATTCAGGTACCTGTACATATTGCGGTGGCACTGGCTGATCCGGTGGTTGCACCACCTGGACAGTTCAGCATTTACAACGCTCTGCGTGGGAAAAAAAAACTGTTTGTGCTTGACATGGGACATTCGGATTATCTCCGCAAAGTTGCCCAGGAAAAAGCTTTATTATCGGAATTGCAGGAATTTTTTAGTAAATTATGAACCGTGAGTATCACTGTTGGCGCAGTCCTCGCTTAGGGCGGGATATGGAATTGCTAGTTTTTGGTCATGGTGGGGCCAAGGTACTGGTATTCCCTACTCGCGACGGGCGCTTCTACGAATATGAAAATCTCGGCATTGTTCATGTCCTGGCACACAAAATACACGCCGGACACATTCAATTGTATTGTGTGGATAGTATCGACACTGAGACTTTTTACTGCCCCTGGCGGCATCCGGCTGATCGAATCCAACGTCATATCCAATTCGAGGAATACATTCTCAACGAAGTTATGCCCTTCATGGCAAGCAAGAACCCGCATCCTTGTACTATCGTCCACGGATGTAGCCTGGGAGGGTTCCATGCCACCAATATCGCCTTCCGTCATCCTCACCTTTTTCAAAAACTGTGTGCTTTTTCGGGTCGTTATGATTTGACGATGCCAGTGGATCACTTCCACAATCTATTTGACAGCTACTATGACGAAAACATCTATCACAACACTCCAACCCACTTTCTTCCCCAGCTCGACTGCGAATGGCGGTTGCAGCATTTACGCAAGATGGACATAGTGTTCACCATCGGTGAAGAGGATCCGTTTTTCGACAATAACCAATACCTGAGTCAGATCTTATGGTTCAAAGGCATCTGGCATGCCATGCACAAGTGGGACGGGCGCGCTCACCGCGGGAGTTACTGGCGGCAAATGGTAGCGCTTTATGTGTAAATAGAGGTTTGCTGCGAACGTAAAATTGGTACCAACAAGGTTGATTGAGCTAAAAGTAAACTTGGTTCTCTCGCAAATATTAATATAGTTATTTTGATATGCAGTAACTTCTCATTAGCCTTAGGGAAGCGCTGAACAAAACGCTTTCCAGACACAATTGCTAAACAAGCTGATTTTTTCAAGAATCGCCGCTTAGCAACACCTAATCAATGGCGTTTTTAACCATTTTTCCCGATTTGTCTTCCTAACCTGTCGTTTTCGGGAAACAACAGACGCATTTTGCCCTCAGACAGCCATCAACTGCCGCCTGAGCATGTAAAGATTTGCTAGACCAACCAGCAAGTTGACCTATGATGCATTTTTCTCCAGACCACGATAACGGGTCTTTTGAAAGCCAAATTGTTGTTTGATCACCCGGAAAACGTGCTCCACGCGAGCTCGAATTGAAGATTGTTTGCGGTTGCGCTTTTTCTGGCTGGCCGACAGGTTTTTGCCGGGCTTGCGTTTGTCATTGACACACCAGCGTATGCCCGGATACCGAGCTCCACGCCTATATTCATCGCTGGTATAACCGGCATCCGCAAAGATGACTCGATCATCCTCGCGCAACAGCTTGGGCAATTCATTGATATCGGCTACATTGGCTGCCGTTGTTGTCACCGTGTGAACGGCACCGGAATTCACATCGGCGCCTATGTGGATTTTCATGCCGAAATACCATTGCTGGCCTTTTCGGGTTTGGTGCATATCCGGATCACGCAATTTATCTTTATTTTTGGTGGAACTGGGCGCATGAATAATGGTGGCATCGACCTCGTGCCTTGAGAGACTAAGAGCCCTTGCGCTTTCAGATAATCATTAATGGTCTCCAACAGTTTTTTGGTCAATTGCTGCTTTTCCAACAAATGACGGAAGTTGAGGATCGTGGTTTCATCCGGCAACGCTTCTGTGACACTACCAAAACCGGCAAAGCGGCGGATGCTCTCAATTTCATAGAGGGCATCTTCCATCTGACGATCGGAAAAACTGAACCAGTTCTGCATGCAGTGAATGCGCAGCATACTGGCCAGTGGCATCGGTTGGCGACCGCGTCGACCAGCGGTGGGATAAGCAGGTTCAATCAAAGCAATCAACTTTGACCAGGGAACTGTTTGCTCCATTTCATTCAAAAAGACTTCCCTTCTTGTGAGGCGTTTTTTATGGTTATATTCGAGGTCAGCAAAACTGGTTTGATATGACATGTAGGTATCGGAGTGGTTTTAATTGATGGCAATATTATCCCATACCGGGGGATTTAATCAGCGCTTCCTTAGGTAGTTACAGCTCGGATTAAAGCAGATAACGGTGGAATTTTGTTTTCACCCAGCAGCCTATCCTTAAGATAATACCAAAACGAAATCCTGTGCTTCAGACAGGTTTTTTTTAAACTGGCTGGCCAAAGTATCTCGGCACTGTCTTCAACCTCACAGGCAGGTGTTGCCAGTAATAGTTAGGCCTCAGACCCTCCAAGAATGGAAAAGATCTTCCAACTTTTTCCACTATTAAGCGCCGTCTTTCCAGTCAAGAAAAACTGCGTTTGCATTAAAAATAATTAGATAGTGATTAACAGCTAGCAAACTTTGACGCTCTTTTATTGTAAAACTGGCAAATTTCCCACACTTTTGAACAGTGGGACTTACATCACGGGTATTAGAACGATTGTCACGCAAAATTATCAGAACCGTCATTTCTTCGTCATTTTTCTCGCCTATAAGACTATGTCTTTTAACCATTTTTAAGGAGTGGATCATGACGAAAAACAACTCTCAAGTATATGGGGTTGGAGCTAGATCGAACGCGAACTGCAAGCCATCTTTATTGGTCGTCGCCTTGATGGTCACGGCGAGCCTAACGGCCTCGTTTGTTACCAGCGCTGAGGCCAATAACGGGAACACAGGGACAGGGATAGCAAACCGAGCATATGCTATCGGACTCTGGGGCGATATGCCGTACTCTGACCTACAAGCGCAGGAAGGTGTACCGAACCTGATAGCTGACATGAACTCGCAGAAACTCGCCTTCACCGTCCACGATGGCGACCTCAAAGCGGGTAATGATACGCCTGGATCGGTGACCCCGACGACCTGCGTCGACAATCTCTACGTACAGGCGCTAGGGTATTTCAACTCCCTGCAATCGGCGGCTGTCTTCACTCCTGGCGATAACGACTGGACGGATTGCGATCGCGCCAAGAACGGCGGGTATTCTTCGCGCGAACGACTCGATCATGAGCGGCAACTCTTCTTTAGCACCGCCTATTCGCTAGGGCAGGATCCGATCCAGCAGGAGGTACAGACGGAAAAGATCTGCCTTGATGACAAAGGCAATAAGGTCGGTTGTGTCGAGAACCGCCGTTGGAAAGTGAACGGCGTGGTGTACGCGACACTTAACATCCAAGGTTCATGCAACAACCTTTGCGACACGGCCCCCGACACCGAGGAATGGGCAGCGCGCAACCAGGCCGATATCCTGTGGATGCAGCAGACGTTTGATGAAGCGGAAACGGGTGGCGCCTCGGCCATCATGTTCATCTCGCAGGCCAATCCTGGCTGGGACAATGCGGACTCGACCCGGGCACCGACGCGCGACCCGAAGACCTTGGTTGAGAATGACGGTCAGCCCGACGGTTTCAAGGACTTCCTGCTCGCGCTACGTGAGCAGGTGATCGCCTTCAGGAAACCGGTCGCTTATGTCCATGGTGATTCACACTATTTCCGTGTCGACAAACCTTTCCTGGATGCTAATGGCAGACGTCTGGAAAACTTCACCCGAGTCGAGACCTTCGGCGACAACGCGGCGAATGGCAACAACGATGTTCATTGGGTGAAAGTGTTGGTTGATGACCGCACACGCGAGGTCTTTTCTTTCCAACCACAGATCGTACCAGCGAATCGAATCGCTGTCCCACAACTGTAAACGGATGCATGGTGGCTGCGAGATTTGTATGTTTTGCGTTTGTAGCCACCACCTGTCAATCAACGCACAATATTTTCCAGTTATCAACACAAACTTTGCCAGCTTAAGGTACTGTAAGATATTGATTTTCTAAGCAGCACTCTTGGTGTCTGGAAAATTTTCAATGTTGATTTCTATAGTTACCTGGTAAGTTTTGCATGGTGATTCACAGCCCAAAACGATCATGACGAGAGGGCGACTCGAGCAAAGCGGGCATTAAACGCAATCGTCACCCGCTCTTCATTACTATCGTTGGGATAAACCCAATGCCGTAAATATGACGGAAACATCAACAGCATACCAGCATGCGGCTTCATGAAAAATTTGCTTGCGAAACATGCCGCGCCATCCACTGTCAATGTACGGACATTGGTGCGGGTATCGAAGAATTCTATGTTGCCACTGAGCTCGTTATCCCCTTCCGGAACACTGACATAATAGCAGCCTGACCAAACCCAGGCTGGGTGGTCATGAGGAGTGTTGAGACCACCGCGCGGCAGCACATTGATCCAGCCTTCGGCCTGAACGCCATAGCTAGAGAAATCAAAATCAGGGGAGACATTCCGGGTACACACCTGTATCGCTACCAGGATGTGGTCCCGCAGCGTCTGAAACCCCGGTTCCGTCCGTTCGAACAAGTCATCCTCTGAATGCCATCCTCGCCAGTTACTGCGTTCCAGTCCTGGTGAGTTCGCCCGACGCACTGCGGTTTCGGCTAGCAATTGCGCGTTCAGCGACTCCGAATCCTCCAGTTCGAATACTATCAGCGGCGAATAGAACAAAGGCTGCACGCCTTGCAGCTTCAAGTGGGTCATATTTTCTCCAAAAAAAACGCGCGACGGGTGGATACCGCGCCGCGCGTATTTTGTAATGGCTTATCTGCTTAAATTGTCAGGCAAACAACAGTCACATTACTTATGATCGTCTTGGTGATCATTATCTTCGTGCTCATGCTCGCTTTTGTGCTCTGGTTGAGACAGCAGCAGCAACTGACCACCCTCGACAAGTTCAGCAGCTGACGCACCGTTGCTGATAGCTCCAAGACCTTGTAGGTTAGCAGCAGACGCATGATCCTGCGCAACCAGCAAGTTATAGCGTTTATCGTCATCACGATCCAACAGCTTGGTGATGTCGATCACGCCGGAGGTTTCCTCATCCTTGGTATGTGTACCGGCGATAAACGCACCGTTTGAAATATCACCGAACAATGCAGAATCGAACTTGGATAACAAGGTCAGGCTGCCATCTTGAGGCGCATATTGCCAAATCTTACCGTTATGATCGTTATTACCCACATCTTCTTGCAGAATGAGAGTGCCATCGGCATTGACAGTCATGTTGTCGAACATGATAGGCTTGTCCACACCAACACCACCAGGTAGGGTCGCGGAATCGATAACCACGTCGATCGTGCCGCCAGTGTAATCGTCGTTAAAATTGAGCTTCCACAAGCGCGTGCCGCCTTTTTGTGTGCCGCCAGTCAGATCGGTTTTGTCTACTTGATCGGTGGTCACAAAGTAGAAAGTCTTGGCATTCTCCCAGGCGCCATCTTCGGGACGGGAAAACTCGGTGGACGCATTGTCGCTCAGCGTGAAGGCAGTACCAGAGGTAATGCCCGTTGTGCGATTGACGGTGTCATTCAGTTCTTTGGCGAAACCGCTGACGTTGACGAATTTGGTAGTGCCATTGGTCAGACCGGCTTTATCAACTTCGCTGCCTGTATTGGTTTTGGTGCCGACATAGACGGCTACCGAATTTTTCATGATGCCGGTACCGCCATCGTTGGTACCCACAACCACGGTTTTATCGCCGGAATGCGGGTTAGCCAGCAGGTTTTCCCAGCCGCCTACATCCGTGGAAGAAGAGCCATTAGTTGCACGGTTGAATTTACCGAGCACATAGCTGTTACCTTTGTCATGACCGCTGGCAACATGAGCTAGGGCATAACCGGTTGAACCACCTTCTTCGCCATTCAGGAAAATACGGGCCTTTGTGCCAAGCTTGCTCTTTGGATTGAAAAACGCATTGCGGCGTGGCAAGTCTGCCGAGCAAAAACGGCTAAAGTTAAATACGCTAGGAACGAGGCTGGAAGACTGGGTAGCGGCATCCCATGCGAAGACCTGCTTGATCAGGTCGCCGCCCTGAACGACTGTCAGCGTTTTTTTATCGATTACCCATTCGGATACGAAAGCGCCTTTGCCGCCGTGAATGCGTGTTACGCCTTTATCGCCTCCCAGTTCGTGGTTCATCAACACGGTGAAAGTGCCGTCTTCTTCATTGTTGTAAGCACCTAAACCGTCGGGTAGGCCCACCATATGATAGCCGTTATCTGCTGCATCGCCGGCGGTCAGAATGGAGGTGAATTCGACGCCTGAGGCAACCGCTTTCAAATAAGAGTCCGCAGAACTGCTAGGACCTTGATCAGCGATTACTGGCAAAGCCGCAACAGCCAGCGCGACTTTGATCATTGCAGATAGTGTTTTCAACTTCATGTAACAACTCCTAAAACATCGTTATTAAATGTCAGAGGACAACGCTGAATGCTGTCTTCTGTCCAATCGTAGGCTGCGCCCATGTATTAGTATGTTCTAATAATGTTACATCTTAATGAAATTTAAAATTGAACCTAAAAATCCCCTTTTATCGGGACTGCGGTTGTTTGACGCAATTAAAAGTGACCGCTTTTGGCCCAGAATGTGTCAAAACGCAGGTCTTGATATAATTAAGACCAACTTTATTGATGGGGTCAGCGGATGAAACGTTTCATTGAAGGCGAATGCCGTACACAAACCACGTTACTGCCGGAAAGTATCGATGACTATATTGCCGATACCAATCGCGTTCGCATCGTTGATGTCTTTGTCGATGAACTTGACATGGGCAAGCTAGGGTTTGAAGGCGTTGAGCCAGCGATCACCGGCAGGCCAGCTTATCATCCCGCCGTCCTGCTCAAGATTTATATCTATGGTTACCTGAACCGTATTCAATCCAGCCGGCGCCTTGAGAAAGAAACGCAACGCAACGTTGAACTCATGTGGCTCGTCGGCCGGCTGACACCTGACTTCAAGACAATCGCACGTTTCCGTAAGGACAACGGCAAAGCGATTCGCAGCGTTTGCCGTCAGTTTATCGTACTGTGTCAGCAGTTGGGTTTATTCTCCGAAGCACTGGTCGCCATCGACGGCAGCAAATTCAAGGCGGTCAACAACCGCGACCGGAATTTCACCAGCGCCAAGCTACAACGGCGCATGGAGGAAATCGAGTCGAGCATCAATCGTTACCTGACCGCCCTCGATACCGCCGACCGGCAAGAGCCCTCGGTGGCGCAAGCCAAAACAGAACGACTACAGGATAAGATTGCCGCCCTAAAAGAGCAGATGAAAGGGCTCAAGGACATCCAGGACCAGCTCAATAAGACGCCCGACAAACAGATTTCCCTGACCGATCCGGATGCCCGATCCATGAAGACGCGAGGCACAGGCATCGTTGGCTACAATGTTCAGACGGCCGTTGATACGAAACATCACCTGATCGTGGCCCATGAGGTGACCAATGTCGGCGTTGACCGAGATCAGCTGACTTCGATGGCCAAGCAAGCCCGCACAGCAATGGCTGTCCAGGACCTGACAGTCATTGCAGACCGGGGCTATTTCAAGAGCGAAGAAATTCTCGCCTGTCATGAAGCCGGTATTACCGCTTTAGTGCCTAAATACAGAACCTCGGGCGCCAAGGCGGCAGGCAGGTTCGATAAAGCGGATTTTATTTACGATACCGGGAACAACGCATACCGCTGTCCGGCTGGCCAACGTCTCATTTGGCGATACAGTACCGTCGAACGTGACATGAAAATACATCGGTACTGGAGTTCATGCTGCCAACAGTGTGAACTTAAAGCCGAATGTACGCCTGGCGAACAGCAGCGCATAAAGCGTTGGGAGCATGAAGATATTCTCGATGCCATGCAGACGCGTCTTGATCAAGCGCCTGACAGCATGCGTATCCGGCGTCAGATCGTGGAGCATCCCTTTGGCACCCTCAAGGCCTGAATGGGTTCAGCCCATTTTCTGACCAAGACCTTAAAAAAAGTCAGTACGGAAATGAGCCTGCATGTGCTGGCCTACAATATGAAACGGGTCATGAAACTACTCGGTACCCCGGCCATGATTGAGGCAATCAGGGCCTGAAACCCTTTTTGTATCCTTACCTAAAGTGGTTTTTACCAGCCCAATGGGTGGCGATTAAGCAGTTTTTCAGTAATGGGCCTATTTTGGGAATTAAGCCAAAAAGCATGATGACTCCGCCTGATGGCTTTATCCTGGCGGTCTGGTGAAAGTGCCGAAAAATTTTTATGCGTTTTGACACGGTCTGGGCCGAACTGCGACATTCGCGAAAGGCCGAACTCGTGCGAATGTGTCCGGTTTTAGTTGACCATTTCAATTGGAATTAGGTAGAGGGCTCCGGTCAGATGGTCTGTCCAGCGCCCCAAGTTGTCGACTCATTAACTTAGTGATTCAGGTTTATCAGCACGGGCTGAATGCAGCTTTACGAACATATCGAAGGCGAGCCAGAGAAACAGCAAGCCGGGAATGCTTTCGATCATCAAGCCCTTTTTGCCTATCGACCAGACGCCAGCGCCGACGAACGCCAGCGGGAGAGCCAGTTTCAAATCGACAGGAAGCCCGGTGGCCCTGCGGATGCGCCGATTCAGATCATTGACGGCCGAGATAAATTCCGGCGCTTCGCCGCCGTGATCAGCATCTCCATTCTCGCCAATGCTCGGTAAATGCCCTACGGAGTCAACAATCACATCCAGATCTTCCAGGAAACCCAGGATGCCAGACATTGAATGGCGACCGTGATCGTAATGAACGGTCACACTGCCGCAAGCCGGATTCAGCCGAACATCGTGTATGCCCTCCCGCGCTTCCAGATTGAGTCTTATCCCTTCCATCGTTTCCTTATCGCGGTTCTGCGGATGAAGTTTGAAGCGGATACGACCCGGTATATGGCTGGCCACAATGGCAGATTTATTCTTGTTAGGTTTTGTATCGGTCATTTCGTCCTCCGAAACCTTAATGACTAAGAAAATATTCGTCGCTCATACAGAATAAGGGCGCGTGTTGACGTTTGTTGAAATTTGACCATTTAGAACAAGTTGTACCGGAATCGGTCTGACCAGTGTCATTTCGGCTCAGAACGCTAATAAATATTGAGCTTCTCAACCCTTATCCCTGGTCTGTAAAATAGCGCTGAACTTTTACCAGCAAACAGCATCAATATTTACCAGTACAGATTATTATCACATTGTTTTAATCTATTTATTTTTTCCTTAGACTGGAAAAATAGATGCCGAAAATGGAAAAAATTGGACGCTCTTATACACAACAAGCAGCAAAAACACACGACCGCTAATGTCTGCGGCTGTCCCAGCCGTCCTGCGTCTCTCGTTCGCCACCCAACATGGGGTGGCTCACATCATCCCAATGACTCGACGCGATTTCGGTAAGCCTGCATTTTCACTCCGCACAAAACGCTGCG
>Ga0265297_10009520_pt1 | contig 12497 bp, 12 predicted proteins | sample Munlanlwell13791_FD_192502 | JGI IMG/M metagenome (GOLD analysis project Ga0265297, IMG submission 192502) | Leachate microbial communities from a municipal landfill in Southern Ontario, Canada - Leachate well 137-91 | ecosystem: Engineered > Solid waste > Landfill > Unclassified | place...
ATTTAAGCTCTTACCAATACCAATTCGTAAAAATAGGCACCGACGGAAAGGCGGCATTGTTAGATACAGCGCTTGACATTCCTGCGGGTGTTCTACAAAATACTCCAGTTGCTGGAGAAGCGGCTACAATTAGAACATTAGGTATTTCTAAAATGGTAGCAAACGCCGCATTAGATGAAGGAACAGTTATTAAACCTGAATTTGTTTCTGTATCTGATTGTGGACAAGCGTCGGCGGCAGTCGCTGACAAACATTTAGCTTGTGGTATCGTAACTGATGCTTCTGGTGCTGATGGAAATATATGTTCAGTATTATTAGCACTTAATTCAAGTATAGCAGGACCTCAAGTTAAGAAAACAGTTGTAACAACTAAAACAACAGCGGACGATGTAACATACACAGCGGCAGAACTTTTAGGTGGTTTAATACTTAGAGACCCTGCGGGCGGTGCAAGAGCAGACTTATTCCCAACAGCGGCAACAATAATTGCTGCTATTCCAAATTGTCAAGTCGGTGATAGTTTTGATTGTGTAATTCGTAATACAGCAGATGATGCCGAAACAATTACAATGACAACTAACACAGGATTGACACTAAATGGAACAATGACAATCGCTCAAAACAACAGTAAAATTTTTAAAGTATTAGTAACAGCGGCAACAACAGTAACAATTTACTCAGTTGGAACTTTAGTTCATTAATACTTAACGTAAAAAATTTGTAATAACATTAAATTAAAAAAGGAGATTCAAAAATGCCTACAGCAAAAAGTATTGTAACAGCATCGGCTCTACGTAATGTAAGTATCTACTTCAAAAGCCCAGAGTTCGTAGCTGACCAAGTGTTCCCTATCATGAACATTAACGACCCAACAGCAAAAATCACTAAATATTTAGAAAGTGATTTCTTCAGAGATGATGCTCGTCCACGTGGGGAAGGAGCACAAGCAGTTAGAGGAAGCTTCAAAACAACTGAAGTCACTTATAACTGTATTGAATACGCATTCGCTTCACCAGTAACTGACGAACTTAGACGTAATTCAGCAAAATTATCTGCGCAACCACTTCTTCCTGATACAGACGCGGTTGAACTTTGTAAAAGAAAAATCATGATGAACAGAGAAGGTAAACTATTTAGTTTAATTTCTGGTTCAACCTGGTTAGACGGAGTTTCCGGCGGGGCAGACGCAGAAGGTGGATGGAACGCATCTGCTACAACTAACACATTCATAACTGACATCGATGATGCTAAATTAGCAATGGCCGCTCGTGGTATTGTACCGGGCGGAGATATCGAATTAAGACTTATTATGGATGACTTAACATTCAACCAAATCAAAGAAATTTCAAGAATCCGCGACCAGTTTAAATATACTAACGCAGAATCAATCACTCCTGATATGTTAGCTAGAATGTTAGAAATTGACAAAGTTATCGTAACAAGAGCAGTTCACAACATAGCAAAAGAAACAAAAGCAGGAACAGAATTTACTTCAAAAAGATTCTTCGATTCTGCTGGTACAGCGGCTCACGGTTGTGCGTTCTTATATGCTTATCCAAAATCAATCAAACCAAGAATGCTTTGCGCAGGTTTGATGGTTCGTGACAAATTCGACCCAAGCGAAGGTGGTGGATTTGAAAGAGTTATGAAATGGAGAGAAGACGGTAATCACCAAGACCTTTATGAAGTTGCAGAAAACAGAGATGAACTTCAAATCGCGGCAACAGCAGGTTACTTATTCAAAGACACTATCACTACATAATGAAAGGCGGTATTAAATGACTTATTGTACTATAGCAGAAATAACGGCAGAAGTACCAGACGCTGATTTAATTCAGATAACTAATGATACAGCAGGCGGTTCAACTGTAGACAATACAGTCATTACCAATGCTATAAACTATGTTGATAATATAATTGACGGTTATTTACGGGGTAGATATACTCTACCCCTGAACACCGTACCTGATGAATTAAAATTCATTGCAATTGATTATGTTAAATACAGACTTTATAGCAGACGTATGTATACCGAAATTCCTCCGGTAATTGAACAGCGTTATAAAGAATTAACACAACTATTAAAAGATATCCAAATGGGTAAATTTAGTTTGGGTGTTGAAGATACAAATGCTATATCTAATTCAAAGATAACAAGTAACAAAAGTTTAACAAGTTCTTCAGTGAATAAATATTATAATGAAGCGAAATGGGACCAGTACGACTCATTTCTAAATAGTTAAGAGGTGCGTTATGTCAATAAACACAATAGAACAATCAATTATAACTCAGTTACAATCTGTATTAACAGCATTACAAATAGAAGGATTCCCGGATAAACCATCTGAATATAGATTATTACATCCAGTTGGTGCTGTGTTAGTTGCTTATAACGGAACTAATTATTCAAAACCCGAAGGAATGGGTCAAGTAATTCAAACCGCCGATATGGAATTTAGTGTTACGTTAATAGTACGTAATCTAAGAGACAAAAACGGTGCTTATATTTACATTGACTCCATTGTGTCAACTTTGACAGGATACAGCCCAACAGGTGCTGGTAAAATGTATCCTACGAATATAACTTTTCTAAATGAAAGTAACGGCGTATGGCAATATGGACTTACTTTTATAGCACCTTATGAAAATGTAATATAAATACAAAACAAAAGGAGATAAAAAATGGCAGGACCAAAAAACGTAGCGTTTCGTGGTGTTCAGGACTGTAAGATTAAAAAGTTGTTGACTGATACAACTGGTTCTCTTACTTATGATGCATCTCACGACGTCGCTATTCAAAAATTGTCATTTTCGGCTGCGATTGAAACTTATGAACTAAAACACGACGACCTTATGCAAGAAATCGACCAAGTAACACAAAGTTATGAAATTAAAGGTACGATTGCAAGAGTAGGGTTGGATGTACTATCTGTATTTACAGGTGGTGCGGTTACGGCAACAGGTTCAGGCTCAGCGGAAGTGCAAACATTTAACGAAGACTATGATGACGAACCTCAATATTTTGCGTTAGAAATGCAATCAACAAGGGTTTTCGCAACAGACGGAAACGCCGGAGACGTTCACGTTATATTCCCTAAATGTAAAGTTACAGCATTGGAATATAAAATTGAAGACGACTTCTGTACGATTGAATTTACAGCAAAAGCAATTAGAACAGTTAATTCTGGTTTAATTAAACAACTTATAGTTAATGAAACTCAAACAGCTATTAGTGATGTAGCAGTTGCCGGAACAGTTGCTTTATCAAGTAACGTTGTAGCAACAGATACTGGTGCATACGTTGTAGCGGTTGTTTCAGGAACTACTTTATTGTCCGAAGCAACAGCAGAAACAAACGACAATTACACAATAGACGCCGGAACAACTGGATTAACATTAGCATCCGCTACTTACGTAAAATCGGATACTGTATTGTTAGAATTTACAGGCACAGCGGCGGCTGGTACATTATCAGTTACAATGGAAGCGGATATGGTTGTAAACGCAACAAATACATCCGCAGGTACATTAGTAATTGCCGCGGCATAAGGAAACACAGTATGAAACAAATTAATATATTTGGTTCATCGGAAAAACTTTTGGAACTGGAGGACGTAAAAATCCTCCAGCTTCTTAAAAGTTCACCAAGCATTGGAATAAATAGATTTGGTTTAAAATATCCAACTGAATATATTTTATTTTCCGATACACCAATGGCAGAAGATGTTTTTAATAGTAAAACAAAACAAAAAATATTAACAAATTATTTTTGCTATAAGTATTATTTTAAGAATCATCCTGAATATAATGTAGCTGGGTACTGGGAACCAAATTCTATAGAAGGTTCAATTGGAAATTCATCATTCTTTGCTTTATGGTGGTGTGTACAAAATAAATTTACACACGTAAATCTATATGGTATTTTAGATAGCGATGAATATGTAACAAGAGCTAACGGAAAATGTATAGCAACTAATATATATGCTCCAACACAACAAACAACTTTTAATGATAACCAGTTTAATGTGCTAAAAAACTTAATAGATACTGGTTTCAATGGCGAAATTTTAATAAAAAGACCGCTCCTACGACACTAAGTAAGTAATCGTTTTTAAAGCGGTCATAATCCCCAATTATTCTCTCCTCAGTATTACCCCAACATACTCCAGGCTCTATTGAGCAAACTTATTTATAATAATTTGAAACTGGATGTGTTTGGATGTATTCCATTGTTGAACCCGGTTCTGGTTTTTGTTCAACTTGTGGTTGTGGTACTGGTTGATTCTTTTGGGTAGCTAAAACACATACACCTAAAATTAACATTCCTAATCCAGCTCCTGCTGCGAAAGCGGCACCGTCATTATAATGTCTATATCCGTAGTGATTATAATGATAAGGTCTATAGTGGTTGTAACGAGAATGTGCAAATACCGGTGAAGTTAAATTGAATAAAATTGATACTAATAATAAAATTTTTATACTTTTCATATTTTTTCCTACTTTCTTTATACTTATCTAACATCGAAACCATAATATAATATAGCCATAAAAATTGGAAATATTACTGGTGCTAAACATACAATAAACATAATTCCTATTTGAATTTTTTGTCCTAATTTCATAATTAACCTCCTTAATTGTTAATATTTTTGTTTTCTACTGTAAAAGTAGTAAACGGTCCGTAATTACTTTTTAAAAGTTCTTCATTAACTTTTAGTTGTGTTTGTTGTTTTTGTTGTTGTTCAATAACGTGATATTGAATAATCATTTGGTCAAAAAAGTTATTAGTTAAATCACCTTTAACCAACGCTTGTAACGCACAAAGTAAACAACCTACAAAAGTTACAGCGTTAATAACCATTAGTGGAATACCTATTATAGCACCTATTAAACTTAGACATAAAGCAAGTCCAAGGGAAAGTAATACTATTGATAGTATTGCGCAACCCAAATAAAAGGCAGTTCCAAATATTCTTGTAAGTAATTTGTTTACGAATTGAGTTGTGTTGTTGTTATACATTTTGTGTACCTCCATTAACTTATTACATTAATATTATATAACAAATAAAAATAAAAGTCAACCCACCTGAAGAAATTGTAACATTTCTTCACATAACGTAGTACAAAATAAAAGGAGCGTAAAAATGAGCGAAAACTTAGATGTAATCAAAAACAAAAAAATTGCTGTTAATGTTGGCGGGAAAGAACGTCACATTTACTTCGACCTTAACGCATTTGCGGAATTGGAAGAATCTTTCGGCGGTTTAAACGAGATGCTGGCGGCCTTACAGGGCGGGAGCATTAAAGCTATTCGTAAATTTCTGTATGTAGGATTTATGCACGAAGAACCAAACTTAACTGAAAAAGAAGTAGGTAGTTGGTTTGATATGAGTACAATACAGGAAGTTACAGACAAAATTTCAGAAGCTATGTCATTAGCATTACCAAAATCTGAAGAAGCACCAACAGAAGACCCAAACGAACAGAGCCCAGCAAAACCGGAATAACTGGTGGTTTTTTGGACTGGGCATGGTTCTATTATTTGGCAACTACAATTCTAAAAATGGAGAAGAATGACTTTTGGACTTCTACTCCACGTAAATTAACCCTATTATTAGACCAGCATATTAAATATACTCAGATGATAAACGGTGTAGAACCAGACACTGTTAAACACGACGAAGAATCTTTTAATGAATTATTACAATTATAAAGGATAAATTAAAATGGCAACAAACAAAGATGTACAAATTAAATTAACGGTTGATAGTAGTAAGTTTGCATCAGGAATAGCATCCGCAACAAATTCACTAAATCAATTAAAAAATTCATCAACTGACTTGTCTGCCAAAATGACACAAAGTGCGGCATCCATCCAGAATAATGTACAAAGTTTACAAGGGTTTTCCCTTCAATGTACACTGGCGGGTACCGCACTTGCTGGTTTAGTAGGATACAGTTTAAAAGCGGCATCCGATATCGAACAATTAGCAGTTTCATTTGAAGTATTAGCCGGTGGAAAACAAATCGGGGATGATTTATTAAATTCTATTAAACAATTTTCAGCCGTAACTCCGTTCGTTACACAAGGTTTAGCAAAAAACGCACAAATGTTGTTGGCATATGGTTCAAGTGTTAATGAAATAATGCCAACTCTAAAACTATTAGGTGACGTTTCTGGCGGTAACCAACAAAAAATGGACTTGTTAGCATTAGCTTATGGTCAAGTTATGTCACAAGGACGATTACTTGGGCAAGATTTACGACAAATGACTAACCTCGGTTTTAACCCATTAAACGAAATTGCCCAAGCAACGGGCAAAAGTATGGCGGAAGTTAAAGAAATGATGTCTCAGGGGGCTATATCTTCGGATATGGTAACTTTGGCATTTAAAAGAGCTACTACGGAAGGTGGTCGTTTCCATAATATGATGGACAAACAATCACAAACACTTTACGGTAGATTTTCAACTTTGGTAGAAAACGTTCAACAATTAGGACAAGCATTTGGTGCCGCATTAGCTCCAGCCGCTTTAAAAGTTGTTGATATATTCATAACACTAACAGCTTGGGCAACTAAGCTACCACAACCTATACAAGCAACTTTTGCAATTATTATTTCATTAGTTTCCGGGTTTTTGTTATTAGCAGGTATTACACCAACTATTATAAAAGCGTTTGAAGCTATGAAAATAGGTGCCGCTTTATTAACGGGTGGTTTAAAGTCAATGACAACCGCTATTATAGCAAACACAGCGGCATTTTTAACAAACCCATTTGGACAAATAGTATTAGCAATTACTGCTTTAATTGCGGCAATTATAGTATTAATAGCAAATTGGGATAAAATAACAGCGGCTTTTAAAAGAATGGCACCAGTATTTACTGGTGAGGTTATACCGGCATTTAAACAAGTAGTAGACGCATTTACAAACGGTATGGGAAACATTCTTGAAGCTGTAACAAGTAAATTAAGTCCTTTACTTGAAGCTGGTAAAAAATTAGTTACTAACATTATGGAAGGTGCCCAAACAATCTGGGGTAATTTTACCGACTGGGTAAGCGATGTATTCGGCGGTTTAATGGATACAATTGGTGAATTAATTGCACCCGCTTTAGAAAAAGGTAAAGACCTTATTAACTTTGTTCTTGAAGGAGCAAGGTCCGTTTGGGATACTTTAGTAAGTTGGATTACAACTGCTTTTAAAGGTTTAATCGACGTTTTAAAATCAATTGCTAAATTAGCATATAACGTTGGTAGAGATTTTATTAACTGGATATGGAACGGAATAAAAGCAGCTTTTCCAGGACTTGCAACGGCCGTAAAAAATCTGGCAACTTCTTTAGGTAATTTGTGGAATGCGGCGTTTAACAAAACAGCTAAAACAAATTTATCTACAAAAGTAAAAGCAGATACTTCAGGAGCTTCCTCTTCAATTGCGGACTTAGATAAACAAATACAAGCCGCAATGGGTGCCGCGGGTGGTACTGGTGGAAAAACTAAGAAAACTAAATCCGGTAAATCCGCAGATACATTAGCAAACGAAGAAATATCATCTTATAAAAAAGTAATTGACGAAAAAACTAAATTAATGGAGCAGTTCGAAGCTTTACAATTAAGTTTAGGAACAAAAACAGTTCAAGAAAAAACACAAATTGAATTAGATTCGGAAAGGAAAAAACAAGCTTTATTAATTACAGAATTAGAAAAATTAGGTATATCCAAACAACAAATCGAAGGAACACAACAAGACCAATTATATGCTTTTGATTTAACTAAATTTTCTAAAACAAATAAAGAAAAAATTAAATATTTAACTGAACATTTAAATGAATGTAAAATTAATACAAACAAATATCTTGAAGAAATTGCCCAAGCAGAAAGAACTAAATATAAGGAAACATTGGCAGAAAAACAAAAGAATGACGACCAGTATTTTACTTTATTAAAAAGTAAAAATTCAGTTCAAAATGCCTGGTTATCCGCTTTAGGTATAAATACTTCAATACAAAATGACCAATTAGAAATAGAACGGTTAAATCAAAAACTTTTACAACAAAGAGAATTATTAACACAATTCGGGTTATCTACACAGGAGATAGCAAGATTATCCACTGAAAATATTAATTCATTCGATTTATCCCGTTTCGATGAAACAAAACGTCAAGAAGTTATTATAGCAGCACAAGCATATCAACAAATACAAGCAGATGCTAATAATGCTAATGGACAAATTACAGCAGATATGCTAAATGAATTTAAAACTTCATTTAACGGAGTTGTATCGGCCGGACAGAATTTATTTAGCGCATTAACAGATTCAAGCCAAAACTGGTTTACTCGTGTATCTAATATGTGTAGTTCAATTATTAGTTTATTGAATAATGCTCTTAGTTTAATGAGTTCCGCTAGTAGAATTATGTCAACACTTAGCGGCGGCGGTGGTGGCGGAATCTTTGGTTCAATAGGTAAACTGTTTGGTTTTGCTTCGGGTGGTATTATTCCGGGTGCTTATTCACAATCACAAATAATTCAAGCTCACGGTTCTGAGATGGTTTTAAACCCTTCGCAGCAAGCACAGTTATTTGCTATGGCTAACGGGGCAACACCAAACACCTCGGCGAATGAAACAAATGGAACAGGGACACAATCACAGCAACCTGTTATAATATTTAATCAAACGTTTAGTTCTTTAGAACCCGGAACTGCCGCACAGTTAGTTAAAGACCAAATGCCGTATGTAAAAGCGCAAGTCTTAGAAGCAATTAATACTCAATCTTCTTGGAGGGGTGCTATAAAACGAGCAAATGGATAATATAAAGAGGAAATAATAAATGACATTTACACAAGAAGAATTATTACAAAAAATTGATGATTGTTATAATTATTTCCAAAATAACAAAGGAGATACAAAACCAAACGCTTGTAATGCTGAAGGTATACCTTATCACTCATATGAAACAGGTTATCACTGGCAGATACATGAAGCGTCAACAACTTCAGAATGTATATCACTAATGTGTAGGGCAATGGTTGAAGCTGGTTATATAACTTATGCGAAACAACTTGCCGACTATATGATTGAAAAATTAACTTATGATGATATAGACACTATACATTGGTTGGTAAATTTAATAGATAATGGTGCCGAAATGGAAAGTGTTTACTGTGGTAATTATGACGGTGCGGTATTCACTTTCACAAACGGCGTAGCAATTATTCCTGAAGGAAACCCTTGGTATGGTGAAAAAGTTGTACCTTATATAGATAGTAGATATAATGGTATTCGTGGAGTATTTTCAACAACAACTGGTTTTAAATATAAAGATTATTTTGTTGAACCTTGGGAAAACAAAGTAGAATATACAATTAATTATTATGAAACAATACCCGGAACTGGTACAAGAATCGTTTTAAATAATACATCTTTTAACGGTCAAGCACAGGTTTATTATGGTATTAGAAATGGAATTATATTAAATAAAGACGAATTATATAGAAGTTATCCACTAAATACAGCAAGTAAAGCAGGATTTGATGTATTAGCAACATCCGCACATAGTCCTTTATCAATTAATACTGCCGAAGACGGTTTAGTATTAGGAGATATATATAAATATCAAATTTCTTGTGCAACAGACGCGGTCCAATGGGCGGCAATTGCTTTTGATAAACTATCTATTGCTTTAAGTGATGAATATTATCATAATGTTGGTGTCATATATATGGATTTATTAAAAGAAAATTCATTAGTACGTACGGCAGATTATACAATATTTGATGCTACAAATAGAGGTTTAACTTACTTTTCGGTTTACACATACGATGAAAGTGGTTCAAGAAATATAACATTATTGCCGTTAGGTAGTAATTGGCAAAGAATGAAATATGAAGCTGGTTCTAAGGTTGTACAATGGGGTATCGGTTCCGCATTCTCCTGGATTGATAATAATTTACTTATTAAATTCAGGGGGGATGGTTCCGGTGCCTTACGTTATATAGCAATGACAGACGCTTTGGGTACTGATTATTATTACCCATTTATAGATAACACAACAGCAGAAAGAACATTAACAATTAAAAGAGGTTGGTTTTGTAATAGAGACGGTATCTTTTTTGATTATGCTAGAGTTCCTTACGCTACTCCTTATGTAACACATTGGAATCTTGGAGATTCGAGTTACCAAATAGCACCTTATACAGAAGCATACAAAGATAGTCAGGATTTATATTTTCCTTACTGGGTTCATTGGCATTGTTATTGTTCATATGAAATTTCGTCAAGTAAATTTGGTGGTTCACAAGCAACATATGGTGGTAGTTTAATTGGTTTTTACCGGTTAGGTGGTGTTGATACAACATCAGGAACTTTGTTTACAGTTTGCGCGGCAGCGAGCGCCGAAACAACTATATTATACAAAGTATACGACCACAATGGTACAGTGTTTAATGGTAAAAAAGCATTTAAATTTGACGCGGCACCGAATGAATACAAATTTAGCTTTGATGACGAATATTTTGAAAATGGAAATAGTATAGTACACCCAATTGAAAACTTTGAATTTTATGTTGATTCGGAGCAACTTGGAAACGTCAATTCTACCGTATATTTTGCGTCATTAAGAATTAGTGATAAACACGTTGCGGCATCCCCACTATCTGTATTAAAATTCGAAACACGTGATACAAGAGCCGGTTATTTCGATATAGGTTCGGCAGTTTTACAAGAAGGAAATTATGATGAATATGGTTATTCTGGAGTAACTGTTTTCTCAAACGAATATTATGAAGACGGTTTAATGAACTGGCGTTCTGGAAGTTATACGGGTTATACAAATCCTTATGCTTACACTCCAGGGAGTTATGATGCTATATATGCTTGTAAATTTATATACGACTCTCAAGTAAAATTTTGGAAAGACTTTGGTATAAATGGACCATCTTATCCTGTGTATCTAAGAAACTTAGGTGAAAACCTTGTGTATGGTACCTTAGGAAGTTGGACCTTTGTTGGACCCGACCCAAATACAACTTGGGCAGGATTTCAATATAGGGCAATGGTTAATATGGCGGACCATATGTACTTTAATCGACAAACAATGTCAGCAAACGAATTAGGTTATTGCCGAGGATTTCTAAATAATTGGACAAATTATTTATATAGATGGATTTTACAAAATGATAGTTTACCATCAACATTTCACACCGATGGTTCATTAACTGCAGATTATGAAAGTCCGGATTTTTATGCTCAGGTCGGTAGAGCAATGTTGTTAAAGCATTTAAGAGATTGGGATACCAAAAGCTGGTATATTTGTAATTGGTGTTACGAAAAATTAATTCTTTTACAACAAGAAAATGGTAGTTTTAAAGCAGAAAGCGAGGACACTTATAATTATCACCAAGCGGAAACAATACTATTTTTAGCAGAATTGTACACGTTTTATGATGAATATAAGTATACAACTGGTATGACAGAATTTACTTGGTTACCTAACAAGGTATATACAGCAGGAATAGAATTTAGAACTGGAATCTTTGAAAGTTATTCTGGTAAAGAAGTTAGAACTTCGGAAACCAAATATCCTATAAGAAGATGGCGTCTTAAATTTAATAAAGACAATACAGAACTAAATGAAATAAGAACCTATATTAATAGTTTAAAAGGACGATATTCAAGATTTAATTGGGTTTGGCCAACATCTCACGGGGGTGACGGTAATACTTATATGTGCCGTTTAGCCGCAGATGATATGATTACTAATATGCAACATTTGGGTTATTCCAATTTTGAATTAGTTTTTGAAGCTATTGATGAAAATGCTTATAACGATTTAACATCATTTACAGAAAAACATAATATAGAATATGAACAGCAAGAAAGACATATGACAAAAATAGATGATAAAATATGTGCTAACACTGCTGTAAATGTTCAATGGGAATCTTCAAGAAAACGCTGGAATTTACAATTTGATAAAAATTCAGTTTCCAGAAAATGGATTGAACAATTCTTTATATCTAAAAAAGGAAGATTTAAAGAATGGACATTTAACTGGTCTTCGGAACTTGGCGGTGACGGAGAAAATTATCAAGTACGTTTCGACACAGATTCTCTTGACTTTGATATTTCATATTTAGGTTTTGGTACTTTTCAAATTCCAATTATAGAGGTATTATAAAATGGGTAAAGACCTATCAACTAACTTACAAACATCATCGGAAGCTGAAGAAAATAACTTCAGGATGTTAATAACAATATTCCTTGATGACCAAACTATATATTTATGCGCTAACGATACGGGGAATATAACGTTCCCCGCAAGTGGCGGTAATATATATGAAGCTGTAAATATAAACCGTAGCGAAGTACAAACAACAATGAGTGGTCAAGCAACTGAGGAAAGAGTAACATTAACATTATCCGACGTAGATGCTAGTATTGCATCATATGTAGCTGTATATGGAAATAAAGTTCATAATAGAAGATGTTTAA
>Ga0265297_10009521_pt1 | contig 12497 bp, 17 predicted proteins | sample Munlanlwell13791_FD_192502 | JGI IMG/M metagenome (GOLD analysis project Ga0265297, IMG submission 192502) | Leachate microbial communities from a municipal landfill in Southern Ontario, Canada - Leachate well 137-91 | ecosystem: Engineered > Solid waste > Landfill > Unclassified | place...
CTCGTTATGTTATCCATAACGATATCGAAGGCTTTATCTACAGACATATCATTCGTTGTTTCTTTCTTTTTATTGAAGAACAAGAAATATATTATTACAGCAATCAGTAAGATGGCTATAATTATGATCCAAATGGTTTTTTGTTTCTTTTCCATTGTCTATAACATTAAAAAAATTGTTATTTCTTCCTCATGAGCACCGTCACCAGGACGATAACTAGTATAAGAACGAGTATACCGGCGCCAACGAGCAACCATGTGTTTTGCCGGCTCGATGATTTCTGGTACGATGTACCGTTATTCCCGTATCCGAGAATTGATAGTACCCCGGGAGCTACTTTCAATACCCCATCAGCCCAGTACGCGAAATCCTTTTCTTCTTTTTTCTTTTCTTCTTTCTTCGATTCGTCGGTACTGGTAGTGGATGTAGTTGCTGTAGTGTCTTCGTTCGCGTAGCTTAACTTTTTACCAGAAAACACCGTCATGGCATCCTTCAAGAAAGAAGTCAAACGAGCTGGATCAGTCTGGCGAAGCCGTTCAACGAACATGTAGAACGCTACCCTCTGATCCATTCCAGAACGAGGGCTTACGCCGTACTTTAAAAACAATTGCCCTACCTCGGTAGGATGCAGGGCAATTGAATTATTTATCGATTCTATAAGTTGCAGATCCATGATCTTAGCCTTGGTAAAGGAACAACTGGATGTTTTGTGTATACCCGGCAGCGAGTTTCTGCACTATTTCCGTGTAGGCATCGAGCTCTAGCATCTTTTGCTGATCCGACCCGAACTTGTCTGTCAAGTCGATGTCGACCTGAAGCGTGTTGTTCGAATCCTGGTTCTTGTACGCGCTGGGGAAAATCGTGATACCCTGTTCCTTGTTAAAAACTCTCGATTTCCTGAACGTGATAGGGTTGTCGAGCTGGGCAGCGTTGCTCACGGTGATTTTCATACCGGTTAACAACAACTTCTTACCTTTCGCGAGGTAATTTTTCAAAGTGGTGATTGTCGCGGGAGTACCGTTAGTTACAACGTTGGCACTTGTAGCAGTAATGGTATTACCTTCTACCATTATAGCATCTACAGCAACACCCGTTTCGTTCAACACGTCTGTAACGGCAGTGTGAATACCTGGTAAAATTGCTATCGTTTTATCAACAGCACTAGCACCGTTGTTGGTCATCGCAATCCTGTAAGGATTCCCTTGGAAAGCTTTCGGTAAAACCTTTTCTCCGCCCTTGGCGTGATCGGTGAAGAATTCGTCGTATGGATTCATTTTCAAATTATATTTCGGTTACTTACGACCCTTCGCGTTATCGAGGGTTATGACTGTCTTGCTAGTCTTGACCGAAGGCCAAAAAACGTAGACTAAAACGATGATCAGGATGATCAGAACCATCCAAGGCATGATTTTGTAAAGCATACTCGTGAAATTATTTACTCTGTGATTTAAAGTTCGTCGAGCAAATATGTAACCGTGACAAACATCGCTTGCCGCTTTTGTTAGTTTATGTAACTATTCGTGCGTTTATGGTTGGTTTTGTTAGTTTGCTTGGTTGACTGGCATAAAAAAAAGCACGTTGCGTGCTTTTAAAAATGATAATTATTGATTTACTCAACAATTTCATCGACGTGCTTTCTTTTCGATCTCTTTCATCAGCAATTTACCATCGCTGTTCTCGAGTACATTCTTACCCACGTAGCTCAATCCAGCTATACCGGCACTTATAGCTATTGATTTGAAATCGAGATTACCCGATTCAATAGCCTGGTACCCGCCAGTTATAACGGCACCGATTATGGATGTTAATATCCCTTTCGCGATATCGCGGAAATTAACCCGCAAGAATTTCGATTTTTTCATATATGAAAATTATTGGTTACATTTTGTTGAAATATTCCTCTATCACTTCCTCGTCAATACCGTACTGGCTCTTGATATAATCGAGTATCTTACCGTCTACCCGTTTGCAGTAGCGTGAATAACCGAGTGGTTCGATGATGGTGATAAAGCGACGATTCAAATCATCTCTCAATGCCCGTTGGCTTATGCCAATGATCCGTGCGAGATCGTACTTGTATATCGTCAATACCATATTGTCACTGTATAAGTAATGTTTTGTTGAAATACTTGTTCTTGTTCGTTTTCACCTCTTGGAATCCTTGCTCTAAGCCACTTATAGGAAACTTATTACGAAGATACGAAGTGAAGTTCTCGTTCGTTTTACCAAGGACTAGCGTGTCTGAAATCCTTACTAGGTCGGGAGGTATGGACATCAGCGAGTGAAATGTCCAGAACATATCGATGTTCTTCTGCTTGGAATCCAGAACGATTGTTTTCTGATCATCAGTGAGTTTAGTTCCAACGAACCTCGTGGCATCCTCCACGATCACGAGAGCGTTCATCACGTTACGGTTCAATACCCTCCACAGCTTTGAAGTATCTGGATCCACTATCCTGAAGGTTGATCCCGTCAGCATCGTTATATCAGAAATGCTGTTTGCTATCGGCAAATGCCTGTAAGCGTCGGCGTCGAACGTGTCCATCACTATTATTGACTTCAGCGGGTGTTTATCCCTGTAAACTGGTATGATACCAGGAACACCAAGCTCTGTATTACCGATGTAATAGGTAGTTTTACCAGAACCACGCCCACGACAGTGAATAATGATTTGATTGTTGCGTGTAGCCATGAGCGTTACAATGCTATACGGCTTAATATTACCGAACCAACACCGAGCAATAGAGCCATTTCAGGGGGTAGCGTACCGCCATGCTTGGCCAAAACCTTTTCTAATGGAACTTGAATGCTTTGCTTCTCATTATCTGTGAGAGGAAGTTTCTCCAAAGCCTTATCGAGGGTGTTCTTGTATTCCCGGTACGTGGCTGCCATATCCCGCTGTTCCTGCTTTAGCGATGCCGGTGGCATATGGCTTACCTGTTCGTACTCGTCGCGCTTCTCCTTGCTCTCGAAAAACTTACTCGTGTAGCGTTTCTCGTAGAAAACCTTACCGAGACCACACAACACTATGTTATCGAACAAGCAGATGTACATACCTGCTTCCTCGGCGAAGTTAACGGGTTGCTCTGGTTCTGGTTCAGATGTAGAATTACTACCGGTACCGGGAATTGGTTCTACGGTTTCGGGTTCTAACTCTTGAAAACCAGTCTTGTTTTCACCGATAGTCTTTATCTCTGTCGGTTGCGAAAGGATGTCAAATATCTCTTGGCTCTCATCCATATGCTCTACTCTGTTAAAAGATGCTTGTTTCTCTCCCACACTACTTGCAACGCTTCGACGTGCGGCTTCATGGCCATCTTGACGTTATCGTTCATCATTCTCGTGATGACTGGCGTTAACTTTGGCATAATAGAGAATAACGATGATGATCCATTCAGTGCTTTCAATATATCGCCAATCTTTAGTTCATCGTTGAAGAAATCTACCGATTTCTTTGCTATTATCATATCGTTTAGCAGCTCCTCGTAAGCCTGCTTGTAATCTATTTCTTCGTCCATAATCCTATTTTATTGAATCGTAAAACTTCTTTATATTGTGTTCACCCAGCGACATGATACCTATGGTATCTATACCATATTTTTGATACCCCATGAACACTTTCTTGAAAACGAGATCCTGTATGTGATGCTCGGTTACAGCATCGTTGCTTTCCAAGCAATAAACACGGCGTGCGATGTTGTAGAGAAGAAGCTTTTCTTTCTTGTGTACAGGGATGACAATCTTGTTGTTATCAATTGAATAAAACATCTTGTTTTGCTCCAAAATATTGTTTGCATTATCGCGATCGTTGAGTGCCGATAGCGTTGCCTCGTTGGCTTGCTCAAGCTCGTTCTTGCATGCATCGAATAGTAACGCCATCTCTTCGAAACGTTGCTTGAGAGATACGTACTCTTCTGATTCGAGAATATTAACCTTTTCGGTTACAACTTCGATTTTATTCTCCGATGCAACACGTATAACTTCCTCAAGTAGAGCATTGTCGTTAACGTAATCGATGTTGTTGGAAACAATAACTTCGTTTATTCGTTCCCTGGTTTTTTCCTTTACACGGAGCGACATCGTTACTTTCGATGGCTCCAGGAGACGTAATTCTTTTTTTTCAATCTCAGACATACTATTTACCCCATATTAAATATTTTAACAACTTTATTTTTGAAGAAAGAAAAATGACAAAACCATATATAAGGAATCCTGTAACCAGGAGCCACACGATATATGTTATGATTAAGAATAAAAAGATATCTATCCATTTTTCGAATGTCCCGAACGGGAAACAAACGCTAACTATTGTAATTGAAGATATTAACGCTATCAACACGAAAAACAGACATACGATTATGGTTCTATTAAACTTCATACAGCACGATTACTATTCATGAGATTACAAATGTAATCAATGTATGATGTCAAAGATTGATTTAAATGACTAGTTTATAAGTTGTTAATGAGTAAAAACAGACGAGTAAATGATGACATAAAGAGCAAATAACGAAAGTTATTTTAATTGACATCCATTCACTGGAAATTTACAACTGTAGAGTTAACGTGTGAAAATGGTAAAAAAAAGTGTGAAAGTGTGAGAACGTGAGATAGCTTCATAATATATTGATAATCAATATTAAAATCACATCACAAAACCATTTTCAAAATGTGAGGAAGAATGATGAAAAGTGTGAGAAGAATTTTGGATCACGAAACCGATATCGAAAAGTGTGAAACTGTGATTGTGTGAGAAAAGTGTGAGAAAACGCAAATCGTTGCTTTACAATAGTATTATCTCTTAAATCACATTATCACACTTTTTTAAAGTAATATAAAGGGATTAAAAGGGAGGAAAGATATAAGGGGCTGACCTGGCATTTTTTCCCATCCATTTTTGTTAAAAATTACGTAATATTGTGTATTACAAATAACCGATAGATACATGGCAACAAGCATGATAAATTACACGCTCCCCGAGTTTGTATTCCTCGATGGGAACAGCCACGAGGGTGATAGCCTTGAGCACAGGACGGTGCTGCAGCACGTGAGATCTTACACCATCGTGGAAGTTATAGACCTTGATAGCACGATAGCAGATTCAGGCTTCAAGGGCGAGAAACTGAAGTTCGAACACGTTAACATGCTAGGTGTAACGGAAACGCACCTCATGGTTGTTCATTTCAGCCTTGCTGAATACGATGACGTGACGGGGATACTGGAGAAATGCCGAGAATGGTACTGCAGTTACCTCGATTGGGAAGATAAGCGCATAATAGACGGCGAAACCGCCGTGATGAATTAACAATTGTAACCGATTAAAAAACCACATATTATGAAACATTTACTAATTCCACTCTGCATGTTATTAATGAATATGTCTTATGCTCAAGGATATTATTATACATATCCGAGTATAAACCGTACGGTAGATTCTTCAGGAAATAAAACAGCATTGAAAAATGTAAATCGATTAAAATCTAATTCAACGCCCACGTTGCCTTATCCAATTATATTCATTCATGGATTGACTGGGACAGATACGACATGGAAAAATTTAACAGATTATTTAGATGTTAATTTTGGGCTTATTAACGGTGGTAGAATTGATTACTGTCTTAATTACGACGGGGATAATACCATTGCAAATAAAAATTTTTGGCCAACGACGAACGCAGATATAGCATTATTTACTCCAGATATAATAAAAGGGGATTTTTATTGTGTGAATTTTGACGTTGGATTTGATGGAAGCGTACCCCCAATAGATCATTATGATGTATGGAGCAACCAGCAAGCTATCGTTAAACAGGGTCTAGTGCTCTCTGACGCAATTGCCAGAGTGATTAACCTAACAGGAAAAGACAAGGTTATACTCGTAGGTCACAGCATGGGCGGACTTGCAGCCAGGGAATACCTGCAGAACACTGATAACTGGGTAGCTGAAAGCCACCACGTTGCCAAGCTCGTCACCGTTGGAACACCGCACGGTGGTAGCAACTTAACTGGTTTTGGTATAGTAGGATCTTTTATAGGTATTAGTGAAAAAATGGATGCTGTTAGAGACCTAAGGATATCTTACACCGCAAGCAGTGAGAACGGTGCGTACCTTTACGGGGGTCACGAGGATTACGATTATATTAAAAACAACATTTTATTCGATTACTACAACGTAGATGTTAATTGTAACGGTGTAATTGGTGATGATATTGAAGGATTGAATTACAAGAAATTCCCGATCGATTTGGATATTTCATGTATTGTTGGTGAATGTTCCAAATGTAATCTTAGTACATCATATGGTGATGGAATTGTAAATGAGAGTTCAGCAGACTTGTCTAATTTTTACAATATACCAAAACTAAAATTATTTTACAGCTATAGCGACAACTCATTAGAGTCACACACGGACTTACCGAAAATGATAGTAGACAACATCAAAGGTTTAGACGAACCGGATGATTATGAATTAGCCTACGACATCGATTTCAACACGTATTATACTGGTTTAATAACAGAGTCGACTTATTTTTTATCTGACGATATCGACATGTATCGTTTCAAGCTTGGTAGCAAGAAACGCGTCACGGTGTCGATGAGCAACATGAATGCCAGCGATGTCAACATTGATATACTTGACAACAGCGGGAATAAGATAAGCGATACCAGGAGCAGCAACGGCAGCAAATCGATGACATCTACCATGGACCTTTCGGCAGGAACGTACTACCTCGACGTACACGGGTATCACGACGATTACGCCCAAACCTACGGTTTCAAACTATCGCAGGCCACCATACCAACCACACCGGCCACGGCTTCGGAAATGGTTGACAACGATGGACCATGTACATACACGATTGCCGACGTCACTGGCAGGGTTGTTTCCAGCGGGTCGGCAAACGGTGGTGTTGATATCTCTATCCTTGGTCTCTCGCCAGGCGTTTACGTGGTCAACGAGTGCGGATCTGCTCGAGTGGTTCACGTTCAATAAAATAAGAAATCCTGCATATTAACGATGCAGGATTTCTTATTTTTAGTTTCAAAGTACGTGGCAAAATTATCGCCGAAACTTACTAATGGAACGGCAGGAATTTAATTTTTACAAATAATACTTGTTTTATACACTTTATATTTACCTGCATATTTTTTCAAATTTTCAGCGTCTGGCATCCATCTATGAATGGTAGACAAACCTTTTTTAATTGTACCATAAACTATGTTAGTTTCACCTTTTTCAAAAAAATCGTAAGCGAAATTGAAAGCTTGGCTTTTATTATTGCATTTTAATATCACGGTGATGTCTGGAGTGTTGTTTCCCTTTGTGCCTTTTAATTTTAATGTGTAAGTTTTTATTGTCATAATTTCTAATTGTTAAACATAAAGATATGTAAAAAACGATCTAAACCAATTATTTAATAATTCCGTTATTATTTATAAATTATTGGCTTTATAACTTTTGACTATGTAAATATAAAAAAATATTTATTTTAAAATAAACTATTTATCCGTAATTTTCTCATGATCCTAGATCCTCTTCAGGTCAATGATGGTATTCCTGAGGCTCGAGTACACCCAGATAACGGAATTAAGGTACTCGCGCCCGGGATTATCTTGTTCACGGACGAACGACAAGAACATATCGTGTAGTTTATCCTCGAACATGTCCATGTCGGCAGATGTTAGTAACTCGTGGATGATTTCTTCCGGAGTTTTGATCTTCATTCCAGCACTAGTAGTGCTTTCTCTTTCCTGGTACTGCATATCAAAAAGATTTTGGTTGTGAATAAAAAGGGGCGCACGCTGCAGAACCAACTCAATTTGCGAAGCAAATAAGGAAAGAATGGGTTTCCAAAACCCTCGTGCGCCTTTATCTTGAGGCTCTTTACAATCGTTAGTGGTGATTGCTTCATGATTTTTGAATTAATTCTGCACCACAAAAGTAAACTGAAAAAATGAAATAGCAATGGTTTGAAGACGGAAAAGTGTGGATAGGCAAATAAAATACCCGCAATGTTGCGGGTATTTTAGTGTTAGCAAATATTTAAAGAACGAAGACAGTGCTTACATATTTGCCAATTGAAATAAGAAACTATAAGTGGTGGTAATCTCTCATCGTATCTCGGTTCTTCGCAATAAACAGATTCACTGTCATGTTTTACGATAACGCGTCCAACTGCTTGATAGTACTTTACATTATGTCCGCATATAGGTTTAAAATTCCCTTTTATTGTTATGTGATATAATCCTTTACCTGAATAAGGTTCGTACAAATCAAAAGCGGGTAGAGAAGCTTCGGTACTTGTATTTAAGTTTTTCATAATTTTATAATTTTGTGCTATTAATTGCCCAACTGGGCATAGCTGTAAACGTTAACGGCAACATTAAACGACACCGTGCAACGGGAATTCGATAATATCAAATCTTGCATTAAATGAGGCTCCAAAATCAGTCCATTTCGAATCTAATTTTTCAGTTGTGAAAATTATCTGCGGAATCAATATTTCTCTGCGTTTTTTTTGCGGCTCTTCGACAATAAGCCTAAATTTTAAATCACCGCCATTATGGGTACTATCTTCGACGGGAAAGAAAAACGAATAATCAAAATGCGTTGGGCAGTCATCAAAAACTATTAATTCCGTATTATCTGGAATTCCTGCAAGTAAAAAGGTAATATCAGAAATGTCTCTTTTCATTTTTCTAGCACATAGCCAAAATGTTTTTTCTTTTCCAACATGTTCGGAAATCATATTTGCAACCCTTGATTTCCCTGAGCGTGGAGCTCCTGTGTAAATTTTCGCTTTCATTATTTTATAATTTTATAGTTAATAATTCGATTAAAAGCACGAACCGATAACATTAAAACTTGTAAGAATAGATACTTTCAATATGTTTAGTCATTTCGGAATAATTAATCTCATTGTTTTCGAGTATCTTTTTGAGAATGTCTCTTTTTGCTGTCAACCAGCTAAGTTTGTTGTCTTTGTCTTTTTCCCAAAGATTTTCAAATCTGGTTTTAAATTCAGATTTACAGGCTTCGTTTTGCCAACGTTCTTTACTTTCACGAATGTCAATTTCAAATGAATCAACATGTCCAGAATATGAGATAAATACGCAATAATCAGTTTGATCCTGCACTAAATAAGCAAGTGCAAAAATTTCCATGATGAGTTTGATTCTTTCAGTTTCCATTTTTTGTAATCATTTAGTTAATCATTTTGTTTGATTTTATGTATTTTTCGGGATAATGCTTTGAAAGCATTTCTTTAATATCTTCTGTTGTTTTGTGTTTTAGTTCAGAATTTGGAACTTTTTCAATTATTTGCTCCCATTCTTTATTAAGTCTATCATTTAATTCTTTTTTTAAAACATCGTATAATGGGTGTTCTTTATTATCAAAAGAACTAAAACCTATTTTATTTTCTAAATCGTAAATTAATGTATTAATGTTTCTTATTGATGATAATTGAGCTGTAAGGTAAATTTCATCTCTTAATGATTTTTCTCTATTATTGATTTCATCTCTTAATGATATTATGAATGATTCTTTTTTTTCGAGATATAAATCTATATTTTTATACATAGATATTTTGAATAAATATTGAAAAATCCAGACTAATACTAGTCCCAAAATACCAAATAAGACAATATGTATTATAATTCCTACGTTCATAACTTTATAATTAGGTAAAATTTGATTTAAATCAATTGTTGCAAAAGTTAAAAATCCAATTATTCTTAAAATCCAATCAATTATTAGTGTAAATCTTTTCATATCTTTAATTATTAAATGTTTAATTAAAGATATGTAAAAAACTACCTAAACCAATTAGTTAATAATTCCGAAACTTAATAACGGTACTCGGTAAAATGAATAATAGCCATTGTTTGTTTTGGATATGATTTAAACCATTCAATAAAATCTATATAGATGAGACCATCATTATTTGCAATATATTCAATATGACCTTCAAAATATTTACCATCGATTTTTGCTTTTTTATCGCCTTCAAATTCTATTTTCTGGATCCCGCATTCACCTTTTTTAAGTCGCAAGAATTCTTGTTGTTTACTCCCGTCTCTTTGATAATTATAAGGGCTTTTAGTCCAATATCTAAGTGATAAAATAGCTTTTCCTTCATTAATCTGGTCAATACGTTTCTTCCATAAGGCATAATTTGCTCTTATGGTATGAACTTTAGACTTAGCTAGTATTTTTTCAACGAAGAAAGTTGGCTCACCGGCTCTCTTGTGATCTTTTGGAAAATACCTTGAAACTGTTAATACAAATGTTTTCATATAATTTATTTTACGTGATTAAAAAGGTAATTCAGGTTTAATAAACGATGTAGACATGATATATACACAATCGTGAGTGTTTAACCCGTCATTTTCTTGAATTCTGCCGTTAGCGTCAGCCAATTCAGCAGGGTTGTACGTGTAAGCATTAAGCTTGCACCACTCTTTGAGGTTCTTGGTAAACCTGTTCTTGGTTATCGCCCTGGCGTTCGTCTCGCGAATGAACGAGTCGAATGCCGTTTGCTTGCGAACCTTGGCGTTAAGAGTCTTGTTTTCTTCCCTGAAATAATTAGAAGCCCAGTCGTTGAAATTCTGTCCGATGTTCGCAAGCAGATTGCGTTTTGTTACATTCTCCATCGGGGGATCGATCTTGATAGGGCTTGGGCACGACAAATAGAACTGCACGCACTGTGCGAAGAAATTTAGATCGGCATTCCACTGTTCGCGGCTATACATGTCGCCAAATAATTCGATACAGAAATCATTGATAGGCTTGTGAGTATCCGTGTAATCGTTATCCTCTGTCTTCACATGGTACCAATCGGAGTATACCATGAACAATATCCTATCTCGTGTGGAAGCGTCTACTCTCTTTAGCCCGTGATTGCTAGTTGCCGCCATCTTGGGAGACTTCTCGAATGGTAATTTATAACCACTGGTGTTTTTCGGGTTAATCGGCATCGATCCCGTGATCTTATCAAATAAGAAATCAGAGTCGAAGTACTGGTGTACATCGTCGATAAGCACGAAATCGGTGTGCTCGTTTATGTTCTCGAAAACGTGCTTGTTCTCGAAAACCTTGGGGTCACGTCCACCGATGGTATCGTGCTTCATCAAATGATATAACGATTCAAAGGTTATGCTCTTGCCACTCCTACCATTGCTCTCTCCGATATCCGATAACTTGTTATCCATCGCGAAAACGAGCCAGGCGCGTGATTTTTCTTTAAAACGGTGTAACAGGTACCCGATACCAAAAATCTTGTTAACCAGGTGGTGAATTTGCTCTGAATTCTGTATCTCATCCAATCTATCAGAAGTAATCTTGAAATTATTAGATTTGCGATATGCTTCAATATCTTCAATTCCATCAAACTCCTTGCGCCAGTGTACACGAGAAGTATTAACTAGATAATTGAAGAAATTAGAACCGTGATTATTTTCTATCTCGATATTGAAACCAGTGTCTATACTCCCGGATATCTTGAAGAAAGGTTTCAATATCTTGACATCATGATCGAGGACTTCCTTGTCCCATACGTACTTGTCTGTTGATTTCGATTTTATTTCAATAACCTGGTTGGATGTGATCTTCCAGGTTACGTGCTTGAAAAACATGTACTGTGTTCCTCTATCACAATTGGTGAAATCAATATCGACAACAGGAAGAGAAACGAGTGATTGCTCGCTAAGCTGCTTTGTCCGGTGGATCATGTTCTCTATGCCAATAGGCATATAGTTGTCCCGGCAATACTTGATGATGAATTCCTTCACGTGCTCTGGTTTTTGCTCGGTCACGATATTCTCTTGAATTCGAACGATAGATGAACCAGTACGCGAGTTTGGATTATCGATACGGCAAAACCCATTTGCCTGCAGGAACAAGTATACTTGCTTGTTGTTAAATTGGAATGTAGTTCCTTTATCAGTAACGCAAATATCGTAGAACCGGAGCGGACAAGACGCGGCCACTATCTTGTTGAAATACTCATTGGAGTATATTTCAACGAAATCGCTAGTATCTTTGCGTTTATTTCTTCTCTTATCCGTGTATTCCATTAACTTTTCAGGAAGGAATACAAGATTAAGATCAAGATTTGCAAGTCCGTGGCGGAATGCTGATTTAATGCCAGTTTTATCGATGTCACCGACGTAATATATATTCTCAGCGTATTTACGCAGCGTGTTGAACTGCTTATCGGTGATAACAGCCGTTTCCGAGTTGAACCATACCACAGGATATCCCATTCCTGCAATATTAAGGGCATCGCGTTCCCCACCAGCAATCAAGCATTCTCGTAACCTTTTTGTGATTCCCTCTTCATTTGAACTATTAAAGTCATTGTATGCCTGAATAAGATGAGCCAGACCGAATATATGGTCCTTGGGCTTATTACCGTCATACCTGAAACGATAATTTTTATCATAACAATTCGGCTGGTAGATTTTCCTGAATTCCCCGAACTCGAAAAGGAATA
>Ga0265297_10009522_pt1 | contig 12496 bp, 13 predicted proteins | sample Munlanlwell13791_FD_192502 | JGI IMG/M metagenome (GOLD analysis project Ga0265297, IMG submission 192502) | Leachate microbial communities from a municipal landfill in Southern Ontario, Canada - Leachate well 137-91 | ecosystem: Engineered > Solid waste > Landfill > Unclassified | place...
TATAACTGCTGACTGCCAGACGATTAAGGGCGATCCTGGCCTTAATTTTGTCCGGAAACTTTAACCACAATCGGCCATAAACGACGCCATAAAACACACTAAACACTATTATCAATGAACTTAAAATAATGATAATCAATAATTTATAACGGGAGCCGAAAGCGATACAGCTTCGACCCCACTGCTCTATTTTTTTCATAAAAATTATATTTAATCCTCCAGTCCGCGCGAGACCGAAGAATTAATAATTAACGCTTATTATCATAGCAAAAGGACCATAAGCGCGACTTAAACTCGCTCTAAATTTTTACTAAATTAAAAAGGAATATTTTTGACTTGATATTCGCCAAAAACGACTAATTGAAAATAAACAAATTTAAACAATTAAAAAATGACAAAAATTAAAATCATATTTAAATTAATACCTGAATAACTCTACTGGGATTTTTGATTATTGCTTCCAATTTCACCAAATTGATTTTTCCCGTTTGAGGGGTATAGTGATATATCATGGAGGATTTATTTGATTACCAAAAACTGAAAGAGGATTCACAAAAATTCTACAATAATATTGGCAGGGTCTTTTCGCCGGCTCTAAATGAAAAAATAATCTTTTCGGCCGATGGCTTTAACCATATTATTTTTAAAAATCATCGCTCTGAGAGAGAAAGATCTTCGCAAATTCTGAGATTTAGACTGCTTCCCCTGGTTAAAAAATTAATTGAAAAATCAACGACTTATCAAGAATTCGAAAAAACTATTAAAGAATTCTGGATAAAAAATCATAAGAAAAAAATGCAAAAAAATAAGATTGTTAAATATTGGGGTATTATTGCCATTATTGACGGCCGGAAAATAAAAATTATTATCAGAAAAATTGGTGACAATGGTTTTCTGCATTTTTGGAGCGTCATTCCGGCTTGGACAACTAATAAATATCGTGATATTAAATTTTTTACCACTATGAAGGGTCGTCCCGAAGAAGATTAAATTTATTATTAAAATTACACCAAACAAAAAACACTTCATTTTAAAGAAGTGTTTTTTATTATGCCTGCCTTCAGCTTATGCTTTAGCCGAATAGGGCTGACGCCCCACAAGCATATTAATATTATATATCTTTTTATAAATCACGTCAAACGTATTAAACATCAACAATTACTGCGCCGCTTGACTTTGTTTAATCTGAGAATCCAGATAAGCTTGAAAGTATTGAGCGCTCTCAATGTCTTTCTTTTCTGAAAAATAATTTATAGCTCCGGTCACTAAATCTCCCGTTCCTAATGAACTGATACCATCCAGTTTGGCGCAAGTCCGGGCCGATTCATAGGCCTGGTTATAGTCTTTAAAGAAAAAATAGGCCCGAGCTAAACCACAATAAGCATCGGGGGAATCCGATCGGAGTTCAATGGCTTTTTTTAGGGCGTTAATTGCTTCATCTTTCTCGCCCCGAGTTAGGTAAATATCTGATTTAATGGAATAAAGCGGAAATCTCTCCGGACTGGCGAGAATGGCGATATCAATTGCGGCCACAGCGTCACCGGAATATTCATTGAACTTATCCATGTCTTTGTAATTAAGGCGAGCGGCGATATCGGAAATTTTCGCCAATTGGGTGTGGAGCAAACTATCCGTCGGATTATAAGCGGCATTTTGACGCGCCAGCTCAACGGCATAAGCCGCCACTTCCTGGGCGTCTTTAGTTGGCAGAGACATTAACACTTGGGGGTGACCGGAAATTAAGTTAACCAGAGTCCCGCGGCTGTCACGGTTATAAGGAGCTTCTTTGGCCAGAGTTTTTTTATAAATCGCCACGCCGTCTATCAATCGACCATTGGCCACAAATTGATAACCGTCAATCGTTCCGCTTAACATCTTAAGACCGCGAATATTGAAACGAACTATGAAAATCAGAGCTAAAATAATTAAGATCGCCCACAGAGCCAATTCTTTTTCATCGGATAGGGCTGACTTTTTGGCGCTGACAACATCAATCTCATTTTGATGATAATTGTAATAAATAAAGCCCAGAAGCCCGAACAAAGAGACATAAGTCACCAGCGAATCAAACACCGCTAAGTTCTGAACAAAATAAGCTATAATCAGTCCGGCCAAAACTGCCAGTTGCCAAGAATTAATCTTCTTTTGCTTGAATGATCTAATTAAATAATAAAAGGCGGCCACGAAGATAAAGAGATAAGTCAAAAGACCCAGCAGACCGGCAGTAGAAACGATTTCTACGATATTATTATGCGCCCGGTCAAAATAAGTTTCATTCGGACTATAATCATAAAATTTCGTGGTAAAATATTTATCAAAAACAGCCGCATAATTACCATGGCCCACGCCTAAAATCGGATGATTATGAAAATCCAGATAGGCCGCATGCCAAGAAATTAATCTGGTATTTAACGTCTCGTTAGCGGTGGAAAAGGCCCGGAGCATCACGCCTAACTTAGTATTGTCAAACATCGGATTAGACTGAAAACTAAAGAGCCCGACTAAAAGCGCCAGGAGCAATCCCATCGTCACGGCCCCGATGATTTTTATCTTCCGGCTCTTTTGTAAAAAGAAAAAAATAATTCCCATCACCGCCAAACCGGCCACAAAACCGGCTTGAGCGCCGGAAATATCAGCTTTCATAAAACCGACCAAAATCAGGAAGGCGGCTAAAATATAAATACTTCTCTGCCACCAATCTTTATTGGAGAAAATTCGCCACAGAGCGAACCAAAAATTAAAAATCATTAACCCGCCCACGTAAGCCGCATTGCCAATGGTTGAGGCCGGGGAGGCTTTAATCAGGCCATAAACCACAATAATGACCGAGCTTACAATTGAAACATCCAGAAAACGTTCCCAATCGCTTTTCTGCCGCATCACGGTAATCAAAATTAAATAGAACAACAGAAAATGAAGCAGGTGAAAAAAACCCAACATTCTTTCGGCATTTCCCCAAAAACTTAAATTGAAATCAACCCCAAAAACAGCGGACAATCCCACCGCCAAGAAATAAGCCAAGATTCCCCTGGTCAAATAATTTTTCTTGGGGCGATATTCCGGATAAGTGACGATTAATAATACCCAAACTACCGCCAAAACTTCCATTAAAATATTAAAGACAATCTGCTTAGAAGTAATGAAGGGAAATAAAAGAGGAGGAAAAATTAATAAAAAAGTCGCAAAAGAGCTATAAAGACTATATCTTAAAATGGCCAGATAAGTTTTTGGCTGCATAATTTTAGCTTGATTTTAAGTTTTAAGTTGATATAATGATATTATATGATAAAGTCCAAATTAAAACAAATTATTCTGCTCCTGGGAGATATTGCCATTTTCTATTTATCCCTATATTTAGCCCTATATTTACGCTATTTAGACCAGCCTCACAGTGAACTTTGGGAACAAAACAGCGCCGCTTTCGCCTGGGTTTTTCTAGTTTGGCTCCTAGTTTTTTACATCGGCAACTTGTATGACCTCAAAAATTTTGCCCACAAAGGCCGTCTGGTGGAAAAATATCTCCAAAGTCTAGCCATTGCCCTAGTCCTTTCCATCATCTTTTTCTATCTTTTTCCTTACAATAATATCTCCCCGAAGACCAATCTGGTGATATTCGCCGGTGTCTTTTCCATATTATTTCTAACTTGGCGCTTCTTTTTTTCTTATCTCCTTAAAAATCGTTTGCCCAAGAATAATCTAGGCGTCATCGGCTATCACCCCCATTTAGCGGAGCTGATCAAAGAATTTAAATCTAACCCCCATCTGGGTTATGACATTAAATTTATCATTTTAAGCGCCGGCGAAACGATTGATCCGGCCATCAAAGGAATGGTGGACATCTTTGATGAAAACGACGGCTTAGAAGAGTTAAGTTCCAAATACAAAATTACCAATATTATTCTAGCCAAAGATGTCAATAATTCTCCCGACCTCAAACGTCGTCTTTTTAATTGCCTGCCCTTAGGTATCAGCTATACGACTCTACCCAACTTCTACGAGAAAATTACCGGACGCGTTCCGCTGGAGATAATCGGCCAATCTTGGTTTCTAGAAAATTTAGATTTGGCCGACAAGAAAATATTTGAGTTCATCAAAAGAAGTTTTGATTTAATTTTAGCTGTCGTCTTTTTGCTGATCACTCTCCCCTTTTGGCCTTTTATTTTGTTAGCCATAAAACTGAGCAGCTCCGGGCCGGTCTTCTTTTCGCAATATCGGATGGGCCAAAACAATATTCCTTTCAAGATGTATAAATTCCGGACTATGAGAACCGAGAATAATAATTATGCGTTAACCGTTAAAAATGACAAACGGATTACCGGGGTCGGCAAAATCCTGCGCCAGACCAGGCTTGACGAAATCCCGCAATTAATTAATATTATTAAGGGCCAAATGAGCTTTATCGGCCCGCGACCCGAAAGACCGGAGTTTGTCGCCGAACTCAAAGAAAACGTGCCTTTCTTTGATATTCGCACTTTAGTCAAGCCCGGCATCAGCGGTTGGGATCAGATTTCGGGAGAATATCATTCCGCCTCCGTCACCGATACCATGAAAAAATTACAATACGATTTATTCTATATTAAAAATCGGTCATTATATTTAGATATTACCATTATTTTAAAAACTATAAAAACTGTCATTGCCCATCAAGGGAGATAAAAACTATATGAAAAAAGCATTAATTACCGGCATTACCGGTCAAGACGGATCATATTTAGCCGAACTATTACTGGAAAAGGGCTATGAAGTTCATGGTATCATTCGCCGGTCATCATCATTCAATACTGGCCGGATTAACCATCTTTATCAAGATCCTCATAAAAAGGATCCGACCTTATTCTTGCATTTCGGTGACATTACCGATTCAACCAATATTTCTCGTTTGCTCGAAAAGATCCAACCGGATGAAATCTATAACCTGGCCGCTCAAAGTCACGTCAAAGTCAGTTTCCATTTACCGGAATACACCGCTCAAACCGCCGGGCTGGGAGTACTCCGAATTTTAGATGCCATTAAAGAAACTAAGATCAAGACTAAATTCTATCAGGCTTCATCCTCGGAAATGTTCGGCAAGATTCAAGAAAGCCCGCAAAATGAAAATACCCGCTTCTATCCTCGTTCTCCCTATGGCGTCGCTAAATTATTTGGTCATTGGATTACCAAAAACTATCGCGAAAGCTATGATCTTTTTGCAGTTTCCGGAATTTTGTTCAACCATGAATCGCCTCGGCGCGGTTCAACCTTTGTCACCAAGAAAATCACCGAAGCTTTAGTTAAAATCAAACAGGGCTCTCAAGAAAAATTGCATTTAGGAAATTTGGATGCCCGACGTGATTGGGGCTATGCCAAAGATTATGTTTATGGCATGTGGCTGATGCTGCAGCAAGACACTCCGGATGATTATGTCTTAGCCACCGGAGAAACCCATAGCGTCCGTGAGTTTGTGGAGGTAGCCGCCAAATTATTGGATATGGATGTTGTCTGGGAAGGCGAAGGCTTGAATGAAAAAGGTATTGATAGAAATACCGGTAAGGTCATTGTTGAAATTGACCCTAATTATTTCCGTCCATCAGAAGTGGAATTACTATTAGGCGATGCTTCCAAGGCCAAAGAGAAATTAGGCTGGGAACCGAAAGTAAAATTTGCCGAGTTGGTAAAAATAATGTTAGAAGCTGATTTAAAAAAAGAAAAACCGCTTAACGAGTAAGCGGTTTAACAATCTTTTATTTTTTAGATTATTTCCAAGTTATCAGCCCCAGTTTTGCTAGAGCTAAGAAAGCGCAATTAACGGCGCTAGTTTCTTTGAAATAACCGGATTCCAGCACTTGGCGAAATTCTTCCAGAGGAACTTCTAGGGTTTCCATAATTTCGTTGCGATTACGCTGACGGGCTTCACTGATCTTTTTCAGATCAGTGGCTAAATACAGGTGAGCTAAAAGTCCATGATCGTCCGGACCGGCTCCACGATATTTTCCCGATTCAATTACAGAATTACCCAGATATTCCCATTTCCCTTCACCGTAGCCAGTTTCTTTGAGATAAATTTCTTCTGATTTGGAAGTTATCTCAGCCAGACTGGCACCAGGAGTTAGTTTCCCAATTCCACCCGGGGGTAATTCCCAGCTGGCGCAATTGACACCAGGTTTCCACTGGACCAAAGTTGGGACTTTTTTATCCTCAGTGACTCCGAAGACCACTACCCAGCCGAAATGGCGAATAATGGAATGATAATCTTCGTCACCATTACCGGTTCTCAATGTACTTTTTAGTACTTGTCCGAAAAAAGGAATCTTTTCTCCCAATTCATAATTTCCCACCAGGGGCCAGCCTTTAAATTTTTTCTGGCCGGCAATTTCTTTAAATCTGTCGAGGATGTTCATGATCTATATATGTTTTTTGTTTAAGAACTCCGTGATAACAACTATATAATTATATTATAATATAATTATTATGTCATAATGGTCATTATAGCATAATAATCGATAAAAGTCAATAATATGCAAAAGAACAGCAAAATCACCGTTTTTGGCGGTAGCGGCCTAGTCGGCAGCTCAATGATTAGGCAACTAAACAAACAAGGTTATACGAACGTTGAGGCGCCAAATAGCCAGGAAGTTAACCTGCTAGATAAAAGCCAGGTAGAAGAATACTTCAAAACCAAACAACCCGAGTTCGTCTTTATGGTCGCCGGCCTGGTCGGCGGTATTTATGGCAATATGACGAGACCCGCTGATTTCCTATACAAAAATTCCATGATGATCTTGAATGTCATGGAAGCTATTAAGGACTTCAGCCCTAAAACTAAGATCCTCTATACCGGCTCCACCTGTATCTATCCCAAAGAAAATCCGCAACCGATTAATGAAGACCGATTCATGGCCGGCAAACTGGAAGAGACTAACAAGGGCTATGCCGTGGCTAAAGGCTTGGGCGTAGTCGCTTGTGAACTTTATCGCAAACAATATAATATCAATGCCATCGCTGTCATGCCCACTAACATGTATGGCCCGAATGATACCTATGATCTCCAAAACGGCCATATGATCCCTTCCTTAATCCAAAAATTTATCAATGCCAAAAAAGATAATACTCCGCTCACCTTCTGGGGCACCGGCGCACCGAGGAGAGAGGCTTTATTCGTCGATGACACCACTAACGCTTGCATTTATTTAATGAATAACTACGACCAGCCGGAAATCGTCAATATCGGTACCGGTTTTGATTATTCCATTAAAGAGCTCATCGCCATTTTAGAAGAAGTTATGGACTACAAAGCGGCCATTACTTGGGACACCACCAAACCAGATGGAACTATGGAAAAAAGAACTGATATCACTCGGCTCAAAAGTATTATGCCAGAATTTTCGCCTCGATCTTTCGCCGACGGCGCCAAAGAAACCCTGAAAGCTGATTTCGGGTGGGAGTTTAAGAATTAGATAAAATAGAATATTCTAGACAAAAAAGTGGGCACTTGATTGCCCACTTTTTTGGATAAAATTAAGCGTTTATTGACAATTTAATCCCAATATGATATAAAAAGATGGTCGTAATGTCGCGACGATTAAAAACAGTTTAATCATGCTAATCTTTCAAAAAGTTGACGGTCATGACGATGAGCGTCGAACGCTGACTGCTTTCAGGCCACCGGATATTTTTCCGAAAGTGGTTGAATCCAAAGTATTGGTCGTTAAAAATGACGGGGTCCGCCTCGGTAATCATTCTCACCCCCACAACGAGGGATTCTTCCTGGCCGCGGGTGCTTGTGACATTAAAACCTGGACAGCCGAACATGGAGTGCAGGAACAACAACTGGCAGCTCCAATAATGTTCATGTTTGAGCCGAACGAAGAGCATTTACTCACTTGTGCCAAAGGAACAATCATTGTCGGCTACATGCCAGTTGTCTTTGGAAATGAGAACAATGCTCCTGCCACCCATCTTTAAAGACATTTCAACCAAAAACAAAAAAAATCTTATATAAAATAAGATTTTTTTATTTTTTATCAATGCCTCCTAGATCTTAATTTTAGGTCGCACCAGAAATTGACTTATTTTATTCATGACTCGCCTAGCTATAAAAAAACATGGAACTGACAAATTATTAACCTTCCAAGCTTGACGCAGTTCATTCCAACCCTTGATTCTCTGTTTTAAGCTACTGCCGCTCGCCCCGCCGGCTCTCATCTTAACGATAATCTCCGGCAAATATTTAACCTTGATCTTATTGATCTTGAGTGACCGGAGAATAAATTCATAATCGGCTGCCAAAGAGAAAGAGGTATCAAATATTTTTTTTGATCTATTGTAAACCTCCCTTTTTACAAACAAAGTCGGATGGGGGATAATCCAACCGCCATTAATCTTGCTTTCTTGATATTCCCCGCTCCGCCAATATCTGGTTTGTTTGGCGATATTATCTTTATCCACATAAACTAAATCGCCGTAAACAGCGTCCATGTTCGGATTGGTTTCAAAAACATTATTTATTTTGGACAAAACATTTTGATCATAATAGAAATCATCGGAATTCAAGATTCCCACGATATCGCCCGTCGCCAGCTTTATTCCCTTATTCATGGCGTCATAAATACCGGAATCCTTTTCAGAAATTAATTTAATCGGCCACTTCCTTTGATATTCATTAACTGTGGCTATCGTTCCGTCCATGGAGGCACCGTCAACCACCAGATATTCCAGATCTTGGTGGGTTTGACTAACAACACTATCAATAGTATCGGGAATAGTTTTAGCGCTGTTATAGCTGGGGGTGATGATGGAAATTTTCATAAATCTATTTTAGAGCCTCCACAAATAAAGAATCCGGTTTTCGGGGATAATCCCCATCTTGAGCTTTATCCAGAGCATATTTATTCCAATCTAAAATTCTGGACTCATTATAATTCATAATTTTAAAATCTCTAAAACCGGCACTCTCCAATAAAATTTTTAAATCCAATTTATCATACATCCACCTATGAGCTTCGCCGGATTTTTGGGGATTAGCTTTTTTAATAAAACCGATGATAAACATCTTCAATCTACTGCAGCGATCATCTCGCCGCAGAAAATTGATAATTTTATTTTTTAAGCTAAGATTGGGAGATTTGCCAGCCGGAGAGTTTAAATTTAATAGGGGCTTAAATTCTTCCCCATTTCTAAAAAGGATATAATCTTTATTAAATTTTCCACCCTTGATAGTCTCTAACATTTCCCCGCCGCTTTTTTGTCTGACAATTTGATCAAAAAGCTCTATTTTATTCCATTTATAATTTAAGATCGCCGACTGGTCGTTGGAATTAAATCCTTTGGCCAAATTACTCAAATACTCCAGACAAATTTGTTCCAGATCGGGAATCACGACCCGGATAATTCCACCCGGCTTCAAAACCCGATAGCAGTCAGCGATAAATTTTTCCGCCTCAAACTTATTAATATGCTCCAAAACATGAGAATGATAAACAACATCCACAGAATCCGACGGAAACGGCAATTTATTTTTAATGTTGTGGTATTTGACAAATCGAGAGCGATACAAATCTAAATTTATCCAATCCGGATGATAATTATGGCCGCAACCGATATTTAATAATTTCATAATTTTCGTTTACAATGATTTATAAAAATTCTTAATATTTTCACAAATATATTTTATTTCTCTCTTGGTCAAGAAGGGATGAATCGGTAAAGACAAGATAACTTTAATCTTATCTTCTAAAACCGGCAAATAAGAATTATATTGTTTAAAGCACGGCTGTCTATGAACCGGGATGGGATAATGAATTAAAGTGGCTATTCCCTTCGACTTTAAATACTCGGCCAGACCGTCACGACTCTCCGCTTCAATCACAAAGAGATGGAAAACTGATTGAGAATTTTTTCTGGCGGCCGGTAATTTTATCTGTTTTACCTGGCGTAAATATTTAACGTAAGTAGCCGCCAACTTTTGCCTGGTCTTATTGTTCCGATCTAAATACTCTAATTGAACCAGCAAAATAGCGGCCTGAATTTCATCCAAACGGCTGTTAAGGCCATAAGCTTCGTGTTCATAGCGATTCTTCTGGCCATAATTTCTCAACTGTAATATTTTGTCATAAAGATATTTGTCATCCGTAGTGATTGCCCCGCCATCGCCGAAAGCTCCCAGATTTTTAGTGGGATAGAAACTAAAGCAATTAACGACACCGAAGGATCCCACCTTCTTATTCCGGTAAGTGGCGCCATGGGCCTGAGCGCAATCTTCAATTAAATGAATTTGATGTTTCCGGCAAATGGCCGTGATCTTATCCAAATCAACACTTTGACCATAAAGATGGACCGGAATAATGGCTTTAGTATTGCCATGAATCTTCTCTTCAATTTGACTGGCATCAATATGAAAATATTCATCAATATCCACAAAAACCGGTTTGGCCCCGACTGAAATGATGGCTAGGGCTGTCGCGGCGGCGGTATGGCTGGTAGTGATAACTTCATCGCCCGGACCGATATTAAGGGCTAATAGGGCTATTTGAAGGGCTTCTAGGCCATTGGCCACCCCCACAGCGTATTTAGTGCCGATATAATCGGCAAACTTTTTTTCAAAATCAGCCACTTGAGTTCCTAAAATATACCAACCGGAATTAAGCACCCCCTTAATGGCTTTATCAAATTTCTGGTGATGAGCCTTATACTGCTTTTGAAAATCGTTAAATTTGATTTCCATAATATTATAAATTATTTTGTAGTTAAAATATAATCGACGCCATAATCAATTAGTTTTTTCATTAATTCTTCATCGTCAGTAGGAGATGACCCAATTTTAAGGTTAAGATTATGAGCTCTCTCTACTAGTTCCTTGGTAATATTGAGTGATTGGAGTTCCAACGAATTAATATCATTATTAGAAGCTACTTCAATCCCCAATTCCGACCAGGATAGCCCTTCTTTATTTTTTACTTTATCTAATTCCGGCCAATCAAAGTCATTAATTTTCCGGGCCCAGATTTCATCAGATGGCCAGTATAGAGCAGTTTTAAGATTCTTATTATTTTCTTGACCAATTTTTTTAATTTTATTTAAGACTTCGACGGAAAAAGATTCAAAAGTAACTTTGTCTTCAATAAATTTTACATCGTGACTGGCTCCGCCGGCTTTGTCCATCTCCAAAAACTGATTAATGACATTATGGGCTAAAATTAGTGACCCCTCCTTAGAGCCGGATCTTATTTCAAGCGACAAAGAAGTATCGGCGTCTTCAGCCAAGCCAATAAACTCTTTTAGTAGTGGCGGCGTTATTTCTCTTCCGGCCGAAGCTAGTCTTAAAGCTTCCAATCCTTTTAGATCTAGTTTTTCAACATCTTCTCTCTTTAAATTAAAATCCTGTTCATGAATTATAGCAATGTTGCCATCCCGCAACAAATAAACATCGCATTCAATTCGTCCTTTATAATTTTTTACTATAGACTCCAAACTATTTGGCACCCCCTCGCCACCCTTAATGCCTTTATGCTGAATAAAATTATCAAACTGTTTCATATTATTTTTTATTTAAATATTTAATAAATTCATCGTAATTTCTCAAATAATCGCTCTCTTGGTAATAATCATCGGCCAAAACTAGAATGACGCAATCGGCAGAAAATTTTTCCATGGTATGCCATAATTTTGGACCCAAACGGACGCCGTAATGGGGGTTATCCATTAAAATCCGCTGCTTATTCTTCCCATCGTCCAATTTCAAAACGAAGCTGCCGTTGATGCAAAAAATAATCTGCTCTAATTTTTTATGGGCGTGATGGCCCCGATGGGATTTTTTATTGAATAAATTATTGATAAAATAAAATCTTTTGATGGCAAAAGGAATATTATGATTGGATTCGCCAATGACCAAATTACCGTCGGGAAAATCATCGAAAGATTGTAATTTAATCAGGCCCGAATTCTTAACCTTTATTTTTTTGTCCATAAAATTTATCTTTAAATAATTTACAAAATATGATGATTGATTTGATGGCTCCGAACCGTGACAGCCGCGCCACCGTCTTTTCTTTAACAGAAACTTGTTTATAACCGAAATTAAAATCCGGGCTAAATTTCTTGACTAATTCTATACTATTTTGCAAAGCCTGAAAATAAGGTGCGCAAATAAGACGCCGGACGTTTTCGGAAAGATCATAACGGCGAGCCGGCAAATACTTAATCGGCGATAATAAACAAAAGCTGTGAAAGTGATAAAAAATTAAAGGAAAAATTTCACCGGTATTTTTTTCTTGACCGATAATTTCATTATTTTCCAGATAAAAATCATATTGCTGGACGTTCCATGGCGCCACTCCGCCGCCCAGATGCTCTAATTCGTAAACTCCCTGAAAGCGAGTCGGCCAATCGTCCAAATACTTCTGATCGCCTAAACGGCCTTTATCTAAATAATCAAAACACCAATCCAGACAGGCTAAACGCCACCAATCCAGCGCCACCAAACCATTTTTATTATTTTTAAAAATTATGAATTGGACGCAAT
>Ga0265297_10009523_pt1 | contig 12496 bp, 13 predicted proteins | sample Munlanlwell13791_FD_192502 | JGI IMG/M metagenome (GOLD analysis project Ga0265297, IMG submission 192502) | Leachate microbial communities from a municipal landfill in Southern Ontario, Canada - Leachate well 137-91 | ecosystem: Engineered > Solid waste > Landfill > Unclassified | place...
GGCTAATATTTAAAAAAAGCAAAGAGCAAGATTAAGCGCGAACGCCGCCGCCTCAACTTCCAGTGAAATTTTTAGCGCACGGCGCTAAACAATTTTCAGCCGCTTCTCTCTCAGATTGATTGTTTATAGGCAGCCATTTATCAATCGGCACGGCCTCAACCGAAAAATTCATTCCCGGCAGACTATGAGGCAGAGACAGTTCGCCGTTTGGCAGGCGATATATTGTGCCGAGAAAAAAATCGTAAGGCAGCGCATATGCGCCCACGCCAATGTAACGAGGTTTTAGCATGTCAGCTTCAGCCTCAAACCCTTGGAAAATCATCCGCTTATTAAAAATCAATCTGGGTGACGGAAACTTGCCAGGTATGCCATAATGGACGCCGTAGGTCGGGTACCGGCGAATCAGCTTATCCAGCTCTCCGGAACCGAAAATATCATCACTGCCTACGACCAAGAACTTTTCCCCTTGACATAACAATGGCCTTGCCGCCAACAAAGCCCCACCTGTGCCGCTTTTTTCCTGCCAAGCGTAATGGAGGCGGATGTTTCCATAGTGCGTCCCCAATCTGGCCATAATCATTTCACCCAAATAACCAACAATGATGATGCACTCGCAAATATTCATCGGCAAGGCATCAAACACGTGGCTAATCAGCGGTTTGTTAGCTACGGTGATCAGCGGTTTTGGCATATCTTGCGTCAAGAGTCCAAATCGCTGCCCGCGGCCCGCGGCCAAAATTACAGCTCTCATCTCCCATTCTCCTTTTCTGGAATTGTTTTTTCAATGGACAATATAAAATAAACTGTTACGATTCAGAAACTAAGCCCGCGATTTCAAACTTCGGCCAATCTTTTTTCGGTAAAGTTAATGCAAAGTTCGGCAGCTCGGCGGCGTCAACGCCAATAATGCTTGCGGCTTCGCCGTCATCATTAGCTTTAAATTGACTTCTAATTTCTAAAAAAGATTTTTTGAGATTTACCGTAAATAACATGCAAACATTATAATTTTCCGAAATAAATCCTGCCCTTAAGGCCATGCTGTCAACAATATTTCCATCGATTTCCAGCTCATCAGTAACCTCACTCAAAACCGATTGATATAAATCATCGCCGCCAGCAATCACCTGCTCAGTTTTCGACAAGACGCCGCCAATAAAAGAAATCTTTCTGTTGGTAAAATAATGGCCTGATTTTTCAATAAAGAGGTACTTATTATCCGCTGTGATTACAAAGCAAGAAGTATAAAGGCCAAAAGCCGCATAGCTTTCACCCAATTTTTTTACCTCATTGACACAGTCATTCATACCTAGCCTGACCGAAAAGGGAATTACTGAGACCTTAAGCTCTAAGCTATTATTCCGCTTATCAAATGATTCTAATCTGTATATTTCGCTGTCCCACAATTTTTTATTTTGATTTTTAGCTTGCTGCAAAAATTCCTGCCAGCGCTGGCGGCACAAGCCCTCAAGTTTCGGATCTATTTTCCGGCTTGATGCGACTTCTTTAACATCTATCCGAACGCCAGGCTCCAACTTAAAAATAAGTTTATATGATTGCGGCATAATAACCAGCTAAAAAATTAATAATTCAGCGCCAAATCTCCGAAACCGCTGTTTCCTAAGATCTTTTCATCGGGATAAATATTTAACAAGCGGAATAATAGCTTAGAGCTTAAGGCTCAACCCCGCCATTTTATGCTTTCATCTGAGAGTATTAGGCTCAACCCCGTAACATTTTAGAATCTATGATTGGGAGCTCAAGGCTCAACATAGCGCGAAAAGCTCTAAAACTCCCAATCATAAGTTCCAAACACGGGGTAAACTCCGCGCGAAAAGCTCAAATGCTCTCAGGTGAAAATTGGAAATGGTGGGGCAGGCGCCGCATCCTATAAAATCGGATTGAATGGCCGACACTCAACAATCCGGCCGTCCGGCAGGGCGACTTTTACTTTTTCCAGATAATTGCGGCCGAAAAGCTCCTCCATAAAAAAAGAAAAACAGAAATGTCTTTCTGTTTTTTCCTGCGCCGGGAAAACATCCACCACTTCCAATTCCCGAACCTGGCCATTATATACGACCTGGGCTTTGTCGCCGATATTGATCTTGAATTTGCTTCTCATAGCTTTTAGCTTTACCCTCCCCCGATTTTATTTGTTAAATTATTATGACTAATCCCAATGATGACTTATCCCCAGTTTTCGCGACGGCGCTGGCAAGCGACGGCGCGATTAATTTGCTTGCCAAATTTGACGGTTCCTACTTTTTTGATTTTTTCGCGACGGCGCTACTGATAGCGACGGCTCATTGCCTAAAAATATTTTATCATATCTGCAGTCGGTGTCAATAGCAAAATCTGCAAATCCACAAATATATTTGTGGATTTGCAGGAGATAAAAAAAGAGGACGGGCCAAGTCCTCTGTGTTCGGATGGTGTGTCCGTAGAGTACGTAGGCCCGTCGGTGTTTGCCTTGTCGCACCTCGTTTGACCGTATATCTTCTTGGGTCAGAGGTTCGCGACGACGGCGCTGACGACGACTTCTTCGGCGGCCGCGCTGGTGTTCTCCTTGTTGCCGAGCGGCGTGTAAGCGGTGGTCCGATTCGCGGCGATCTGCGCGACTTCCGAGGTAATGGCGTTGGCATCGTGTCGTCTGGTCATAGCGGTATCCTCCAAATGAGGTTTTGCGGAAGTTCCTTCCGCGCCGATGGTGCGAGGTTGCCCGCAGTCCGCACAAGCGGGTGCAAACAAACCCCAGTAAAGTAGTCATTTATAATATAACAAATGCCTAAAAAAAATCAAGGGTGGTTTTACCCACCCCCCCCTATCTGTCAGGAGAGACATTCGATTAGCAAAATTTGTTGGGCGGGATAAACAAATACCCCCCTCCTTAAGCAAGGAGAGGGGCGAAACAAAAAATTGCGCCGGAACCGATTATTTACTGATTTTTTCCCTGATATCCTCAATTTCCTTTCTGAGATCGTCAATAATCTTGGTGCGCGCTTCATCCTTTGCGGTCAGCGCCGTGATAATTTTTTTCAGTTCAATCATTTTATTCTCGCGGCCGATCAGTAGTTTATTAATCTTTTCAAATTCTATGATCCGCGCATCTAAGTCATGGGTTTTTTCCATTACTTCCAGCTTGAGATTTTCGGCATAATGCTCCAGCTTTTCTTCCACCAGCCTCAATTTAGTCACGTCTTCCATAGCCAGCATGATCAGCGCCGGCACGGCAAATCCCACATGGGTATCCTGATAAACCCGGCGGGCGTTAAGCAGCATGACCTTATGCCCAATGGCCGGAAAATCATGGTCAACTTCAAAATCCTTAAAAAAAATATTTTTGGGCAAAATCTCTTCCAATAAAGTTTTTAACTGGGGAATATTCCACTGCCGGTTGCCCAAATCGTAAATATACTGCTTCTCGGTCTCCTTCGCCCGCACCTGAAAAAATCTATAAAAAGATTCATTGGCGGTCACGACTTTCAAATCCTCGTCCAAAATTAAAAACGGTTCCCTGACTGTGTCCACGATATTTCTGATGTAAGTCCAGCCGGTCGCCCAGATCTTTTCCGCTATATTAATAAATTCCGGCGCGGCTTTTGGCTCCTGATTGTTTGCTTTTTTTGCCATATTTTTGTAGTTATTTAACAATCATATTGTAGCATAAGCCCCCCCCTGGCGGCAATCAAAACCGGGGCGAACGATATTTTGCCCTTTGATCTTGACAGGTGAACGATTGTTCACTTATGATAAAGATAATCCGCTATCTTCCGTTTATCTATCTATAACTATGCCTAAAGATTACAAAGACCAAGTCATCCAATTCTACCGGCGCCAGCGCCGCCTCCCCTCCTACGGCGAGCTGGCCGGGCTTTTGGGCTTTAAGTCAAAAAACGCCGCTTACAAAGTGGCGCAAAAGTGGATTGCCGAGGGCTTTGTCCGCAAAGACGGCCGCGGCAAGCTTTTACCGAAAAATTTTTTCGGCGAGCTGAAAAAACTGGGCACGGTGGAAGCGGGCTTTCCCTCCGCGGCCGAAGAAGAACTGGCTGACACCATCGGCTTAGACGAATATCTGGTGGAAAACCGGCAGGCCAGCTATATCCTCAAAGTCCAAGGCGATTCCATGATTGACGCCGGCATCTGTGCAGGCGATTTGGTCATTGTCCAAAGAAATCTTACCCCGCGCGACGGCGATATCGTGATCGCCGAAGTGGATGACGGCTGGACCATGAAATATTACCGTAAAACCGGCCAGCAGGTTTATTTGGAACCGGCCAATAAAAAATACCGGCCGATTTATCCGACCCAAGAATTAAAAATCGCGGCCGTGGTCAAAGCGGTGGTGAGAAAATATTGATAAAAATTCAAAATCATAAATTAACAATCCCAAACAAATATTAAATATTTGAGGGTTGCGATGTTTTTCCCTTTAAATAAAGCTTAAAAATTCCGCTTAGATAATCAGGCAAGTTCCTCTCTCTCAGACGGGAGAGAGGTCAGGAGTGAGGTTACGGACAAAATTTTTCAGGCTAGGCCGTTTTGAAAAATTTATCTTTATTTCCCGGCTTCATTACCTCATCCCTGCCCCTTCTCCCTCTGGGGAGAAGGGAACGATATAAAGGGCTTATACTTGGGTTAAAATTTTGGCAGAAACATTGAGACCCCTAAAATATTTAAGTGCCAAACCTCTAGCAAAAAGTTTAGAATTTATAATCTTGGAATTTCAAATTTGTTTAGGATTTCTAATTTAGAATTTATAATTTGAATAGCTTGTGCCTGCCCTCACCCTGCACTCATTTCCGCGGGCGATTCTGCATATTGACGGCGATTCTTTTTTCGCTTCCTGCGAAACGGCGCTTAACCCAAAACTCAAGGGCCGGCCGGTGATCACCGGCGCCGAACGCGGCATCGCTTCCTCCATGTCTTACGAAGCCAAAGCGGCCGGCGTGACGCGCGGCATGCGGCTTTTTGAAATTAAAAAAATCTGTCCCGGCGCGATCCTCCTGCCTTCGGACTATGAAACCTACAGTTTGTTTTCAGCGCGCATGTACGAGATCGTCCGGCGCTATACCGCGGCCGTGGAGGAATACAGCATTGACGAATGTTTCGCGGAGTTAACCGGCCTGCGCCGGCCGCTGAAAATGCCTTACGCCAAAATTGCCGAAAAAATAAAATCCGATTTGGACCGGGAGCTGGGCCTGACTTTTTCCGCGGGCCTGGCGCCCACCAAAGTCCTGGCCAAAGTCGCTTCTAAATGGAAAAAACCGGACGGCTTAACCGTCATCCCGGGCTTTCGCGCTCATTGGTATTTAGCCAAACTACCGCTGGAAAAAATCTGGGGCATCGGGCCAAACACGGCGGCATTTTTAAACCAAGAGGGTCTGGCCACGGCGCTGGACTTAGCCCAAAAAGACGAGGCGTGGATAAGAAAAAAATTAAGCAAGCCGTTTTATGAAATCTGGCAGGAGCTGCGCGGCCGCTCGGTTTTGGACTTGAACCTTTTGCCCCACGATAATTACCAATCCATCAGCAAGACCCGGACGTTTACCCCGCCGGCCGGTGGCCGCGAACTGGTTTTTTCCCAGCTCTCTAAAAATATTGAGAACGCCTGCATTAAGGCGCGGCGCCACCAGCTCGCGGCCGCGGAATTTTCTTTTTTTCTAAAAACTCAGGCCTTTAGCTATTCGGGTTTGAGCCTGAAATTGCCTGCGGCCACGGCCGTGCCCAATGATATCATTTCTTTGGCCGCCAAATATTTTTCCCAAGTCTACAAACCCAAGACTTTATACCGCGCCACCGGCGTGACTTTGCTTAAGCTTTCTGCCAGCCGCGCGCGCCAGCTTGATTTGTTCGGCCAAGCCGCCCGGGATGAAAAACTGCTCGCGGTTTTCAAAAACGTGGACCGGCTTTCGGCCAAATACGGCAAGCACACGGTTTTTTTGGGCACCAGTCTGGAAGCCATGGCCAGCTGCCAGCATGCAGGCGCGCGCGGCGCGGCCGCGGCGCGTAAAACAGATTTATTCAAAGGCGAAACCGCGCGACGGCGCCTGAATTTGCCAATGTTTGGCCAGGTGAGTTAAGCCGGCTCACATTCCATCCCCCTCTACCAAAGGCAGACCCGTAACCCCTCCATAAAATGAGGGGGCATTTATTTATCCCTGTCATTGCGAGGAGCGAGTGCACCCCCGCCCGCAGCGGGGGAAACGAGCGAGAAAGCTTTCTCAAAGCAGGATTTGAGACCAGGCCTGGTCTGATTTCAAGCTTTGAGATTGCTTCGTCGTCCGCCGCGGGCGGACTCCTCGCAATGACAAAAAAGATACGTTTATCGTTTTATTTAATAAACGCGCAAAACAAATGCCCCTCTCCTTCGCCAGGAGAGGGGTTAGGGGTGAGTACGTTAGACAGGGTAAATCTGGATAAAGAGTAAAAAAATCGCTCCTTAAATGATTTCTTGCTATAATTAAATCAATGCTAATATGCTGCATAATTTCTAAGCCATGATTAAAGCGATAATTTTTGATGTTGATGGCGTCTTAATGGCCAATACCGGCGTCATCATAAAAATTTACCAGGCAGCGGCCGTCTTAAGCGGCCGCAAACGGCCGGACCGGCAAGCCGTAATCCGCGTCTTGGGTATGACCGGACCCGACATGGTCAGGCGCTTAATCGGCAAAAATCCGCGCTACCGGGTCATCCAGCGCCAAGTCTGGTACCGCTACGAATCCCAAATGCGGCTCACGCCGGGATGGGAGCTGGTTTTAAAAAAAATCCGCCTTAAAACCGCGATTGTCACCTCGCGCCGCTATCAAAGCCTGAAAAGAACTTTGGGGAAAGGCAAAAAATATTTTTCCGTCATTATTACGCCGAAAAATTCCCCCAAACACAAGCCCGATCCAAAACCTCTGCTTTTAGCCTGCAAAAAACTGCGGGTCAGTCCCGCGGAAGCGCTTTACGTCGGCGACGCTTTGGTTGACGTCAAAGCCGCGGCCCGCGCCAAAATAACTTTTATCGCTATGCTAAGTGGCGGCTTGACTCAAGCGGATCTAAAAAAATATAGAATAAAATATTCCCTTAAATCACTTAAAAATTTGCCCGGGCTGATCAAAGAAATCAGTTAAGAGCTTCTGGCCCGAATTCGTATTTGTAGCAAGATATGAATATCTCCTTTCACGGCGCCTGCCGCGAAGTCACCGGCTCCTGTCATTTGGTGGAAACCGGCAAAACAAAATTTCTAGTGGATTGCGGTTTGTTTCAGGGCCGGGAATTTTTTACGCCCAAAAATCTGGACAAATTTGATTTTAATCCCAAGCAGATTGATTTTGTCCTGTTAACCCATGCCCACTTGGACCATTGCGGCCGCCTGCCGAAATTGTATCAGGAAGGCTTTCGGGGAAAAATTTACGCCACGCCGGCCACGCGCGATTTAGCTGAAGTCATGCTTTTGGATTCGGCGCGTGTCATCGGCGAAGAAGCGCAAAAAGCCGGCAAACCGCCGATGTATTTTGCCTCCGACGTTTACAAAATGATGGCGTATTTTAAGGCGGCCGATTACCAAAAAGAAATCCAAATCACGCCGGAAATAAAAATCCGCGCGCGCGAGGCCGGCCATATTTTAGGCTCGGCCATATTTGAAATTTGGGTCAAAGAAAACGGCGCGGAAAAAAAGCTGGTCTTTTCCGGCGACTTAGGCAACCCGCCCGCGCCGATTGTTAAGGATACGGAGTTGGTCGGCGGCGCCGATTATGTTTTCATTGAATCCACCTACGGCGGCCTCACTCACGAACCCGCGGCCGAACGTTTGGCCAAATTGCGCCGCGCCGTCACCGAGTCGGTCGGACGCGGCGGCGTGCTGATGATCCCGGCGTTTGCCCTGGAACGGGCGCAGGAAATTCTGTATGAATTGAATTTTCTGGCGGAAAACGGCCAAATTCCCTTGGTGCCGGTTTTTGTGGACAGCCCGCTGGCAATCAAAGCCACGGCGGTTTATAAAAAATACGCCGCCACTTTTGACGCCGAATCGCGCCGCTTAATTGAAGCCGGCGATGACTTATTTAATTTTCCCGGCCTGCATTATACCGCCACGGTGGAAGCATCCAAACAAATTAACAGCCTGCGCCAGTCCAAAGTCATTATCGCCGGCAGCGGCATGTGCACCGGCGGCCGGATGCCGCACCATTTGAAACGCTACTTGTCCGATCCGCAAAGCCAGCTGCTGATTATCGCTTATCAAGTTGAGGGGTCGCTGGGACGCCGGCTCTTGGACGGCGCCAAAGCCGTGGAAATTGAAGGCGAAAAAATCAAAGTCTCAGCCAGAGTCTCGGCCATCGGCGCTTACTCGTCGCATGCCGACGGGCCCAAACTTTTAAACTGGTTGGATGCCGTCCGCGCGCCTAAGCCGCAAAAAGTTTTTGTCATTCACGGCGAAATAAAAAATAGCCAGGCCCTGGCGGCGCTGGCGCAAAAACAACTGGGCCTGGCCGCAGTTGTTCCCGAATACGGGCAAGTTTACGCCATATAAAAATCACTTCAGGAAAAAGCGAGGCCAAGCGCCCCGTTTTTTTATTATTTCCAAATTTTTATTTTTCCGCTATCGGCGTCAACTGTCAGCCGGTCGCCGGTATTAATCACCCGCGTCGCCCGCTGCGTTCCGACGATGCACGGCTTTTGCAGTTCTCGGGCAATAATCGCGGCATGGCAGAGTACTCCGCCCTGGTCGGTGACCAGCGCCGCCGCTCGGTGGATCGCCGGCATGTAGTCCGGATCGGTCATAGGGCAAACAAGAATCTCGCCCGCTTTAATCCTGTTGATATCGGCCGTTGAACGCATAACGCAGGCCCGGGCGGTAACCTTTCCCGGCCAGATCGTCAGACCGCTTAACTGATCCACTTGCTGGCGCCGGCCTTCCGCCAGATCGGAAAGCTTGGCTGCTTCCGCACCACTAATGACCAAGGATCTATTCCCGGGAGCGGCGGCAAATAACCCGAAAGACTTCAAACGCCGGTTAAGTAAATCGGCGCTAGGGACGTTTTTTTTGGCCAGCATAGCAGCCATTTCCGTCCGCGTGAGCATCAATAGCTGGTTATAGCTTAATCCGTTTTTAGCGGCTAATTCCCGAAACAGCGGCCTTACCCGAACGCCGGCCCGCGAAACCGCGTCCCAGCTGGCTTCGCGCCAATCTGCCATCTGCCGGATCATCTCAATATAAAAATAAGCCCGGGGATAAACTTTTTTCAGCGCCCTTAATATTTTTTGCCCTTCTTTAATCTGCTGGCGGCGGCGCTGCTTGAGCCGCCGCAATTTCCCGGCCGGATCATTTTTTGCCAGCAGTCTCGCCTGCTGGAGATAATAATCAGCGTCAAACGGCTCGTCCCACCAGCAAATTGAGTTCATCCAGCCAAATTTTTCGGCCTGGCGCGCCAGATCGGAAGCGGCATTTCTTCCCGCTTTGATTTTAGCGGCAATTTTTAACAAATATAAATGTTCGGCCACCATCGGGGACAGCTCTTTGGGCATCGCCGCTACTGCCAGAAGCGATGGCGGCGTAAACTGCCGGCGGCCAAGCCTGAATTTTGCCGGCAAACTGGCGGGATAAATATTATTCAAAACATAACCCAGCAAAATGAAGCGGAGCGACTGCCGGCCATGAGTCTTCACTAAGTTGATATACCGTCCGAGACTGGCCAAAGTGAATCGCCCGGGATTGAAGCGATCCATTTTTTTTATCGCTTCCCTAACCTCCCGGCCGATCCGCCTCAACGCCGCGGCCGCTGATTTTTCCAGCTCTTCCCCGATCTCTCCGGTCAGCCGGTCATATTCCTTTTTTAATATAAACTGGCTGTGGTCGGCAAAAAGATAAACTTCGGGGTGCTGAGACAAAGCCATATCCGGCCGGTCCTCAAGTTCGGACCAGATAACAATGTCCTCCAAAAAACCCGGCTCTTTCCATTTGCCGATCTTAAACCAGGCATTTTTGCTGACGAATTTTTTAAGTTTGCTACCATTCATACAATAAAAAGATATCATTATTAGCGTTTCTTTTCAATTCATGCTTTCTGCCGGTATGTGATTTCAGGCCGAAAAATGGTAAAATTTATATATTGATAAAAACTAAAAATCATATGCCCAAATCCATCCAGCCTCACATTTTATGTAAACCCGGAGACATCGCGCCGTATGTACTCTTGCCCGGAGACCCCGGCCGCGTTTTGCGCCTGGCCAAAATGCTGGATCGCTTTAAGGAAATTTCTTTCAACCGCGAATACCGCGTGGTCACTGGCAAATATCAGGGCGCGCCGGTGTCCATTTGTTCCAGCGGCATGGGCGGGCCGGCCGCGGCCGTCGCCCTGGAAGAACTGATCAAAATCGGGGCGAGAGTTTTTGTCCGCGTCGGTTCCTGCGGCGCCAATGACAAAAAAATCCGTTTGGGCGACGTGGTCGTCGCCGACAGCGTCATCCGGGAAGACCATACTGGCCTGGATTATGTGCCTCTGGCTTATCCGGCGGTGGCGGATTTTGAAATCTTAACGCTTTTAAAACAAGCCGCGGAAAAAATCCGAAGCGGCCAAAGGAAATTTCGTTATCATATCGGCCCAACCATCAGCGTTGACGCTTTGTACGCGCCCAAAACCAAAGCGACCAAAGAATTTTGGCAGCCCTTCGGCGCTTTGGCGCAGGACATGGAAGCGGCTACGGTTTTGACGCTTAGCCGCATCCGAAAAGTCCAAGCCGGCGTTGTGCTTTTGGTGGTGGATACCATAGGCGAAAAAAACGTGGCCGAAAAAATCGCCCAATACTCTTTGCAGGCCAAAAATAATACCGGGGGGCTAATCGCATCCGAACAGCTCGCGGGTCAAATCGCGCTGGCAGCGCTGGCCGCTTACCATAAAATCCATGGCTAAAGAAAAATACGTCGGCGTGAAATTCCAGGCCGTGCGCCTGGGCGATTTCCAGCCGACCAAATTGGAACTTAAGCGCATCCGCGCCTTAATCGCGGTAGGGAAAAAATACGCGCGGCTGGGTTTTTTTGATAAAAACGGCGGCAATCTAAGCGTCCGCACCGCTGGCGGCATTCTGATCAAACGCACCGGCAGTTATCCCAACCGGCTTAAACCGGCAGATTTCGTCAAAATCGTAAAAATCGCGCCAAACCAAGTTTTCTTTTACGGCCACGGCCTGCCCAGCTCCGAAGCCCGTTTGCACTGGGGCATATATATAATAAGGAAGGAGATCAACGCGGTTTTGCACGCGCATGACCGCGCCGCGCTGGTTTGCCGCCAAAATTTTGCCACCATCGGCTATCTGCGCGAGTTTGCCTACGGCACGCTCAGTTCGGCTCAAGCCGTCAAAAAAGCGGCGAAAAATCATGACTACATCGTGCAAAAAAATCACGGCGTCGTGGCGCTGGGCAAAAACGTCGCTGCCGCCTTTGAATTATTAAATAAATACCATGATCAATTTAAAAAAATTGGCGGCTAGGCTGCCTCAAACGATTACCCTAAAATCCGATCACGCCATCTTAATTGACCAGCTGGTGTTGCCCGGGCGGCTGCGGTTTGTCAAAATCCGCACCTACCGCGAAATGATTAAATCTATTTACGATTTGCAAGTCAGAGGCGCGCCCGCCATTGGCGCGGCCGGGGCCAGCGCGGTCTATCTGGCCGCTGCCGCTTTCAGCGGAAACGACGTTGCCGCTTGCAAAAAATATCTGGCCAAAACCGGCTCGGAAATTATCAAGACCCGTCCCACGGCGGTAAACTTGGCCTGGGCGGTGAAAAAAGTTTTATCGGAAAGCCGCGGCCAAACCGTGGCTGAACTCAAAAAAAGCATTTACACGGCCGCGCAAGCCATAATCGCGGCGGACCGGGAAAACAATATCGCTTTGGGCGGCCACGGTGAGAAACTGATCAAAAGCGGCGACCGGATTTTAACCCATTGCAATGCCGGCTCCCTGGCGACGGTTTGGCTGGGCACGGCTACGGCGCCGATTTACCTCTCATACCTGGCGGGCAAAAAAATCAAAGTTTTAATGGACGAAACCCGGCCGATGCTGCAGGGCGCGCGCCTGACCGCTTGGGAAATGATGCGCGTCGGCGTTGACTGCCAGTTAAATATTGACAGCGCCTGCGGCTATCTGATGGCACACGGCTTGGTCGACATTGTCATTGTCGGCGCCGACCGCGTGGCGCGAAACGGCGATGTTGCCAATAAAATCGGCACTTACCCGCTGGCCTTGATGGCGCACGAGCACCATATTCCGTTTTACGTCGCGGCCAGTCTTTCATCCATTGATTTGACTTTAAAAAGCGGCGCCGCGATTCCCATTGAAAAACGGGATCCGGCGGAAGTGACCGGCGATATTTTGTATTGGGGCAAGCCCGTGGCGCCCAAAGGCGCGAAGGCTTTTAATCCGGTTTTTGATGTTACGCCGGCCAAATACGTGACCAAGATCATTACGGAAACCGGGGTTTTTACGCCCCAACAGATTTGTGGTATAATATAA
>Ga0265297_10009524_pt1 | contig 12494 bp, 14 predicted proteins | sample Munlanlwell13791_FD_192502 | JGI IMG/M metagenome (GOLD analysis project Ga0265297, IMG submission 192502) | Leachate microbial communities from a municipal landfill in Southern Ontario, Canada - Leachate well 137-91 | ecosystem: Engineered > Solid waste > Landfill > Unclassified | place...
ATCATATTTTATATTCTGGTTCTAAGGGATCTTCTATTTATAACGTAAGCTCAAAAGAAAAAGTTAAAGTTGAAAAAATAGATTCTGTTTTGAACTTAACATTTAACCCCAAAGATGGTGGCATAATTGGCTATGAGGAAAATGGCGACACTAAAATTATCGGTTGCCAAAAGTGGAATATCATAAATTCAAAACAAGGAGCAGAGTTCAAAACCTTAACAAGTGAAAAAACAGCTATTACTAAAAAGGGCAAAGATTATGGTTATTGGAGATTTAAAGATAGAGATTGGGGGGTAAAAATTCTTGAGAATGATTCAAAATATGTAACAATTTGGCAAAGATATTAATCTTCTTCTTTTCTAGTTGGGAGTCCAGGACGATTTCCGAACTTTTGAATAGGTTCATCCGAGAAAGGTTACTCAAAAAAGTTTGGAATTTTTACAATTAAACTAAAATCACCCTAATAACCCAAACCCTATTAATCCGGCAATGATTAAATAAACAGCGATAAAATAATTAAGAAATTTTGGAAAGATAAGGATTAATATCCCAAACAATAAAGATAAAAACGGACTTAATGTTGCTAGATTCATGCTCATCCTCTCACCTCCCTCCTAAGCAAAAACCTGATATTTAATTTTATCACATATAAATGGAGAAATTCTTAAAACATATTCTGAAGCTAAGCTGGCACAGTGGAATTATGTTACGGCCTTTTACAAATTTAAAGAGATTTGATTAGCTTGATAATTTCTGGAAAATCTTCCTGAAGAAAATGTCCTCGCTTTCCAAAAATCATTGTTTCAGCCTCTGGAAGAGATTTTTTATATTTTTCTATATTTTCAAAGGGAACTTCAGGGTCATCCTTGCTTTGTATTAGATAAATTTTTCCCCCTTGGTCGGCAAATTTTGTTAATGAAGAAGATAGTTTAAAATCAGCTAATGACCTGCCAGTTTTCTCATCATCAAAAGGGGCAGAAACTATTATTGTTGCCTTTATCTTTTTAGAAATATTATTTTCAGAAAGATATTTTGCTAAAAAAATCCCACCCAGGGAATGACCAATAAGAAGAGCATCGTCTTTTATAAATGGGATAACTTTTTCAAACCAAATTTTCCATTCTTCAAAATGAGCACTTGTTTTGTTGGGCATTTGAGGCAATAAAACATCAAAATTTTCACCCAGTTTTTCTGTAATAGTTTCTTTCCATCCTTTTTTAAATCTTAATCTTTCAGGCTGGATTCTACTTTTTCTGAGAGCAGAAATATATTCTTCGTAGGTATCGAAAGTCTCGCCGCCATGGATAATAACAACTTGCTGTCTCATTCTCGTTAATATTATAACTCAAAAGAATAGCAGGTGAAGTAAGGGGATTTGCTGAGCATATGGGTCAGGACCCCTTCTGTCGTTATAATTAAATCGTTTTGAAATTATTATTTACCCAGAGGTTTTCCTGAAACTAGATGAAAGTGTAAATGCTTGGAGTCTTGAAATTTTCCGCCATTAGTTATTATTTTAAAATTGTTTTTATCTAAACCTTTTTCTTTTATAATGTCTTTGGCAATTTCAAAGATTTCTTTAATTAAATCTATATTCTCTAATTCTAAAAGGCTGCTGATATGTTTTTTAGTAACAATTACTATATGGGTAGTCCAACTAGGTTTAGTATGATAAAAAGCTAAAACATTATCAGTTTCTCTTACCTTTGTAACTTTTATCTTTCCACTAAATACAAAATCGCAATAGAAATCTTTTGTTTTTGATGTATCTAAATCCATAAATAAAGTATATCACTCCGAAAGCATTTAAAAACTAAGTTGGCACAGTGGAACTATGTTACGACCTTTTATCAATCTAAAATCTCAACATTCCATTCTTTAAAAAATTGCTTCAAATAATTTTCCATAAAAAGATGTCTTTCTTTACCAATTTTTTTGGCAGTTTTGGTATTTAGTCTGTTTTCCAATAGTAAAAGTTTTTCATAAAAATGATTTATTGATGAACTTTGATTATTCTTATACGCCTCGAATGTTTTATAAAATCTTGGTTTTATTTCTGGATTATATATTTCTCTTTTTGTGAATCCTCCATAAGCAAGAGTTCTTGCAATACCCATAGCTCCCATGACATCCAATCTATCAGCGTCTTGAACAATCATTCCCTCTTTTGTTTTTATGCCATTTTTTACCCCAGCACCTTTAAAAGAAACATTATCAATAATTTGACAGACCTGCTCTATTGATTTCTTATCAACATTAAGTTTTTCTAACAAAACTCTTGCTGTTTTTCCGCCTGCCTTATCATCTCCATCATTAAATTTATAATCAGCAACATCATGAAGTAGAGCAGCTAATTCAATGACAAATAAATTTCCACCTTCTTTTTTAGCAATTTCTTTTGCCATCTTCCAGACTCTCCAAAAATGCCACCAGTCATGACCAGTTGCGTCAGCCTTAAAATTTTCCTTTAAGTATTTTTTAATTTCTTCAATAATCTTCTTCTCATTCATTGTCATGATTTTATCATATTAAAAGAGCCCAATTTAATGAGCTCTCTGAACCTAGCTGGTAGTTCAGGACGATTTCCGAACTTTTGTTTGGGAATATCCGAGGGAGGTTCATGAGAAAATTAAGGTTCTTCTTCAATATCCTATAATTTGACTTTGAACCTATTTTGTGCTATGATTGGCCCAAATTTAAGCAATTGCGCTTAGAGCATTTTTAACATTTAAATAAGAAATGGAGATGAAGAGAAATGAGTTATAAAAGGATGCTTTTGGTTTTGTTTTTATCAGTCTTACTCGTTTTTTCTGTTATAGGTTGTAGCGAAATGAATAAAACAATTGGTCCGAGTAGTTCGAGCGTCCCTAGTTTGAAACAAATCGGAGATGAACATAGTGTTCAGAGTGGGCATCTCTATTGTTTTGCTTCTGATGGAAAATTATTTTTTGAGGGTGATGTAGAAAACTTTTCAATAGAAAAAAGAAACACAATGGGTGCTAGTTATACTTATAGTCCATTTGTTTATTGGAATGATTCAGGAGGTAATTATTATCAATGGAATGGTATCTATTTTTTCACAACTAATCCTAAAGGATAAAATAATAGAATAATTTTTCAGAAAATATTTAAAAAACGGACTGATGTCATTATTTATTGATTAGGGAATTAAAATATTTCTAACATTTGTGTTAGTGCTTGATTCCCCAATCTTTTTAATGACCTCTCAGTCCGTATTTTTTTGCCTATTTTCTGAACCTAAGCTGGCACAGTGGAAATATGTTACGACCTTTTATAGGGGGAGTTTTGAGTTAACTTGAAAGTAACCCTTTTATAAAATCACTTTCAAAAGCCTCTTTCATTAGAGGTCTTAATTCGTATTTTTTAATATCTGATTTAGTAACCCATTCAGCCTTATCTATGTCACTGCCAAAAGAGAAGTTTTCGTTCTTAAGCTCGCAGTTACAAAAGATAGTTAAAATATGTTTTGGAGCTTTAATATATTCAAAGTAACCAATGACTTTTCTAAATTCAATTTCTACTCCTAGTTCTTCTTTTGCTTCCCTTTCTGCCGCTTCTTTTATGGTTTCACCTAATTCAATGTTTCCACCGGGGAATCCCCAGTAATTTGCTCCACGAGGAGCATCGGGTGATTGTTTACTAAGTAAAAGCTTGCCATCTTTCTCAAAAATCAGACTAACAATGACTCTAATTTTTTCAAATCCATTTAATCTATCCATAGAAGTATTTTAACATAGTCTTTCTGAACCTAGCTGGGAGACTAGGATTCGAACCTAGATACACAGGTTCAGAGCCTGCGGTCCTGCCATTAGACGATCTCCCAGTATAATTTGCTTATTTTACCAAAATTAACCCAAATTTTCTATCTGGAAACAAAGTTTTTTTTGTGATAAATTATTTTTATGAGGGTTATGAAATGGCTGGCTCCTTTTTTAATTGTTTTGGCGGTTGGCGTTTTGGTGATTTCCGGACAAAGTTTCTTGCGGGAAATTTCCTGTGGTTGTGGCCCGCCTTCAAGTGAAGAAACAGGAGAATATAATTCTTCTTCTCAACAAGCTATTTTTAACAACGAACAAGTTGATTATCTTCTGGCTAAACTAAATCCTAGCCCTGGATTAATGGAACTTCAAAAGGGAGCCGTTTTAGGAGCAACAACCGATGAACGTTGGATTGAAGTTGATTTATCCGAACAAAAATTAAAAGCTCATGAGGGGGACAGAATTGTTTATGAATTTTTAATTTCTTCAGGTAAATTCGCTCCCACACCAACCGGTGATTTTCGAATCTGGAGTAAATTGAAATACACCAAGATGGAAGGGGGTAAGAAAGAGAACAGAACCTATTACAATCTTCCCAATGTGCCTTATGTGCAGTATTTTTATAAAGGCTATGGAATTCACGGAGCCTATTGGCATAATAATTTTGGTCATCCCATGAGTCATGGTTGTGTTAACATGGCTATCCCGGATGCGGAAAAACTTTTTTACTGGACTTCGCCGGAATTAAACCAGGGGAAAAATATTGCCTACTCTTCTAAAGAAGGCCCAGGGACTAGGGTCCTAATTCATGATTGACAGTTAGCAGTGATTATGCTAGACTGCTAAAAGAAAAGATTTATTTATGCCAATCCTTCTAGGGCCAACTAAAGAAAAAATTTTACCGGTGGTTTCCATCCGTGAGGGTGTTGTCTTTCCTCACACCGAAACCATTTTAAGTTTTGGCCGTCCTAAATCAATCGCAGCCGTTGAAGCCGCCTATAAAAATGATCAAATGGTGGCTTTCTTCAGCCAAAAAAATCCCCGGACTCTTAATCCTGAACAATCTGATTTATATGATTTAGGGACTTTAGCAAAAATCGAAAAGCTTTTGTATGTCGGGAAAACCGGATTAAATGCCTGGGTTAAAGGTTTGAAAAGAATCAGATTGGAATCAATCGAAGCCTACAGACCCTTTTTGGTTGGTAAAATCAGCGAAATTCCGGAAATTACCGAAGAATCAGAAGAAATCAAGATTTTATCCAGAAACGTGATGGAAAGTTTCCAAAAAACCATTAATTTAGGGAAAACGGTTGATTTCATGACAATTATGAAACTCATGGACGGTAGCCCGCCTCACCAGCTGGCTGATCAGGTTGCCTATATTCTTAATCTGGAAACTTCGGAAAAACAAAAACTTTTGGAAAATTTTTCCGTGAAGGAAAGATTGAGCAAAGCCCTTCAATTTTTAAACAATGAAATCAAAGTCTTCCAGTTGGAAAGGGAAATCGATTCCAAAGCCCAAAGCCGTTTTGACAAATCTATGAAAGAAGCGGTCTTACGTGAGAGGAAAAGAGCCATTGAGGAGAGCTGGGTGATTTAGGCGGAGAAGACAACGAAATTAAAGAACTGGAAACAAAAATCAAAAAAGCCAATATGCCTGGAGCTGTTTTAACCAAAGCCCAAAAGGAATTAAAAAGACTGGCTTTTTTGAATCCGGCTCACCCGGAATTCGGTTACATTCGCACTTATTTGGATTGGCTGACTGACATGCCTTGGCAGACAGCGACACCTAACGACACTTCCATTACCAAAGCCGCCAAAATTTTGGATGAAGATCATTACGGTCTGAAAAAAATCAAAGAAAGAATTATTGAATATTTGGCGGTCATGAAACTAAGGGAAAAAGAAAAGAAAAACAAGGAAGAGGAAAAAGGAACCACCATTTTATGTTTTATCGGACCTCCGGGAGTCGGTAAAACTTCAATCGGCAAATCAATTGCCCGTTCATTGGGCAGAAAATTTTTAAGAGTTAGTTTGGGCGGCGTTAGAGATGAGGCCGAAATCAGAGGCCATCGGCGGACTTATGTCGGGGCCATGCCGGGGCGGATTATCCAAAGTATTAAAAACATCGGCGTTAACAATCCGGTTTTTATGCTGGACGAAATCGACAAGCTGGGGGCTGATTTTCGCGGTGATCCTTCGGCGGCCTTGCTTGAGGCTTTGGATCCGGAACAGAATAATGAATTTTCCGATCATTATTTGGAAGTTCCTTTTGATTTATCAAAGGTGATGTTTATTACGACCGGTAACATTTTGGATACTATCCCGCCGGCCCTGCGTGATCGGATGGAAGTCATTCAATTCCCCGGCTACACCGAAGATGAAAAGTTTCATATTGCCCAGCAGTTTTTATGGAAAAAAGAATTAACGGCCAATGGATTGGGGAAAAAACCAATCCAAGTTACCGATGGAGCTCTGCGAGAAATTATCCAGCGTTATACGCGTGAAGCCGGAGTCCGGGAATTGGAAAGAATGTTGGCCAACATTTGCCGGAAAATGGCGCGCAAAATCGCCGAAGGGAAGAAGATTAAAAAAGAAGTAAGCAAGGAAGATGTCGCTAAATATCTTGGCCCTAGAAAATATTCGGAAACCTTGGCCGAGAAAAAAGACGAAATCGGAATTTCCACTGGCTTGGCTTATACCCAGGCCGGTGGTGACATTCTGTTTATTGAGGTGGCTTTAATGCCGGGTAAGGGTAATTTATTGTTAACCGGTAAGTTGGGAAAAGTTATGCAGGAGTCAGCCAAAGCCGCTTTTTCCTATGTCCGTTCACGCTGGCAGGAGCTAAAACTTCCGAAGGATTTTTACAAAGATCTGGATGTCCATATTCATGTGCCGGAAGGAGCAATTTCCAAAGACGGACCTTCGGCCGGAGCGGCCATCAGTATGGCTTTGATTTCCGCTTTCACCCAAAAACCGACCAGAAGGGAAGTCGGCATGACCGGAGAAATTACTTTGCGGGGCAGAATTTTAGAAATCGGCGGAGTCAAGGAAAAAGTTTTGGCGGCTCACCGGGCCGGGTTGAAAACCGTGATTTTACCTAAAGACAACAAAAAGGATTTGGAAGAAATTCCTCAAAACGTCAAAAGAGACATTAAATTTTACTTTGTTTCTCAGATGGACGAAGTGGTTAAAGTTGCTTTAAAAAAGTAATAAGACTATAATAAATTTATATGTTTTTCCGTTCCAAAGATAAAACTTCTTTATGTTTGATCAGCTTTTTTCAGGCTTTAGGTTTGGCTCTTTATTGTAGTTTGGTGGCAATTTTGTTTTGGAAGGGAAATAATCTTTTTGGCAATGACCCTAATTATTGGGGCCCGGTTTTGTTTTTAATTATTTTTACCACTTCAGCTTTAATTTCCGCACTGCTGGTTTTAGGCTATCCTATTTATTTGATTTGGCAGAAAAAACAAATCCAAAAAGCTTTAAGGTTGGTTGCCTATACAGCAGCTTGGTTAACAGGCTTTGTCCTTCTGGGAATTCTTCTGATAATAATTTTTTAAAATTTTGTAAATCAAATAAAAAAATTTTCATATTTGTTTTTTGATAAAATATAAGAATGGCGACGCCGATTACCCACATTTTACTAGCTGACAAGGTTTTTAATAAACATTTTTCTGATAAAGACAAGGGAAGTTTTTATCGAGGAACAGTTTTCCCCGACATAAGATATTTGGGGGAAATTAAAAGAAACGAAACTCATTTTAAAGATGTTTCCCTTTTCGAAGTCAAGAAAGAAAGTTCTTTTTTTGCCGGTTTTAAATTTCATTCTTTAGTTGATAAGATCAGAGAAAAATTTATTAGAGAACAAAACCTTTATTCTCTTTTCCCGTCATTGAAACACTTAAAGGTTACAGTGAAATTAATTGAAGATAAATTATTATATTCGGAAATAAAGGATTGGAATGTAATTAGAAATAATTTTAATTGTTTTTCTGAAGAAGAATTTTCTTTTGGAATTAGTCGTGTCGGAATTAAAAAATGGCATGATTTATTAAAGTCGTATTTTTCCCAGCAACCGAAAAAAGAAACTATGATAAAATTTCTTTCGGAGTTGGAGATGCCCGATGGAATGTTGGCAGAAATGGAACCTATTTTAAAAAGATTAGACGGTGATCCCAGAATTACAAAAACAATGCTTCGATTCCATAAAGAATTTGAAAAACTTCTCGAAGAAGAAAATTAATTTTTTGTGACCCCACCCGGATTTGAACCGGAGTTACCAGGATGAGAACCTGGTGTCCTAGGCCGCTAGACGATGGGGCCGAATGGCATCAAACATTATAGCTTTTTTTGCCTCCCTTTTCCAGTTTTTGTGTGAAAAAAAGCTTGACTTGACAGAGGTTTTTTAAAGGAGTAATATCCTATTTTTAATAGCTACTTTAAGCAAAATATGGATAATCAAAACAATAAAATTCCCTTAACCAAAACAGGCTTGGCCAAACTCCAAGAAGAGCTGGACAATCTGGTTAAAGTGAAAAGACCATCTGTTGTTGAGCGGATGTCTTCTTCTCGGAAAATCGGGGATATGGCCGAGGAAAGCGAATATACCCAGTCCAAACAGGAACTGGCTTTTATTGATGGACGAATAGAAGAGTTAGAAGAAGTTATTAGTAACGCGGTGCTGATTGATGAAGGTCATGATCATTGCCAGGAAGTCAAACTCGGCTGTAGGGTAACCGTTCAAAATAATAAAAATGAGAATGTTTTTCATTTGGTTGGCGAATGGGAGGCAGATCCAAACGAAGCCAAAATCTCTCATCAATCGCCTTTGGGCCAATCCCTTTTAGGGAAAAAAATTGGCGAAAGAGTTGAGGTGGAAGCTCCGGTCGGAAAAATTGTTTACACGATTACCAAAATTGATTGAGAAGCCTTCTTTTTTGTGTTAAACTTCGCTTAATGGCACAGCCGATTGACCAACTAAAAAAAATTCGTCTTCAAAAACTTGAAGCCATTCAAAAGATAAAAGTTAATCCTTATCCGGCCAGATGTTTGCGCCAGCAAGCCATTGTTCAGGCTTTAAAGATGATGGATAAAGAAGTAGCGGTAGCCGGAAGATTGATGGCTATCCGCGGACACGGAGCAATTCAATTTCTGGACTTAGTGGATGAATCCGGAAAAATCCAGTTGGTTTTTCGGCAAGAAAATCTTTCTTCGGGCAACGAAAAACTTTTAGCTAATTTGGATATCGGAGATTTTTTGGCTGTCCAAGGAAAAGTTTTTAAAACCAAAGCCGGAGAAATTTCCGTTTCGGTTGATGACTTTCAGCTTTTAACCAAATCCTTACGACCTTTGCCCTCTTCTTGGTACGGTTTAAAAGACGTGGAGGAAAGATACCGCAAACGTTATCTGGACATGATTATGAATCCGTCGACCAAAGATGTTTTGGTTAAGCGGTCTCAGATTGTTCAGACTTTAAGAAAGTTCTTGGTGGAGGAAAAAGGCTATATAGAGGTGGAAAATCCGGTTCTTCAGCCTCTTTACGGCGGAACTCGGGCCAAACCTTTTAAAACCCATCACAACACATTGAATACCGATCTTTATTTAAGGATTTCCAATGAGCTTTATTTAAAAAGACTGATTGCTGGCGGAATGGAGAAAGTTTTTGAAATGGGCCATACTTTCCGCAACGAAGGGATGGATCGATATCACAATCCGGAATTCACCATGTTGGAAACCATGGAAGCTTACGCCGACTACAATAAAAATATGGATTTGGTGGAGGAAATGTTTGAATACGTAGCTTTGAAAGTTTTTGGGACCACCAAACTTCCTTATCAGGGAAAAACAATCGATTACAAAAGACCTTGGAAAAGAATCAAACTGGCGGAGCTTTTCAAAAAGTATACCGGCTTGGGGATTGAAGAGGTTAATACTTTAGAAAAGGCGACGGCCTTGGCCAAAAAAATGAAGGTTGAAATCAAAGATTTTATGACGGACGGGGAAATTTTGCTGGAAGTTTTTGAGAAAAAATGTACTGAAGAATTGGTCCAGCCGACTTTTATTTATGATTATCCGGCTGATTTTTATCCGTTGGCCAAACAGTGCGAGGATAATCCCAAATTTGTGGAAAGCTTTGACATTTATGTGGCCGGGATGGAGATGGGGACCAATTATTCCGAACAGAATGACCCTCAGATTTTAAGAAAAGCTTGGGAGAAGGAAAAAGAAAAAATTAAATCCGGTAATTTAGAAGCCCAAAAATTAGATGAGGATTTCTTAGAGACTTTGGAATATGGGATGCCGCCGACTTCCGGAATCGGACCGGGGATTGACCGCTGGGTGATGGTGATGACTGATTCACCTTCCATCAGAGACGTTATTCTATTTCCGACTTTACGTCCGGAGAAATAAAAATATGCTAGATATTAATTTTATTAAAGAAAATCAGGATTTAGTTAAAAAAGGGACCAAGGATAAAGATTATGATCCTTCCTTAGTTGACCAGCTTTTAAAAGTTGATGGAACTCGACGTGATTTAATTGGTAAAATCGAAACTCTGAGGGCCGAAAGAAATAAATTAGGGAAAGACGATATTGAAAAAGGAAAAAAGGTTAAAGAGGAGTTGAAACAGATAGAACCGGATCTAGCCAAGACAGAAGAAAATTTAAAAGAACTTCTTTGTCAGATTCCCAATCCGCCGGCTGCGGATGTTCCTATAGGTAAGGATGAGTCGGAAAATGTGGAGGAAAGAAAATGGGGAGAGATTAAGAAATTTGATTTTCAGCCAAAAGCCAGTTTTGAATTGGGAGAATTGTTGGATATTATTGACACCAAAAGAGGCAGTAAAGTTTCCGGGACAAGATTCGGCTATCTTAAGAATGAGGCCGCTTTATTGGAATTTGCCTTAATTAATTTCGCTTTTGAAAATCTTTTAAAAGAAGGTTTTGTTCCAATTATTCCGCCGGCCATGATTTCTTTTGACTCCATGAAAGGCATGGGCTATTTGGAAAACGGTGGTCAGGAAAATATGTATGCTTTGGATAAAGACAAAATGATTTTAGTCGGCACCGCCGAACAATCCATCGGGCCGATGCATAAAGATGAAACTTTATTAGAAAAGGAATTACCCAAACGCTATGTTGGTTTTTCTTCCTGTTTCCGTCGGGAAGCCGGCTCTTACGGCAAAGATACCAAGGGTATTTTTCGGGTTCATCAATTTAACAAAGTGGAAATGTTTTCTTTTGCCAGGCCTGAAGATTCGGATAAAGAGCATGAGTATCTTTTATCATTGGAAGAAAAATTAATGCAGCAATTAGAATTGCCATATCGGGTGGTGAAAATGTGTACCGGTGATTTAGGCCATCCGGCGGCCAGAAAATATGATATTGAAGCTTGGTTTCCGTCGGAAAACCGTTATCGGGAAACCCATTCGGTTTCAACCTGTACCGATTATCAAGCCAGAAGATTAAATATCCGCTATCGCGATAAAGACAACAAAATAAAATTTATTCATATGCTGAACGGTACAGCTTTTTCCGAACGGCCGATTTTAGCGATTTTAGAAAATTATCAGCAAAAAGACGGTTCGGTGGAAATTCCTAAAGTTCTTCAGAAATACGCAGGCTTTCAAAAAATTGCGTCTAAAAGCAAAGGATAATGTCTATTCGTATGTCGCCACAAGAATGGAAAAAAAGTTATGAAGGGGAAGAATTGCCTCACTGGGCAATAGAGACGAGTCCTTCTATTTTAGCCAAAAGACTTTATGATCATTTGCCCCGTAAAAGCGATAATAAAATTTTGGAAATTGGTGTTGGCAATGGTAGAGACAGTATCTATTTTGCCAAAATGGGGAATGAGGTTGTCGGGATTGATATTGCCCCGGGTGCTATCAGGTTAGCCAAAGAAAACGGCGAAAAAGAGGGCCTTGGACAAAAGATACAGTTTCAAGAAGGAAATGTCGAAAAGCTAGAATTTGCTGATGAAAGCTTTGACGCTGTTTATTCAATCTCTGTTCTTCACAGTACTAACCTTGATAAGAGTTTTGAAGAGATTGCTCGGGTTTTAAAACCTGGTGGGGAGTTTATGGTTCATATGTATGAGATGGTTAAAAGCGGCCAGGGAGGTGAAAGGAAAACATATTGGTTTTATAAGGAACAAGAAGTAAAAAAAATTGCCGAGAAGAACCAGTTTGTTATACAGGAAAGTTATACTGATTGGGATGAGAAACATCAGGGAGAAGTAACGAAAATATTAGTTATGGAGATGCATAAAAAAGAAAAATAAATTTTTTCTTCGATCATTTAAGCTTCATTGTGATAAAATTAAACAATGCTGAAATTCTTAGATAAAATATTGGATTTTAACGGTAAGGAGATTAAGAAACTTCAGCCTTTGGTGGAGAAAATCAATGATTTAGAGCCTGAGTTTAAAAAGTTGAAAGACAAAGATTTTCCCCAGAAAACAGAATCTTTTAAAGAAAGATTTGTCAAAGGTGAGAGTCTTGATGATTTGCTGCCCGAATCTTTAGCTTTAATTAGAGAAGCGATCAGAAGAACCGTGGGCGAAAGAGCTTATGATGTTCAGTTGATGGCGGCCATCACCCTGCATCATGGCCGAGTTGCTGAACAAAAAACCGGAGAGGGAAAAACTTTATCCGCGGCGATGGCCGCTTACTTAAACGGCCTTTCTTCAAAAGGTGTCCATGTGGTTACC
>Ga0265297_10009525_pt1 | contig 12494 bp, 6 predicted proteins | sample Munlanlwell13791_FD_192502 | JGI IMG/M metagenome (GOLD analysis project Ga0265297, IMG submission 192502) | Leachate microbial communities from a municipal landfill in Southern Ontario, Canada - Leachate well 137-91 | ecosystem: Engineered > Solid waste > Landfill > Unclassified | place...
CCCACGCGCTTGATTTACCATCCCCGGCACACCGACACCAACCGCTGCGATCGCCGTATGGGGCACTGCCGCAGACGCCAACGCCTCATTCACGCACTCTGCGACGCGCTCGATTACGCCATCCACGCCCAGTTCCGGCCGCGTGTTCTTCTTCTCCCGGCCCAGCACGCGGAGGTTCCTGTCAAAAACCGCCGAGAGGATTTTCGTGCCGCCCAAATCCACTCCGACCACATATTGTTTGTGCTTTCCGTGGCTCATCACTCATCCTCCAAACACGTTTTCTGTCGCTGCGCCGCAATGCGTCGCACATTAGTCCCGAATCCCATCAAAGCCAAGAGTGGAATCTCTGCCGCCATTTCAGCCTCGCCTTTCAGTCCGCGTGCTGTCTACGCTAAATACCGTCACTGAATCACTGGAATCGACTTCAGCGAAACACATGATGCCCATGAACCACAAATCCCAGGCACTGTTGTCTGTCGCTGGCTTGATCTTCGCGTGGACCCTCAACACCGACGCTGCGCCATCCAAGCCGGCGGCGGACCAAATCCTCGAACTCGCAGGCGTCAAGGCCGGCTTCTGCGTCCATCTCGGTTGCGGCTCCAGGAGCAATCCAGACCTCACAGCCGACCTCGCCAGCGGCAGTAGTCTGCTCGTGCATGGGCTGGCGCTTGACGACGTTTCGCTGGACCGCACGCGCAAGACCATTGAGGCGAAAGGTCTCGCCGGTCGCGCGATGGCCGAGAAGGTGCAGATCAATCCCCTGCCCTATCTCCGCGACCTTGCCAACCTCGTGGTGATCGAAGACTGGCCCGCGCTAACCGCTCAAGGTCTGACGACTGCGGAAGTCGAGCGCATCGTCGCGCCGGGGGGCGTGATCTGCGCCATCAAGGCCGGCCGCTGGTCGCGCTCGGTCAAACCGCGTCCGCCGGAGATGGACGACTGGCCGCAGCCGATGCACGGCGCCGACGGCAATCGCGTCTCGGCCGACCGTGTTGTGAAGTTTCCTTCCGGCCTCCGCTGGCAGGACGGGCTGCCGATGAACTTCAACATGTGGGCCGCCTGCCGCGGCTGGGTCATCGCCAACGGCCGCTGTTTTACGCTCAGCACCACTGAGCTTGAGAACCTCGCGCCAGTCTCGTTCGTAAAGCACAAACTGGAGCAATACGTCACCGCGCGCGACGCGTTCAACGGCCTGCCGCTCTGGAAGTTGGCTTGCGAGACACTCGACAACGGGCAGGCCCTCAACGCCGTCAACAGCGCGCCCATCGTCGCCGACGACCGCCGCGTTTACGTTTACAGGAAGGATCGCCTCGTCGGGCTCGACGGCGCCACCGGCGCAGTCGCGGTCAGTTGTCCGGTGAAATACCAGACAGTCCGCCTGCTGCTGTCGCAAAACGTGCTGATTTCCTCCGGCTGGGAAGCGAAAGAGGAACTCAAGCAATTCGAGCGCGGCGTCATCTGGGCGCCGTGGGTAAACAAGAGCGGCGCGGCGGGCGCCGTTGACGCCTTCGACGCGACCAGCGGCGCGGCGAAATGGTCCATGCCGGTGCCGGCGCAGGAGATGGTAGCCGCCGACGGCATTGTTTATCTGCTGCTGCAATCGGGCAACCCGCCGACCGGCCAGCAGATCGTCGCGGTGGACTTGCAGACAGGGCGTGAGCGATGGCGCGTCGAGCACACGCAGTTCGAGCCCGCGGCGCTGATGAACCTCAACTGCGCGGGCCTCGGCGTGCTTTCCGTCGCCCGGCCCAAGGCAAAAGCGATCTCCATCCTCTCAGCCACCGACGGCAAAGTGCTGTGGGAGATCAAACCGACCAGCCGGTTCTGGACACCGTTGGTGGACGGTCTGCTCTGGCACGACAGCAAGAAACACGACCCCAAGACCGGCGAGGTAAAAGGCATGTTGCCAACGTCTGTCGACTCACCCATGTGCACACCCGCCGCCGTCGTTGGCAACTACGTCACCGCCAGCCGTGGTTGCGCCTACATGGAACTGACGCCATCGCCGGAAGGCGCGTCGTTCAAAGGCAGCGTCAAGCGAATCAGCTACGCCGCGGCTCGCGGCGCCTGCATCGAAGGCGCGACGCCGGCGCTCGGCATGTTTTTCACCGGCCAAAACTTCTGCCGATGCGCGCCGGGCCAGGTGCAGGGCTTCATCGCGTTCGGTCCGAACGGCGAATCGCCGGCGGCGGACGAATTTGAAAGGCCGCGCCCCATTGAACAAGGTTCCGCCTTCGGAAAACTCCAAAATCCAAAATCCAAAATCCAAAATCCGAACGACTGGCCTGTCTACCGCCACGACGCCGAGCGCAGCGGCACAACCAAGGGCATAGTGCCGGAGAAACTCAAACTGCTCTGGCAGCGCGAAGCTGCCCGCCCCTCCAGCGGCCCGCTCGCAGGGGCTTGGCAGGCGCGGCTTGCTTCCTGTCTCAGCGCGCCCGTCGTCGCTGACGGAATGGTTTTCGCCGCCGTGACCGATGCTGCCCAAGTCGTCGCTCTCAACGCCACAACCGGCAAGGCGCTCTGGCGGACAACGGTTGGCGGGCGGCTCGATTCGCCGCCAACAATCCACGGTGGACTCTGCCTGATCGGTTCGCACGACGGATGGGTTTACGCGCTTCGCGCCCGCGACGGCCAACTGGCATGGCGCGCGCGCCTCGCGCCATGGGAACGCCGCATGGTGGCGTTCGGCGCGGTGGAGTCGGTCTGGCCGGTGCCTGGGTCGGTACTGGTCCACGACGGCGTGCTCTACGCGTCCGCCGGCCGTTCGTCGGAAACCGACGGTGGTCTGGCCGTCTGTGCGCTCGATCCCTCCAGTGGCCGGCAGCTATGGGCCAGGGAGGTGGGTCCCGGTCCCGTCCGCGAGAACGATGTGCTTGCCATGCGCGACGGCAAGATCAAGCTCCACCATCTGCAATTTGACCCGAAGACCGGCCAGGGCGATGTCGCGGCCAAGGGCGAGCGCGACGCGCCACTGGAAGCGTTGATGGATGGTTCGTGGACCCGCATGGGCACACGGCGCTCCGGCGGCCGGAAGTTCGGCCGCGCCAGCGCAGAAATCTTTTGTTGGAACGAGAACACCCTCTTCGGTTACGAGAGCAGATCGCGCTCGTGCTATGCGCTGGAGCGCGCGAAGACTGCAGGAACCGAGAAGTTGACGCGGCAGGATTACGCGTGGCGGCAGGCGATGCCGGCCAACCACCAAGCCGAGGCGATGGCGTTGTGCGACAACGCACTGCTGCTGGCCGGCCGCGTGTGCAACGCCGGCGTCGTCAGCGGTTTCCTCGCGCTGCTCTCGCCCGGCGACGGCCGGATCGTGGCGGAGTATCCGCTGGAAACGCCGCCGGTTTATGACAGCATCGCGCTTGCCGGTCAGCGTGTGTTTCTCACGCTGCAAAATGGCAAGGCACTTTGCTTCGGCAAGTCTGAGTAGGTTTTTTCGTGTTTTGAGGATCGCTTATGAAACCACTGTTCTCTCAGTCGGGAATGCCGGTCGCCGCCATCTTTGCCGCCGCGATGACCGCAATGGTTTGCGCGGACGATTGGCCCACCTACCGGCACGACATCGCCCGTAGCGGCGTCACATCGGAGAAGCTCGCCGCGCCGCTGACAGAATCGTGGGTTTTCCGTCCACGCCACGCGCCTGCGCCGGCGTGGGAACCGCCGCGCGACGTGCCCGTCGAGGGCGTTCTGGAATTGCCGCGTGTCCGATTCGACGACGCCAACCACGTCGTCGCCGCGGGCAATACGCTCTACTTCGGCTCGACCGCCGACAACAAGGTCTATGCGCTCGACGCCACGAGTGGCCGTGTGCGCTGGACGTTTTTCACCGGCGGCCCGGTGCGCCTCGCGCCGACCGTATGTGACGACCGCGTCTATGTCGGTTCCGACGACGGCTGCGTTAACTGCCTCGCTACGGCTGACGGCAAAGTCATCTGGCAGCGGCGCGTCGGTCCCGGCGACCAGCAATTGATCGGCCACGGCAAGATGATTTCGATGTGGCCCGTGCGCACCGGCGTGCTGGTGGACAACGGCGTGGCCTACTACGGCGCGGGGATTTTCCCATCGGAGGGCGTGTATCTCGAAGCGGCACGCGCCAGCGACGGACAGTTACTCTGGCGCAACGACACCGGCGGCGAGGCGACCGACACGCGCTCTTCGCCGCAGGGCTACTTGCTGTCCACAAGCACCAACCTCTTCGTGCCGCAAGGCCGCGTTTCGCCCTCCGCATTCGACCGCAAAGACGGCCGCCGGCTCTACGAGATCGCCTTCGGCAAGACCATCGGCGGCACGTTCGCGTTCCTCGTGGACAACCAGCTCTACACCGGCACCGAGGAAATCATCGGCTACGACGCCGCAACGAAAATCAAAAGCGCATGGTTCGAAGGCCGCAAGGTCATCATGACCAAGGACATCGCCTTCATCACCAGTTCCAACGCCATGCTCGCTCTGCGCCGGGATATTTCCCCGAAGCTGGGCCTCCTGCGGTTCAACACTCGCAACCAGCAGATGAACATCAACAATCAAGCGTCCACGCCGAAGAAAGAGAAGAAACGGCTGGCCGACGTGATCCAGCACGGCCGCGCAACGCTCGAAGAATTCGACAAGAAACTGGCCGCCATGTCCGCCGATGACCCAAAACGCGCCGCGCTCCAAACCGGGCGGAACAACGCCGAGAAATCGCTCCAAGCCGATGAAGCCAAGCTCGAAGCCACCGAGAAGACACTTGCCGCGATTGCAAAGCAGCTCCAACGCATGGACAAACAACTGGAGGAAGCAAAAGTGGAAATGGAGTCGAGCGTCAAGTGGCGGCTGCCATGTGAGTGTTCTGACTCGCTGATTCTTGCCGGCGATGTGCTGTTTGCCGGCGGCCAGAACCGCGTCATTGCAGCGGACGCGGCCACGGGCGCGAAACTTTGGGAGACCAAGGTCAACGGCAAGGCCAAAGGCCTGACCGTCGCCGGAGGCCGCCTGCTCGTGAGCACCGACACCGGCGCGATTTACTGCTTTGTTCCCGTCAAGGCCGGCGCCCGGCTCCCATCATCTGTCGTCAGCGTTCGGACGAACCCGTCGCCTTATCGGCAGGACAAACTATCAGCCGCTTACGCCGCCGCCGCAAAGCACATCATCCAGGAATCGGGCGTCAAGCGCGGCTTCTGTCTCGTGCTCGGTTGCGAAACAGGACGTCTCGCGCTGGAACTCGCCAAGCGCACCGAGCTGAAGATCATCGGCATCGAACCTGACGCGCGAAAAGTCGCCGCAGCCAGGAAAGCCCTCGACGCCGCCGGTCTCTACGGCGCACGCGTCACCGTGGACCAAGGCACGCTCGACCACCTGCCGTATGCGTCCTACTTCGCCAATCTGATCGTCTCCGACACCGCGCTGCTCGGCCGCCTCAACGATTGTTCCGCGAAGGAAATTCTCCGTGTCCTTAAACCATGCGGTGGCGTTGTAATGCTCGGCCAGCCTGTCGAGATCAAGGGTGATCTCCCCATTGTCACGCCCGCCGGACTGCGTGCGTGGTTCGCGGGCGCCGGCGCGCCCGGCGCGCAGATGACCGAAACAGGCGGCGTGTGGGCCATGCTCAAACGCGGCCCGTTGCCCGGCGCGGGATCCTGGACGCACGAATATGCCAACGCCGCCAACACCACCTGCGGCGACGACAAGCTCGTGAAGTGCCCGCTTGGCCTGCTCTGGTTCGGCGATCCCGGTCCGCTCCAGGCGGTCAGCCGTCATCGCCGCGCTGCCTCCCCGCTCTCCGTCAACGGCGTCATGCTTGTGGAAGGCGAACACGCGGTCAGCGCCTACGACGCCTATAACGGCCTCAAACTCTGGGAGCGAAACATCCCCAACGTCGTGCGCACAGGCGTCTCCAACGAATCCAGCAATCTCGCGGCAGATGAAAGCAGCTTCTACGTTGCCACCACCAACAAGTGTCTCCGGCTCAATGCTGCCACGGGTGCGGTCATGACCACCTACTCAATGCCAGTATCTTCCGACGGCGCGGCCCGCAACTGGTGCCATGTCGCTGTGACCGATGGACTCCTGATCGGCACCGGCAGCAAGACCAGTGCCGTTTCCAACATCATGTTCGCGTGCGACACCGCGACCGGCCGCATTCGTTGGACGTATAGCGGCAGCATCCAGAACACCACCATCTCCATTGCCGAGGGCCGCATCTTCTTCACCGACGGCAGCCCGGCGACTGCGCCGGCGGCAAAGCCACGTGGCAAGTCGGCCATCCGTACGGTCAAAGCACCGAAGCCGTCGCCGCTGCGTACCGTGACCGCGCTCGATCTGGTGACAGGCCGGGCGGTCTGGCGCAAACAAATGGACCTCACTGGTTGCGTCGGCGGTACGTACTGGGGTTCTCTCGGCTCGATGGTCCGCGACGGTGTGCTGGTATTTTTTGGCGTTTATACCGACGGCCACTTCTGGAAGGAGTTCTTCGCCAATCAATTCGATCAGCGTCGCGTCGTCGCGCTGGCCGCCAGCGACGGCTCGCAGCTCTGGGCCAAGAACATCGCCTACCGCGTCCGCCCGCTCATCATCGGCGATACGTTCCATGCCGAGCCGTGGGCATTCGACCTCAAGACTGGCGAGCAACGCACTCGCGTGAACCCGATCACGGGCCGCACCGAACCGTGGCAATTCGCGCGGCCTGGCCATCACTGCGGCACTCCAGCTGCCTGCAACAACGTCATGTTCTTCCGTTCCTTTTACCTCGGTTTCTACGATCTCATCGGCGATTTCGGCACGACCACCTTCGGCGGTCAGCGGCCCGGCTGCTGGATCAACTTCATTGCCGCCAACGGCCTCATCATGATGCCCGAGGCCAGTTCCGGCTGCATGTGTCCGTTCCCGAATGTATCCACGGTCGTCTTCGCGCCTCGCGAGGAAAATCGTGTCTGGGCAAAATACAGCCTCAGCGGTGACATCAAGCCGGTGAAACACCTCGCCCTCAATCTCGGCGGCCCCGGCGACCGTCGCGATGATGCCGGCACGCTCTGGCTCGGCTATCCGCGGCCGACCGGCAGCCTCGTGCTGCCGCTCAAAGCCACCGTGGACCTGCTGCCGCGCACCGGCGGTTACTTCGCCCAGAGCGCCGACACCGTCCGCGTCGAAGGCACACGCAACCCGTGGCTTTACACGTTCGGCGTTTGCGGCGTGGGACGCTGCGAAGTGCCGTTGCTCAACACTGGCGACGGCACCGGCCTCTACACTGTTCGGCTTGGCTTCGCAGAGATGAGCGACCGGAAAGCGGGCGAGCGCGTGTTCGACATCGCGCTCCAAGGCAAGCTCCTGCTGAAGGACTTCGACGTTGTCAAGGAAGCCGGCGGGCCGCGCAAGGCCATCGTCAAAGAGTTCAAGGGCGTCGCCGTCAACGACAACCTGACCATTGAGTTTTTGCCAAAACTGCGACAGCCCACACCTGAACAGGCGCCCATCCTTCAAACGGTGGAAGTCGTGCGCGAGCGGATGCTGAGTGTCGGCGTCACCGTGCCGCCGATCCAATTGAACAACGAGAAACCAGAGCAAACCGCAACGCTGCATCTTTCCAACCAAACCGACGCCGATTTTGCCGGCACATTGCGAATCGTTGCGCCGGAAGGCTTCAGCGCAACACCCGCCGAAACGCCTGTGAACCTGTCCGTCGGCCAAAGAATGGAGGTCGCGGTCAAGCTCACCGTGACCAAGCAAATGCAGCCGTCGAACTATGCCGCGCGCGTCCAACTCGTCCGCCGCGATGGCACCGCCGACGTCGAACAAAACATGGCGATTGATTACCTGGGACGCGGCGACCGCGTCGTGCTGAAAGCCGTCGAGGACAGCTACGTGATTCATTCGGTTCCCGCCGCCAACAGCGGCAAGACACTCATCCTTCTGGTGGATGGCGGCAACAAGGCGATGGGCGACGATCACCATCAGATCGCCTACCTCAAGTTCCGGCTCGGCATCCCGGGCAAACCGGTCTCCGTCAAGCTGCGCATCCACAACTCCGGCAACCCATCCACAAACGGCGGCAACATCTGCCTCGTCACCGACCCGTGGAGCGAAGAGGAAGTCGCCTACGCCAACCACCCCAAACCCGGCAAGGTGCTGGCCAACATCGGCCGTGTTGCCTCAAACCAGATCGTGGAAGTGCCGCTGAAGGATCTCTCCCTGGCTGGCATGAAGGAGCTCAGCCTCGCGATTGACCCGGTCAACTGTGACGGCATCAATTACTTCACCCGCGAAAGCGGCAAAGGCCCCGAACTGATCGTGGAATACGAGAAGTGATCAGCGCACAACGCCGCACACCGGACAATCGGGCCGACGCGCTGTTCTCACACGGCGGAAGTTCATCGTCCGCAGGTCCATCGCCAGCATTGTTCCTGCGAGCGGTTCTCCAATGCCGGTGAGGAGTTTGATGACTTCGACCGCGCCAACGCAGCCGGCGGCGCCGGAGACCGCGCCGATGACGGGAAATTGACGTTTCCAGTCGGCGGGTTTTTCGGGAACGAGACATTGGAGGCATGCGGTGCGGCCCGGCAGGATCGTCGTGACGTGCGCCTCCATCGAATACATGGCGCACTCGACCATCGGCTTGCCTTGGACGACAGCGGCGCGATTTAACGCGAACCGCTCTTCGAAGAGTGGCGCGGCATCCACTACAATGTCCGCCTGCGCCACGAGCCGGCCGGCGTTTTCTTCTGTGACGTTTTCACCGACCGCTACGATGTCGAGGCGCGGGTTGAGTTCGCGCAACCGCCGTGCGATGGACTCGATGCGCGGTTTGCCGATATGATCGTGCGTCTGGAGAAGCTGACGGTTGAGGTCGTCGGGCTTGAGGTTGCCGCCGTGGGCGAGCACGAGCCGTCCGACACCCGCGGCGGCCAGTTCGTAAGCCACGACGCCGCCGAGGCCACCGACGCGGGAAATAAGCGCCGACGCGGCCTTGAGCTTGCTCTGGCCTTCCTCGCCCAAACCCGGCACCCACATCTGCCACTGGTAGATGGCGCGCTCCTCTTCTGTCAGTGTTGGCAGGTGCATGGCGCTCCCAGTGTATTCAAGTCCGTCTGCCTCACGCAACCGTTCGTCATCACGAGCAGCAGGCCGGCCACCTGCCGCGCCTCGGCGCGGTCGTGTGTAACGTGAAGCATGGAAACGCCGTGCTCGCATTGCACACGCTTGAGCAGGTCGCGCATGTCGCCGCGCATGTTCTCGTCGAGCGCGGAAAGCGGCTCGTCAAGCAGCAGCACCGCCGGCCGCGCCGCCAGCGCGCGCCCCAACGCCACGCGTTGCCGCTCGCCGCCCGACAGGCCGTGCGGCTTGCGGTCGAGCAGATGCGCAACGCCCAGCTGCGCCGCCAGCTCTTCGACGCGGGCCGTCGTTTCCTCGGCGGGCCGACGCCGGATCCGCAGCGCGAAACCGAGTTGCTGCCGGACGGTCATCGTCGGGAACATCGCGCCGTCCTGCGGCACGTAGCCGACACCGCGGTTGCCGGGCGGCTCATGCGTGACGTCGCGACCGTCCACCAGCACGCGTCCGGCGTCCGGCTTGCGCAAACCGCAAATGACCTCGATCAACGTCGTCTTGCCACAGCCGGTCGGCCCCATCAGGACGCCGTAAACCGATCCCGGCACTGTGAACGAAACGTCGCTCAGCGCAAACGCGCCCGATCGAATGGCGATGTGTTCCAGGGAAATCATGGTCTCTCCCCCACCGCGCGCATGGCCAGCAGCACCGTCACCGCCAGCAGAACCATCAGCAGGCTCACGGCAATCGCGGCCTCCAGATTGCCAACGCTCAGTTCAAGCCAGACCGTTGTCGGCAGCACCTCCGTCTTCATACGCGTCGCGCCGGCAAAAACCAGGATCGGGCCGAATTCACCAAGGCTCCGCGCCCACGCAATGCTCGCAGCGCTGAACATCCCGCGTTTGGCGGCAGGCAGCGTGACGAGCCAGACGGCCCGACCGCGCGAGCAACCGAGCGTCATCGCCACATCCTCCGGCCGTGCCGCCAGATGATCGAACGTCGTCCGCATCTGCCGCACCGCAAACGCCGCGCCAACGGTGAACTGCGCGAGCAACACGCCAAACACCGTGTAGGTGAACGGCACGATGCGGTCAATGGCGCGGCCCAGTGGCGTCTGGAAAGCGATCAGCAGGCACAACCCGATCACCATCGGCGGCAGGACAATCGGCACGTCGAGCAGCGTGTCGAGCGTGTTCTTGCCCGGAAACCGGCCGCGCGACATCAGGTAACCAACCGGCACGGCCACGATGAGCGACAGCAACGCCGCAATGGTGCAACTAACGAGGCTGAGGCCGGTGGCGTATTGGATTTCGCGCGAGCCAAGCGCGCGAATAAGATGATGCGGCGAACTGTAAGTGGCCGTGGCCGCCAACATGCCGAACAGCAATCCCAGGTAAGCCGTGGTCACCGCGGCAATGACAACCCAGAAGGGCCAATTCGGCCCGGCGCGATGTTGGTCAGTCATGGATGTTCTTCAAATGCGCCGGCACGGCAATATCCTTGGTCGCAACAGCGGCCTCGTCGCCGCGCCAGCGAAAGCCGGCCTTCTCAAATCGCTCGCGATTGGCGCGCAGGAACGCCAGCAACCGGCCCGCGAGCCGCGCGTTCGGCGACTTCGCCGCCACCGCAAACGGTTGCGCGGCTTTTGCTCCTGCGTGCTTGATCGGCATGGTATCAATGTGCTCCGCCACCGGTTTTACGTTCACGCCATAGACGATCGCCGCGTCGAGCGAGCCAGTGCGAAGCTGGTTAACCAACATGTCAGCCGTCGGCACTTGTGAACAGACATTTTTCATCACCGAGTCGAAAAGGCCGGTGTCCTTCAACATGGCCTGGGTCATGTAACCAAGCGTGGACTGTTGAGCATTGCAGATGCCGATCTTCAAGCCGGGCCGCGAGAGGTCGGACAACGCATGAAGATCCTTCGGGTTGCCCTTCGGGATGGCGAGTATGATGTCCGTCTCCGTCAGCACGCTCGCCTCCAGATAAAGATCCGCTACAGGTGGCATGAAGCAGACGTCACACGCATAGTAGGCATCGGGAATATTCGCGCCCGGCGTCTTTGCCATCGCACGCATCGTCGCGCAGAGGATGCCGCAACCGTTAAACACCGTCGTAAGGTCCACACCCTCGCGGTCGGCAAATTCCTTCAACATCTGCTGGATTGCCGGCCGGTTTACGCCGCCGCTGTAGAGGACCAGTGTCGGCTTCACACTCCACGGGTCGCCGCCCGCTGGACGAAAACCGTTGCCGACGAACATCGGCGCGCCTTTCTCCGGCGCGGCCAGATAGCGCGCAAACCGCAGCGCCGCCGCAGGCTGTGCGCATGTCGCCACCACAGTGGCGCTGACGTTTTCCTCCGCCTTCTCGAACTCCGGCACGCTCACCGCCTCCAACGCCGCAAATTGCGCCGCCGTCGCGTCCCACACGATCGCCGCATCCACCGCACCGAGTGTCACGTCACTGGCGATGTCCATCACCGTCGGCTTCAACACCATCGCACGCGCACGAAACTGCTCCCATCGCCCGGCCAGCGTTCTCTGCAGCGTGTGGCCAATGCTCGCGCTTTCAGGATTGGCGAGCGCAAACCGGACGTCCTCGCGCAGCAAGTCATCGAGCGTGCGAATGGACTTCGGGTTGCCTTTGGCGACGGCAATCACCGGCCGCTGTTTCGCCAACGGAACCACTTCGCGGATCAGACCCAGCCGCTGCGCGTCCGCAACGCTGCCGTCGTCGGCCATGATCAACAAATCGCCGCTTTTGGCGATCCGAACAGCGTTGAGAAGCGTGCTGGTGCCGCCATACTGGAGATTGATGGTGACGCCAAATTCCCTTCGGTAAGCCTCTGCCGCCATCTCGACGGGCTTCTTGATTCCGGCCGGGCAATAGACGATCAGCGTCCGCTCCACCCGCGACGGAGCGCTCTGGCGGTAGAACCACGTGACGATCCCCAAACCGATCGCCAGAGCGGCAACGATCGCAATAACCTGTTTCACGGCTTCCTTTTACTCCATCCAACCCCCGCGATTCCAGCAATCCCCGCGCTGCCGCCGCGCGCGGCGCCGGGCCTGATGTATTCGCACCGATGGCTGTTGCCATGATTGCGCAGGATTGCGATGATATTGCCGTCCAAACAAGCGGGCTGAGATGAACATCGAGACAATGGCGGCGTTGCTCATGGCGAGCTTGATCGGCGTGGCGCTGGGGCTGCTTGGCAGCGGCGGCACGATGATCACGCTGCCGGTGCTGGTCTATGTGGCCGGTGTTCCCGCGTCACAGGCGGTGGCGATGGCGCTGGTCGTGGTCGGCGGCACCAGCCTCGCAGGCAGCGTGATGCAATATCGCCGCGGGCATTTCGACGTGCGCGTGGCGTTGCTCTTCGCCATCACGGGCATGATGGGTGCATACGGCGGCGCACGGCTGACACATCTGGTCTCCCAGCCCGTGCTGCTGACGGTGTTCTCCGTCATCATGGT
>Ga0265297_10009526_pt1 | contig 12493 bp, 9 predicted proteins | sample Munlanlwell13791_FD_192502 | JGI IMG/M metagenome (GOLD analysis project Ga0265297, IMG submission 192502) | Leachate microbial communities from a municipal landfill in Southern Ontario, Canada - Leachate well 137-91 | ecosystem: Engineered > Solid waste > Landfill > Unclassified | place...
TCGGCCAGCACGCAGCTGGTCTCGACCATGTCCTCAACCATCTCCGGGTAATCATAGGTGGCATATGCCAGGCCCTCGAAGGTCAACATGTTGCGGATCACGCCGATCATGGAGCCGCAATGCACGCCGAGCGGATAAGTGCGATTCGCAGGATGGGCCTTTTTCAGTGCGGCGATATCCACCTTGCGGGCGGGATCGTCCCGCCGCAGGCGCTCGGCCTTGCAGCGTTTCCAATCCTCGGGCGTCACGATCGAGGCTTTGATATAATGCGGAATGGTATCGTGCCCGTTCTTGAGCACCTCGGCCAGCAGGCCGGCGCCGTTCATCAGGATGCGGGTGGTGGCGGTTTCGGAGACGACTCCCTCCGGAAATTCGGGATGCAGCCAGACCGTTCCGTACACAGAGCAGATGCGATCGAAATTGAAAAAAAGGTCCGCTTCTGCATTGTTCGTGATGTGGTTTTCCACGAAGAGCGGCCACTGCCGGAAGTTTTCTTCCCAGTAGCCGAATTCCATGTTAAAACAACGGTCCACCGGCTGGTAATGCATTTGCCGGTTGAATCGTTCGCGGGCGGTCATGGTTCCCTTCCAGGCCGGGCGGCAGGGCTTGATGGTCATCGTTATTCTCCTGTAATAACCTTGTGTTTCGGACGTTTTTTGCGGAAAGCACAGGTTGTAAACCGGCGCCGTTAAGAATTATTTATTTGCCAGCAACCGATTGATGGAAGCCGCGGCGCGGCGGCCTTCGCCCATCGCCAGGATGACCGTGGCGGCCCCCAGCACGATGTCGCCCCCGGCATAGACGCGATCCAGCGACGTCTTCCCGTTCGCGTCCACGATAATGTGGCCCCATTTGTCCGTTTCCAGGCCGGTGGTGGTCTGCTTGATCAGGGGATTGGACTCATTCCCGATGGCCACGATCACCGTATCCACCGGCATGATAAACTCGCTGCCGGCAATTTCCACCGGCCGGCGCCGGCCCGAGGCGTCGGGTTCGCCGAGCTGGTATTTCAGGCATTCCATGCCGGTGACACAGCCCTGGTCATCGCCCAGGATGCGCTTGGCGTTCTGGAGCAGGTGGAACACGATGCCTTCCTCCTTGGCGTGGGCCACTTCCTCCACCCGGGCGGGCATTTCCACCTCCGTGCGCCGGTACACAAGATGCACTTCTTCCGCGCCCAGGCGCAGCGCCATGCGCGCCGAGTCCATGGCGACATTCCCGCCGCCGAGGACGGCCACTTTGTGCGACCGGAAGATCGGCGTCTGGGCGCGGCCGAAGTCATAAGCCCGCATCAGGTTGGCGCGGGTCAGGTACTCGTTGGCCGAGAACACGCCCACCAGGTTCTCGCCCGCGATATTCATGAACTTCGGCAGGCCCGCGCCGGTGCCGATGAACACGGCGTTGAACCCGTCCTTGTCCAGCAAATCCTGGAGCGCGCGCGTGCGGCCGACCACGAAATTGGTGACCACTTTGACGCCCATGGCCGTGAGCGTGTCAATTTCCTTCTGCACGATGAGCTTGGGCAACCGGAACTCGGGGATGCCGTACACCATGACGCCGCCGGGCTTGTGAAAGGCTTCGAACAGGGTGACCGCATGCCCTTCGCGCCGCGTATCCGCGGCCACGGTAATGCCGGCCGGACCGCTCCCGATCACGGCCACTTTTTTGCCCGTGGGCGGCTTGACCGGCGGAATATCCGGGATGCCCTGCGCGCGTTCCCAGTCGGCCGCAAAACGCTCCAGCCGGCCGATGGCCACGGCCCGGCCGACATCCTTGAGCGTGCGGCCCACCGTGCAAGGCGCTTGGCATTGCACTTCCTGCGGGCACACGCGCCCGCAGACCGAGGGCAGCAGGCTGTTGAGTTTGATGATGTCAATGGCCTGCTTGACGTGGTTTTCGGCCAGAGCGCGCACGAAGGCGGGGATATCAATCCGTACCGGGCAGCCCGCGACGCAGGGCGCGTTCTTGCACTGCAAACAGCGCAGGGCTTCCAGGCGCGCCTGCTCCGGCGCATAGCCGCTGGCCACTTCCGCGATGTTGCCGCGGCGCACGGCGGGATCCTGCGCCGGCATGGCCTGCGCGGGAATTTTCAGGCGGTCTTTGGGCTTGAGCGGCTGTTGCAGTTTAGCCAATTCCTCAAGTTTGCGGCACGCTTCCGATGCAAGCTCTGCTTTAGTTGGATGAATGTTCACGTCTGTACCAAATTTGTAATTTATTCGCAGATCCAGTTTGTTTTGTCATTCCCATGAAAATGGGAATCCAGGAATGATTTATCCAAATCTGGATTCCCGCTTTCGCGGGAATGACAGACAATAATAATCCTGATTATCTACTTTGTGCCTATGGGCCTTTGTTCCTTTGCCCCTGTTTTTCTATTTCCAAATCCAGTTTGCAGTGCGCGCATGCCTCGGCTTCCTGCTTTTTGTAAGCCCGCAGACGCTTGATCATATTGTCAAAATCCACTTGATGCCCGTCGAACTCCGGCCCGTCAACACAAACGAAGCGCGTCTTGCCCCCGACGGTGACCCGGCATCCGCCGCACATGCCCGTGCCATCCACCATGATCGTGTTGAGCGATACGACCGTGGGTACGCCGAATGGGCGCGTGGTTTCCGCGCAAAACTTCATCATGATGGGCGGCCCGATGGCCACGGCCAGGTCCGGTTTGGGCTCCCGCTCGCACAGTTCCTTCAGGGGCGCGGTAACGAGCGCTTTGCGCCCGCAGGAGCGTCATCCGTGCAGATAATCAGCTCATCCGCCAGGGCCCGCATGCGCTCCTCGAGGATCAGCAGGTGTTTTGCGCGCGCGCCCATGATTATGACAACCCTGTTGCCGGCGCGTTTCATGCCCTGGGCAATGGGATACATGGGCGCCACGCCGATCCCGCCGCCGATGCAGACGACCGTGCCGAATTTGGCGATGTGGGTCGGCCGGCCAAGGGGGCCGACCAGGTTTTCGATTTCCGCGCCCTCCCGCAGGTCGGCCAGGCGCCGCGTGGTGAGGCCGACGACCTGGAAAATAATGGTGATCGACCCTTCCAGGGGGTCGGCATCGGCGATGGTCAGCGGGATGCGCTCGCCGTATTCGCAGTCGAGCTGGACGATTACGAACTGGCCGGGCTTGCGTTCCGCCGCAATCAGCGGCGCGGCCAGCCGCATGAGCACCACGTCGGCGGAAAGCTGTTGCCTGTGAAGAATCGAATGCATCGCGCCTTTCCTGTCGCAGCGGTTAAGATAGGGCGAAATCACGGCATTGAATTAAACCGCGCCGTGATTGTCAATGACATTTGTCAAAAATGACAAAACAGGTTCGCCCCGCGGCTGTGTCCTTAAAAGATCGGAGTGGTTAAACCAGAGAAGGTTAAGCTACCATCCGGAAGTCGGCTCATGGAAGCGGCGGCTTGGGTATCTTTTACGGATGAAGTAAAACAACACGTGTTGTCGGCGTCAGCGTGGCAAGCGCGGCGCGGATTTGGGGCGTCCCGATTCGCTTCGAGCGGGATTAAAACGGGAACGTGTCAGCGTGGCCTGACGGCACGGCGGCGCTGAGGAGCGCTATCCTCGTGGATGCGCCCTCAACGCCAACAAAGCCCCCGGGCCAAGATCACACGTGATCCGTTTTACCCAATCCGCGACGCTTCTGCGCTAAAGTGAGAATGACGCAGCCGTGAGGCTCGCCCGTTGATGGTTGTCTTGCGCTTGCATTTTCCGCGGGCGGGGGTATAGTAATTGATTGCGTGTTTAGTAAAAAGACTGGGGGAAACAACCCCGCCGCGCTGCAATATCAGGGGGAGAGCATCGGATGAAAATCTATTTGAATGGAAAGTTAGTGCCCGAAAAAGATGCCAAGATATCCGTCTTCGACCACGGCTTGTTATATGGGGACGGCGTGTTCGAGGGGATTCGCACCTACAATGGACGGGTCTTCATGCTCGCGGCCCATATTGACCGTTTGTACCGTTCGGCCAAGGCCATTGCGCTCGAAATCCCCATGAGCAAGAAGAGTATGATCGCCGCCGTGGTCAAGACCTGCAAGGCCAATAATACCATGAATGGTTACGTGCGCCTGGTGGTGACGCGCGGGGTAGGTACGCTGGGGCTCAACCCTTATTCCTGCCGGAAGGCCCAGGTGATCATCATTGCCGCCAAGATCCAGCTCTATCCGCGGGAATTGTACGCCCATGGCCTGCAGGTGGTGACTTCGGGGACAATCCGTAACCACACGGAATCCCTGAGCCCTTGCGTCAAGAGCCTGAACTACTTGAACAATATCATGGCCAAGATCGAGGCCATCAATGCCGGCGTGGAAGAGGTCGTGATGCTCAATCCGCAGGGCTTCGTGGCCGAGGCTTCCGGCGACAACATATTTATCATCAAGGGCAACCAGTTGTTGACGCCGCCTATCAGTTGCGGCGCCCTCGAAGGGGTTACCCGCGATGTTGTCATGGACCTGGCCCGGCAGGACGGCATGGATGTGCGCGAGTGCGTGTTGACCCGCTACGATCTGTATAACGCGGATGAAATGTTTCTGACCGGGTCGGCCGCGGAAATCATCAGCGTGATCGACATGGACCGGCGCAGCATTGGATCCGGCAAGCCCGGCGCGAAGACCCTGGCGTTGATGACGCGGTTTCGCGCGTTCGCCGCCCGGAACGGCACGCCGATTGTTTAAGACCGGACGACAGGCGACAAGAATTCTGATTCTTGAAGTCGGCCTTCTGTTTTTTTGAGGAATTGGCGTCATGATGTGTGAAACATGCGGCAAAAAGATTGCGACCGTGCACTGGACGGAGATGGTGAACGACGTCGTCAGGAAGATGCATCTTTGCGAGGCCTGCGCCGCCGCCAAGGGGCTGGACGTCAATAATCCGGCGGCCTTCTCGGACGTTATGCTCGGGCTGGGGGCGCAGAAGGCGTCCGCCGCGAAGGAAAGGGACGTGGCCTGCGCGCTCTGCCACATGCGGCTTTCGGACTTCAAGAAGACGTCGCGCCTGGGATGCCAGGCCTGTTACGACACGTTTGCCGGCGAATTGAAGCCTTTGCTGGAAGCCATGCAAAAGGGCGGCCAGCACGTGGGCAAAGTGCCGGCGAATCAGGAAGTCCGGGCGGAGGCCAAGGCCGGCCTGCGCCCATCCCTGGCCGTCTTGCGCCAGCAATTGGAGGCGGCCATTGCCGCCGAACATTACGAGGAAGCGGCCGGCCTGCGCGACCAAATCCAGCAGTGCGCGAAAAAATCCCCCTCGGCGCGCGCGCGGCCCGCCACGGAAAAAGAATGAAAATTGTGGATGAATTGCTAAAGCACCCCGGGGCCTGGCTGAAGGTCGGCGCCCCCCCGGGCGTCATGGTCAGCAGCCGGGTGCGGCTGGCCCGCAACCTGGAGGGCGTCGCCTTCCCGGGCTGGGCCGGCGAGGAGGAGTCTGAGAGGCTCTGGCAGGACCTGCATCCGATCCTGGAAGCCTTGCCGGGATGCGTGCCGCCGGTGGCGTTGGAAATGGAAAGCCTGAACCGGGTTGACAAGGAAATCCTGGTCGAACGCCATCTCATCAGCCGCGACCTGGCGCAGAAAGGGCGGGGCAGCGGGCTGGTTTTCAAGGCCGATGAGACCGTGGCCATCATGGTCAACGAGGAGGACCACATCCGCCTGCAGGTTATGTCGCCCGGATTGAGCTTGCGCGGGCTGTGGCGCACGATTGACGGCCTTGATACCGACCTGGAGCGGCAGGTGCGGTACGCGTTTTCGCCGCGGATGGGGTACCTGACGGCCTGCCCGACCAACGTCGGCACCGGCATGCGCGCGAGCGTCATGCTGCATCTGCCGGGCCTGGTGCTGATGAACGAAATTAACCCGATTATCAAGGGGATCAACAAGATCGGCCTGGCCGTGCGCGGGTTGTGGGGCGAAGGCACGGATGCGGCGGGCAACATGTTCCAGATTTCCAACCAGATCACGCTCGGTGAAACGGAAGACACCATTATCAACCGGCTGGAACAGATTGTCCTGGAAATCGAGGAGCACGAGAAGCACGCGAAAGAGCGGCTGATCCAGCAAAAGGAAATTTCGCTGAGGGATCACGTCGGGCGGGCCTGCGGAATTTTAACCCATGCCTGCCTGCTGAACTCCAAGGAAACGCTGGATATGCTGTCCGCCCTGCGGCTGGGAATTGAACTGGGGCTGTTGCGGGATTGGTCCGCGTCCATGATCGATGAATTGTTTCTGCTGATTCAGCCGGGCCACCTGCAGAAGGCGGAGGGCAAGGTCATTGGCGCCGAGAAACGCGACCTGGCCCGCGCGCGGCTGATCCGCGCGCGGCTGGCGGGGAAGACGGACGACGGATGACAGACGCCGGACGCCGGACCGGAGAATGTATGAAATTGGGAATGGGTGGCATGCTGGTGTAGCGCGAATTTTGCTTCCCGCGCAAGCGGGATTTGAAAAAGCAAGGCCAGTTTGGCTTAGATGCTCCGGCGGTGCGCGAAGCGCTATACTCGTGTATGCGCGAGCGCAGCAACGGCACAGATGAGCCAAAATCGCCGCCGCCTTTTTCAAACGAAATTCGCGCTACTTTAAGGGTCATAGTCTGCGTTAGGAACAGGGAAGAACATTATGAGTGAATTTACGCCGCGCGCCCAGCAGGTGATCCAGTTGGCGCGCAAGGAAGCGGAGCGGTTCAATCACCCGTATATCGGCACCGAGCACCTCCTGCTCAGCCTGATTGCGCTGGGGGAGGGCGTGGCGGTTACGGTGCTCGAAAAAATGGGGGTGGACCTGGATATCCTGCGCCTCGAGGTCGAAAAAGCGGTCGGACAGGGGCCGGAAACCCAGGCGATCGGCGCCCTGCCCATGACGCCGCGGGCCAAGAAAGTGCTGGCCCTGGCGAAGGTCGAAGCCCAGGCGCTCAACCACGGCTACGTCGGCACGGAACACATCCTGCTGGGGCTTCTGCGCGAAGAGGAAGGCGTCGCCGCGCGCGTGTTGAAAAACCTGAACGTGGATATCGAGCGCGCACGGCTCGAGGTGCTGAAGGAGCTGGACCCCAATTTCGATCCCGAGCAGGAGGCCGCGGCGGCGGATCCTCAGACCCCTGGCGGCGGCCCGGCGGGCGCCAAGCCGCAATCCGTCAAAACCCCGGCCTTGAAGGCGTTCGGCCGGAACCTGACGGAGCTGGCCCGCCTGGGGAAACTGGACCCGGTGATCGGCCGTTCCGAGGAAACAAAACGCGTCATCCAGATTCTCTGCCGGCGCACGAAAAACAATCCGGTCCTGCTGGGCGAAGCGGGGGTCGGCAAAACCGCCATCGTGGAGGGCCTGGCCCAGATGATTGCCGGCGGCGAGGTGCCCGAACTGCTGGTCGGCAAGGAGGTCGTTGTGCTCGACATGGCGCTCATGGTGGCGGGCACCAAATACCGCGGCCAGTTCGAGGAGCGGATCAAGGCGGTGATGGATGAAATGCGCCGCGTGAAGAACGTCATCCTATTCATGGACGAACTGCACACCATCGTGGGCGCGGGCGCCGCCGAAGGCGCCATGGACGCCTCCAATATCATCAAGCCGGCTCTGTCGCGCGGCGAGCTGCAGTGCGTCGGCGCCACGACCCTGAGCGAGTACCGCAAGTCCATCGAAAAGGATTCCGCCCTGGAGCGGAGGTTCCAGACGATCATAGTGGACGAGCCCACCGTGGATGAAACCATCCAGATTCTCAAGGGCCTGCGGCCGCGCTACGAGGCGCACCACAAGGTCCAGTTTACCGATGCCGCCCTGGAGGCCGCCGCCCGGCTGGCCGACCGTTACATCACCGGCCGTTTCCTGCCGGACAAGGCCATTGACGTGCTCGACGAGGCCGGCGCCAAGGTCCACATCGCGCTGATGACCCGTCCGCCGAGCCTGAAGAAGGCGGATAAAAAACTCGCCGAGCTCAAACAGCACAAGGAAGAAGCCATCCGGGCCCAGAAGTTCGAGGAAGCCGCCAAGTGGCGCGACCAGGAGCGCGTCGAGCGCGAAAAATTCGACAAGGCCATTGCCCGCTGGCGCAAGTCCCAGGACAGGAAAGTCATGGCCCTGAAGGAACCCGACATCATGGCCGTCGTCTCGCGCTGGACCGGGGTGCCCCTGGCGCGGCTGGACGAGAGCGAAACCAAGCGCCTCCTGAACATGGAACAGGAACTGACCAAATCCATCATCGGCCAGGCGGAAGCAGTGGCCGCCATTTCCCGGGCCCTGCGGCGCTCGCGCGCCGACCTCAAGGATCCCCGCCGGCCGATCGGCTCGTTTATTTTCCTGGGCCCGACGGGCGTCGGCAAGACGCTGCTGGCCAAGGTCCTGGCCGAATATATGTTCAACGACCGCGATGCTTTGATCCAGCTCGATATGTCCGAATACATGGATAAGTTCATGGTTTCCCGCATGGTCGGCTCGCCGCCCGGTTACGTTGGGCACGAGGAGGGCGGACAGTTGACCGAGAAAGTCCGGCGCAAGCCGTATGCCGTGGTCCTGTTCGATGAAATCGAAAAGGCCCACCCGGATGTCATGGATATCCTGCTCCAGATCCTGGAGGAAGGCATGCTGACCGACAGCCTGGGCCGGCGCGTCAGTTTCCGGAACACGGTTATCATCATGACATCAAACCTGGGCTCCAAATTTGCCCGGGGCACGGGCGGGCTGGGTTTCGGGAGCGGCGCGGCCACGGCCCATGCGGAGGGGCTGAAGACCCAGATGTTGGACGAGGCCAAGCGCGTGTTCAAGCCGGAGCTCTTCAACCGCATGGACGATGTCATCGTGTTCCGGCCGTTGCAACGCGACGATGTGGGGCAGATCCTGGAGCTGGAAATGAACCAGGTTCGCGCGCGCATGACGGCGAAGCATATCGAAATCTGGTTAAGTCCGGAAGCAAAGGAATTCCTGATCGAAAAGGGGTTTGACAACGTCTACGGGGCGCGGCCCCTGCGCCGGGCGATCGAAAAATTTGTGCAGGACCCGCTGGCCGAGGATATCCTGGCCGGCCGTATGGGCGCTGCGCAGAGCGTCGAAGTCCGGTGCGCGGGCGACAAGCTGGTCTTTGTTCCCGCGGGTAAATCCGCCGAAGCGGAAACGAAGAAGTCAGGAGTCAGAAGTCAGAATGTTGAAGCCGGAATCAGCGATCAGCCTGTCTGCTGATTTGCCGTTATATAACGCTTTGAATCTTCGTTGCCAGTGTCTAATCCCATTGCGCCTGGAACCTGTTCCGGATGTCTTGGCTCCTGGCCACTGTCTTCTGATTACTGACTACTGACTATACTGGTTTCATTATGATTGCCGTCATCCGCACCCTGTCGTGGTTAAGCGCGCGCCTGTCGCAATCCCAGGTCCAGCGCACGGGGCGCGCCCTGGGGTGGTTGCTGGGCAACGTCTTGCGCTTTCGGCGCGGCGAAGTGCAGGCTGCGCTTCAGCGTTGTTTTCCAGAAAAATCGCCGGCGGATGTCCGCGCCGTGGCCGACGCCATGTACCGGCATCTGTGCCTCTTGCTGGTTGAGAGCCTGCGCACCGGCCACATGGATCTGGCCGCCCTGGACAAGGAAGTGGATTTTTCGGGCTTCGCCAAGGGCATGCAGCTCCTGGAGCAGGGCCGCGGGCTCATCGTGCTGACGGCGCACGTCGGTAATTTTGAACTGCTCGCCATGATGGCGGCGCTCAAGGGCGCGCCCTTGACGGTGATCACGAAAGCGCTGAAACCGAAGGGGCTTAATGACTGGTGGCTCGAAACCCGCGGCAAATTCGGCGTCAAGATGTTGCCGCCGCGCAATTCATACCGCTATTGCCGCGAGACGTTGAAGGCCAACGGGATCCTGGGCTTTGTCCTGGATCAGAACATGAAGCGCAATCGCGGCGTTTTTGTGGATTACTTCGGTTGCCCGGCCTGCACCTCGCCCGGCCTCGCGCTCCTCAGCGCGCAAACCGGCGCCCCGGTTCTGCCGGTTTTCATGCTCCGCGAAGCCGATGGCCGCCACCGGGCCTGCGTCCTCGATCCCCTGCCGCCGCCGGAGAGCGCGGACAAAGAGGTCCTGCTCCGGGCCACCCAGGCCTACACCACCATCATCGAAAAATTCGTCCGGGCCCACCCGGACCAGTGGATCTGGCTGCATCGGCGCTGGCGTACCAGGCCGCTGGAGGAAACTACGAATGCGAAGCAGGCTGTTGGCGGCAGCCTGTAGGCTGAAGGCTATATAACCTAAAAACTAACTGGCCGCGCCGTGCAGGGCGCATTTTGTTATTGCATTGCGGCGGATATTCGCCTTTACTTTTACAAGTGCCAGGGACAATCATTTTAACAGGAGAAAAAGGGCGATGAAAAAATTTAATTCCGGTATCGGCGTCATGATGGCGGGAGCAATCGGTATGTTGATGGCCGCCACGGCTTTCGGCCAGACCTCGAACCCGGACATGGAAGATATTCCGCCGTGGTATATCGGCTTGCGCGGCGGCTACATGCGCTACGAGGGCGATGAGGCCACCTTGAACGGCGGCTTCGGCGCTCTGCGCCTGGGCTATGATTATTCCCAGCTCTGGTCGTTTGAAGGCGGGCTGGATATCCTGCCGTATCTGAAACGCAATGATGTGTATAATTACGAAACCGGCGTGCCGGTGCCCCGCCCGGGCCTTGATGGCGAGAGCTGCTGGGCTGCCGGGCTTTCGGCCGATGCGCTTTTGCATATCAATGTGTCCGACAACCGCCACTTCGATCCCTATCTGCTGGGCGGACTGGGCGTGCTCTATTACAGCAAGGAACGCGAATTCCGCCAGCGCGCCGATGTCACGCTCCGTTACGGCGTCGGCCTGGCCTATCACTTTAATCCGGAATGGGCGGTGCTGGCTGATATTGTCGGCATTATGACCGTTGACAAGCAGGAATTTGACTTCATGCCCAGCGTGGGCGTGAACTGGAAGTGGGGCGCGCGTGTGCCTGCGAAATACGTGGTCGCCGGCGGCGCGCTTGACACCGATGGCGACGGCTTGACCGACCAGGAAGAGCTCCTGCTCGGCACCGATCCCAAGAACCCGGATACCGATGGCGACGGCTTGACCGACGGCGAGGAAGTTAAAGTTTATAAGACCGATCCGCTCAATCCGGACACCGATTACGATGCCCTGACCGACGGCGACGAGGTTTATAAATACAAGACCCTCCCGCTCGAGCGCGATACCGACAAGGGCGGCGTGGCCGACGGCCATGAAGTCATTGAAGACAGCACCAACCCGCTGGATCCCTCGGATGACCTCCTGCTCTTTACCTTGCACATCGAGTTCGAGACCGATAAGGCCGTTATCCGGAGCGAGTATTTCAACGACCTGAACAAGATCGGCAAGGTCCTGGTCCGCGATCCCAAGGCCACGGCCCGCATCGAGGGCCATGCCGACAAGCGCAAGACTTCCTCCGTGAAACACAACATGGCGCTTTCCGAGCGCCGGGCCCAGGCCGTGCGCAATTACCTGAACGAGAACTTCGGGATCGTGCTGGAACGTATGACGCCGGTGGGCTACGGTTTCTCCCGGCCCCTGGCGCTGAACGACCCGATCAACGGCAACGAGAAAAACCGGCGCGTGGAAGTCTATATCCGCAAGGGCGCCGAATTGCCCGACGCCGTCCCCGTTAAGCCGGCTGCTGCGAAAGCAAGCCCCGTAACTGAAAAACCGGTCGCGCCTGCCCCTGCGGTGGGTGCCGCCCCTGCGGCTGCTCCGGCGCAGCCCTGATGAGGGAGGCCGTAGGCTGTGGACCTTAGACGCTTTCCCATAAAGAAACACGTTTTTGCGTGTATAAAACTAACTCTGAGTCCGAAATGTTTGTTGCGGAGATAGTTAAACGTTGCCTTGACCTCCCCTTCTAACGAAGGCAATTGGGCGGCATGCAACCGTGTGGCGAATTTGGTTGTCCGCAGAGCGGACTTCGCAAAAACAAGGCAAGCTTGGGCCGAATGCGGGTGCGCCGGACGCAGCGCTATACTCGTGTATGCGCAAGTCCGGGAAATCCACAGGCGACCCAAGATCGACGCCGCTTTTTGTGAACCAAATTCGCCACACTGCACGGAATGAAACATAGTTGGGTTGCGGGCGCTAAGCTCGCCTTCAGTTATTACGGCTCCACGTTTTTTCACGGACTACGTCGGGAAAAAATGGTTCTCCGAAATTGTAGCCGCGCCCATGATGGCGTGGATTTTTCCGGCGGCCGCGGCGTTACCGCCGCAGCTACATTCACAATGCCACGGAAAAACGCGAAAAAAGAAAAGGTTTTCCTCTTAACTTGTCGCGTGTTTAAGCGGGCATATTCTTCGGATTTTCTGGCGTCTGTCGTCCGTCGTCAGGCGTCTGCCTTCTCTTCAGCTTGTTCTTAACCCGGTGCTTGCCGTCATAGTACCAGAAGGGGATTTTCATCCACCATCTGAATCGGCGCCCGTTGTGTGCCAGGTATTGTTCCACAAAAATGCGCCGGTTCGGCCAATCGAGCGGATGGCAAATCCGCATGAGA
>Ga0265297_10009527_pt1 | contig 12491 bp, 14 predicted proteins | sample Munlanlwell13791_FD_192502 | JGI IMG/M metagenome (GOLD analysis project Ga0265297, IMG submission 192502) | Leachate microbial communities from a municipal landfill in Southern Ontario, Canada - Leachate well 137-91 | ecosystem: Engineered > Solid waste > Landfill > Unclassified | place...
TTTTTGGCGCGAGGAACATCTGAAGAACGGATATGATTTTGTATATTCTCCCCACGTTGGCCGGGCGAATCTCTGGGAAACATCAGGTCATCTTGGTTTTTACCGCGAGAATATGTATTCGTCCATGGAAGTGGAAGGGCAGGAGTATTTTGTAAAGCCGATGAACTGTCCATTCCACATCATGATTTATAAGAATAAACTCCGTTCCTATCGTGAGCTGCCCATGCGGTATGCTGAGCTTGGAACGGTGTATCGTTTTGAACGTTCCGGCGTGTTACACGGCCTGCTTCGGGTTCGCGGATTTACTCAGGATGATGCGCATATTTTTGTCGCTCCCGAGGAGATGGAAGCGGAAGTTATCCGCGTTCTCGATTTTGTTGTCAAGATGCTCCGAACATTCGGGTTCGATGATTTTAAGGCATATATTGCCACTAAGCCAGAGAAATCCGTTGGCGATGATACCATGTGGGAGCAGGCAACACAGGCACTCAAGGTTGCAGCTGATAAAGCACATCTCAGCTATGAAATGGATGAAGGCGGCGGTGCTTTTTACGGGCCGAAAATTGATATTAAGATCAAGGACGCCCTCGGAAGACTCTGGCAGTGTTCGACCGTGCAATTTGATTTTAACGAGCCGGAACGGTTCGGCATGACCTTCATCGGTGTTGATAATCAGGAACACAGGCCATACATGATTCATCGGGCGCTTTTGGGATCGATTGAACGGTTTTTTGGCATGCTGATCGAGCATTATGCAGGCGCTTTCCCTGTCTGGCTTGCGCCGGTACAGGCAAAGATCATCTCGATTACGGATAAGCAGATTGACTATGCGAAACAGGTTCGTGAGAAGCTTCTTGCTGCAGGAATCCGAGTTGAACTGGATAGCCGTTCTGAAAAGATGGGCTTTAAAATACGCGAAGCAGAACTCGAAAAAGTTCCGTATATTCTGGTTGTGGGCGACAAGGAAATGCAGCAAAACGCAGTTGCCGTACGCGTGCGGGGCGGCAAGGACCTTGGGATAATGCCGCTTGAAAAATGTATTGAACAGATTACCGAAAAAAATCTGACAAAAAATACTTAATAATAGCAGTGCTTGCATGTTTACAATTTGAATTTGATATTTGAGTTTTAAAAATTATTTGGAATTTGGCATTTGGAGCTTAGAATTTGAATTTACTGAAGGGGGTGATCGTTTATCACTAAAATTACAACAAGAGTGAATTATGGAATTAAGGTAAAAGAGGTTCGAGTTGTCGCAGCAGATGGAGAACAGCTGGGAATTCTGGACACGCGAGACGCGATCCGAAGAGCAGAAGAGCAGGGACTTGATCTTGTGGAAGTGGCGCCTACAGCCAAGCCGCCGGTATGTCGCATCATGGATTTTGGAAAATATAAGTATGAGCTGGCAAAAAAGGCCCATGAATCCAAAAAACATCAAACGGTCATCGTGGTCAAAGAAATCAAGCTCAGACCGAGAACTGATGAGCATGATGTCCAGTTTAAGATGAATAATATCAAACGGTTTCTCGCTGATGGCCACAAAGTGAAAGTGAGCATCATGTTTCGGGGACGCGAAATGGCCCATATCCCGTTAGGCAAGGCAGTGATCGACCGGATTATAAACGATCTTCAGAATGAAACCGTTGTAGAACAGCCACCGAGGATGGAAGGCAGGAACATGACACTTTTGCTTGGAGCCAAGCCGAAAGATGTTCAGACAAAAAAACAGCAGCCGGCTCCGGCCAAAGAATAGACTGCGATACACTTTTAAAAATATTTGAATATAGAAACTGAAGGGGAATAAGAATGGCAAAAACGAAATTAAAAACGAATCGAAGCGCTGCCAAAAGACTGAAAGTAACCGGCAGTGGTAAGGTTATGAGACGAAAAGGATGGAAGCGTCATCTGCTATCCGGCAAAAATGCAACCCGGAAAAGACGTCTCAGCGGCGCCTTTGAGGTAGACAAAGACAATACAAAGAATATAGAACGAATGCTTCCGTATGGAGGCAAGTAAAAACGATACCAGATGCCGAATGCCTGATGTCCGAAAATGAGGTAATTATCATGCATCATGGATCAGGTATCCGGTATCAGTCATCCTGCATCAGATTTTAAGGGAGGTAATAAGCAATGCCAAGAGCTAAAGGCGGCCCCAAGACAAAGGCAAGAAGAAAGCGAGTGCTGAATCTTGCAGAGGGCTATTGGGGCGCGAAATCCAAATTATACCGTTCAGCGACAGAAGCTGTTGATCGGGCACTCAAATATGCATTCCGAGATCGGAAGGCAAGAAAGCGGGATTTTCGGAGGTTATGGATCGCCCGCATTAATGCGGCAGCACGACAAAACGGGGTCACCTACAGCAGATTTATTGCCGGTCTTGCGAAAAACGGAGTTGCAATCGACCGGAAAATTCTGGCAGACCTGGCAGTCAATGATCCAGCAGGATTTGCAAAGCTTGTTGAAACAGCAAAAATAGCTTCATAAAAACTGGTTTTCTGTCCCTGTTTTTTGAGGTACGAAAATTACTCATTCTTTATAAAGCCCCGGTTTTTCTCGGGGCTTTTTTATTGACATATCCAAAAAATTCAGTTACAAATCAAATAACCCATGTTAAAAGGCGATTATTCACGTATCGCGATCCTTGCGGTCTGCGTTAGCATATTGGTTTATGCCACTCCTGCCTATCCGTCATACAACTCTGAAGCGGGACGGAAACACGGCATTGCATCCAAGCGCCTTGCGGACCTCAAAAAAAATTCTAAAAGACAAAAGTATCGGTCCTATTGGATTGATACCATTCGTACATTCGAATTAGTCGAAAAGAAATATCCGAAAAGTCCTCATGCAGCAGAATCCTGTTTTGACCGGGCTGGAATTTATATCGATCTTTACCGCCATAGCAAATCCCTTAAAGATATCAATGACTCGATTCAGCAGTACAGTCAGTGCCAGGCCAAATACCCAAAACATTCCCGATCTCCCGAAGCCTTGTATCATGTCATCGACCTGTCTTTGAAGTACAAAAAAGATTCTGCCACAGCCTCTCGAACGTTCTCCAGTATGAATGAAAAATATCAAAAAAGTACCTGGACCAAAAAGGCAAAATCCCGGGTTGGAACGGTAACGGTACAGAAGCCAAAACCAGAACCCCAGATAAAAAAAATGCCTTCTCCAGTCATTGCATCAGCTGAAAAGAATAAGCAACCTCTGGGTACTGTAAAAAGTGTTCGCTATTGGTCAGGGGGAGCTCATACGCGCATTGTTATTGATCAGGATAAAACCATTCAGTTCCAGGCACATGAATTAAAAAAACCTGACCGGCTGGTCTTTGACCTCTTCAATGCAAACCTTGATCCTGCGATTAAAGATGCGCTTCCTATTAATGACGGAATTTTGCTCCAGATTCGTGCAGGCCAGTATGCACCTGACGTTGTGCGCATCGTCTTAGACCTTGCAAGTATCAAAAGTTATATAGCATTTCCCTTGCGTGAACCCGATCGGTTGGTAATTGACATCAAAGGCGAGGAAGCCAGATCAACGGAAACGACCGCATCAAGTACGCAAACGCCTACCCAGAAGAAAACCGAAACAGCAAAAGTTCATTCGTCCGTGCCCCAACCGAAGCCCAAGAAAACAACCATTCCCAAGATGCCAGAGATAAAAAATAATGACGGCGAAAAATTTTCGCTGTCGAGTCAGATGGGTTTGAAGATCAAAACCATTGCCATTGACGCCGGACATGGCGGTCATGATGCTGGTGCAATTGGGAAAAACGGGCTTCAGGAAAAAATGGTTACGCTTGATATTGCAAAGCGGCTTGCAAAATTGGTCAAAGAACGGCTTGGATGCAATGTCGTTATGACGAGAAATAAAGACGTTTTTGTTCCCTTGGACAAGCGGCCTTTCATTGCGAAATCACGAGAAGCGGATATGTTCGTTTCGATTCATGCCAATGCCCATCGAAAACGAAAGACCAAGGGAATTGAAACGTATATTCAAAGCATAACCGCATCGGATAGGGAAGCAATGGCAACTGCGGCTCGTGAAAATGCGATGACCACCAAAAAGCTAAGCGAGTTGGAAAGCGAAGTGAACAAAATGCTTGCTGCGCTCAAACAGGATAATAAACTTGAAGATTCTCTCCAACTTGCACATGCGGTTCAGGGATCGCTTGTCGATTACGTAAAACCAATCCAGCCCAAGGTGGTGAATTTGGGAGTGAAGCGGGCATTCTTTTATGTGCTTATCAATACAGAAATGCCAAGCATACTCGCTGAGGTTGGTTTTATCAGTAATCCGGATGAAGAGAAACTTCTAAGAAAGGAATCATATCGGCAGAAAATTGCTGAATCCCTATATCAGGGTGTGAAAAAATTCATTGATGCCCGCTCGCCGCAGATGATGGGCATATAAGTTAGGTACTTTGAACTTTGTTTTCAGAGATGAGATACGCCTCGATAAACTGATCAAGATCTCCATCCATCACCGCAGTAACATTTCCCGTTTCCACGCCGGTTCTATGATCTTTTACCAGCTGATAGGGCTGAAAAACATATGATCTGATCTGGCTTCCCCAGGCAATATCCTTTTTTTCGCTCACGAGTTTCCCAAGTTTTTCTTCATGCTCTTTTTTGCGAAGTTCATATAATCGTGAACGGAGTACCTTCATGGCCACATTTTTGTTTTTAAGCTGCGATCGCTCATTCTGGCACTGTACCACGATATTGGTTGGTATATGCGTGATACGGACTGCGGAATCCGTCTTGTTTACATGCTGGCCACCGGCACTCGATGCACGGTACGTGTCAATCCGAAGGTCTTTTTCATCGATTCCCATATCGATGTCTTCCTCGACCTCAGGATACACATACACAGATGCAAAAGACGTATGTCGCCGTTTATTTGCATCAAAAGGAGATATCCGCACAAGACGATGAACGCCTGCCTCAGCCTTCATTCTGCCGTATGCATATTCTCCCGAGGCTGTAAATGTAACAGATTTTATTCCCGCTTCTTCACCATTCTGGTAGTCAAGGATTTCTGTCTTATAGCCACGTTTTTCCGCCCAACGAAGATACATGCGCATAAGCATCTCTGCCCAATCCTGGGATTCAGTACCTCCTGCACCCGGATGGATTGAAATGATTGCGTTTGATGCGTCTTGTTCGCCGGACAACAAAGCTGCTACTTCAGCAGAAGCAATATCTTTTAGGATAATTACAATCTCGTGCTCTAATTCAGCTTGCAAAGAAGCGTCTGCTTCTTCAGAAGCAAGTTCTGCCATGGCTTCGAGATCACCTAACCGTTTTGCGAACGATGCCCAATTATTCAAGGCCCGTTCAATTGCCGCTTTTTCCTTGAGTATCGTGTTTGCCTTGTCCGTATTATTCCAGAACCCGGTAGTTTCTGTAAGGCGGGTTAGTTCAGCGAGACGCGCTTCCTTTGTTGCGGTGTCAAAGATGCCTCCGCAGGACGTCGAGCCTGCCTTTGATGTCATCAAGTTGTTGTTTCAAATCTTCTAAAAGCATTTTTCTCTCCAAGAAGTTGATTTAATGAGTTGGATTATACCATAACAAAATAGAAGGTGGCAAAGCAATTAATGACGAACTTTATGTAAATTCAAAAATTCTTTACATTTTAGACGTTTCATATTATTCTCAACTTACCCTGATTTTATCAAGGAGGCCAGCATGCCAACGTATATTTGGGCAGCTATTGGTTTAATACTTATTATCTCAGAAATGGTTGCCCCAACATTTTTCCTGATTTTCTTAGGTATAGGTGCGCTTTGTGTGGCCGCAAGCACTTCACTTGGATGGACAGCAAGTATCGAAACACAGCTTTTGGTCTTTACAGTTGTTTCCGTTGTTCTTATGATTTTATTTCGGGGAAAATTTAAAAAAACATTTTCCCCCAAGGATATTCCACCAGATTATATGAATAAGATAGTCGATGTCACCCAAGACATTTCTCCAAATCGGGACGGAAGCGTTTCCTATCGGGGATCTGAATGGATAGCATTTGCAGATGAAGAGATAAAAAAAGACCGACAAGTAACGATTATCGGTAAAGATGGTATTCGCTTAAAGGTCAAGGCAGTAGACAAATAAAAAAGGAGAATTCATATGTCCATGATTACGTTCGTCGTTTTTGTCATTGTCGGTATTATTTTTATAGCGAAGTCAGTCAAGGTTGTGCCTCAACAGACATGCTATGTAATCGAACGGCTTGGTAAATATCATGAAAGCCTTAATCCTGGTATTAATTTCATTATTCCTTTTGTCGACAGAGTGGCATATGTTCATACCTTGAAGGAACAAGTTATAGACATACCGGAACAAATTTGTATTACCAAGGACAATGTTCAGGTTGGCGTTGATGGCATTGTCTATCTTCAGGTTGCGGATGCAAAGGATGCATCGTATGGTATCTCCAATTATAATATCGCTATTACCCAATTGGCTCAGACGACGCTTCGAAGCGAGATTGGGAAAATTGATCTCGATAAAACGTTCGAGGAACGAGGAAATATCAATAAGAATGTTGTTTCAGAAGTTGATAAGGCAGCCACACCGTGGGGTGTCAAGATTCTTCGCTATGAGATCAAAAATATTATTCCACCGGAAAATATAATAAAATCCATGGAAAAACAAATGACAGCAGAGCGGGAGAAACGGGCGTTGATTCTTCAATCCGAAGGCCAGCGAGATTCGGCGATTAATATTGCGAAAGGGCAAAAAGAAAAAGTATCACTTGAAGCCGAAGGACAAAAAGCAAAATTTACCTTCGAAGCGGAAGGTCAGGCAACCGCCATTCGAACTGTTGCGTCTGCTACAGCAGAAGGAATCAGCAAGGTTGCATCTGCGTTAAATGAAAAAGGCGGGGATATGGCTATGCAGCTTCGGGTAGCTGAACAGCTGGTAACCCAGTTCGGACATCTTGCAAAAACTACGAATACCATGATTCTGCCAGCGAATTTTGGTGATATATCTTCTATGCTTGCAGCAGCAACGACGGTTATTAAAAATACAAATGCACCATCGAAGGAGAGCAGTAAATAACCCACAAGCGATGATTCCCTTGATTTCAATTCACTTGAGATTAAGGGAATTTTATTTATTATGGACACTAAGCACATAGGCCAATCTTTACCAATATTAGAAACTGTTCGTTTATCTTTGATAATCCCGTGGCAACGCAGAATAACAATTTTCAAATCCTTAATATTTACTGCATTTCTTTTGGCTCTTCTAAGTTATCTTCTAGAATTACAATCTGAAATGAAATTTACCATGATTGCTTTCGTTTGGATAATCCAAAGTCTTGTATTTACCGTTTTTGCAGTAACATGTCATAGAATTCTCCTTCTAGAAGAAAGTTCAATTTCAAAATATATTTATTTTAGATGGACTATGCGAGAGACAAAATTTCTAGGCTGGACAATTGTTACTTATTTGTGTTTGGGAGCAATTATTACAGTTACCGGGACTTCAGTTTTCGCCTTAGTACAAGCTCTTGACGGGTGGGTAGAAAAAAGCTCATTGCAATTATTGCCATTTCTTCCCCTTATTCCTGGGCTATATGTTCTCAGCAGATTAAGCGTTCTGTTGCCAGCTACTGCTATAGATGAGAATCATAATTTAAGTTGGGCATGGCAAATGACAAAACGCAATGGATGGAGGTTGCTGCTATTAGTAGGTATTCTTCCATTTCTCATAAGTTTTAGGTCAATCGTCTTTTCCCTTATTAATTATCCTTTATTGAATATATTACTAGATGTTATCGGTTATCTTATTTTTGGCGTAATAGAAATAGCTTTGCTCTCATTTTCTTTTAGATTTCTAAGAACTAGGTCATGAAATGAACTTTGGCAACATGGTAAACGTAACAATGAGACAGATGAAAAAAACATTTCCATTATACGTTCTTATTATTTGCATACTGTTGACGACCATAAACTGCTCAAAAAAAGAATCTCGGTGGAAAAATAATGCGATTCACGTTATCTCTAAAAATTATTATATCTATGAGGCAAACCCGCTCTATAAAGAAGAAGCTCAAAAATTAAACAACCTATTTCAATATGCCTTGAGAAATAGCAATACTTTAAATAAAGAAGAACAAAAAACTGTTTATTTAAAAACAATGAATTTATGTCAAAAGAACGACGATGACGAAAATAATAGAAGACGCTGTGGATGAACGGCGAAGCATCATGAAGGAAAGCATGTGCATGGCGACCCTAGCGCTGATTTCTTCCAAGAAAGAGGCAATAGCATATTTTAAAAATGCCAGAGAGGTATTGGCGAGCGGGGCAGCACACGAGCTTATGGAAGAAGAGTATGTCTCAACAGTAGTACTTGAAGCATTATATTTATCAGAGCGCAATATTTTAAAAAACAAAGACAGAGAATTAGCTATTAGTGAGATAAGGAAATTAAACAATCTCTCTATAAAGGACAAAGAAACTTTTGTTGACATCATTCATAATTTGTAGAATTTGCAATAAAGGCATTTATGGCAATAAATAAAATTATAAAAAATTTAGGCATTTTTTTCATTCTCATAGGGACCATCAAACTTTTTTCTAATATCAATGGTGTTTGGATGTTGTTGACTGTATTATCACACCCGAATTCATTAAGTTTCGAGGATTATCTTCTTTATGGCTTTATCCCCCTACTCTTTTTATTTTTTCTCCCTCTTTTGATTATCATAGCAGGGATTGAAGTGTTCAAAAAAAGAAAACTGGGCTGGCAATTAGCAATGGCAGTATGCATTATTACATTGATTATAAATGTAGTAGGTATCATAAATTTTGCATATGCTGTATATATAACATCTAATATTCCGATGCCTTCTATCTCTAACGGTTCCAGTGTTGGGATTGTGAGTATGTGGCCAACATATGTATCAGCTTTAGTGAATATATTGTTAATTTTTCTTTTAACGCGCAAGTCAATAAAAAGGCCATTATGGATGAGTGAAACTCTCGTACCTTGAGGCGGTGGTCTCACTAGAGTAGCTCTTACCATCGAATGAAGTAATTGGAGATAAGATGAGCATTAAATTAAAGCTTATTCTGAAATATTGTGCTGTTTTTATAATTGGTCTTTTGGTTGGTGCCTTTCTTATTGAAGCCCTTGAAATACATCTTCGCCCGGCTTATCGCAATCTTATAATCAGAACACATTTCAAAGTTGAGCAGGAGTTTTTAGCTTCACGTGCTTTGCGAGAAAGAAGATCTCTTGATGTAGCGTTTCACCGTTGGGCTGTCGTGAATGCAGAAACAAATGCCGGCTTTCGAATTTTTCAAGAACATGATGCCCGTTTAGATAGCCAGCAGTATTCATACTTATTTGCACTATTTGGCTTAAAATGGATGTCTTTAGATGAAAATTTTAAGAAAGGTAAGAAAATTGTTGAAGGATATGACAGAGGGAAACTTGCGGTAGCTTTAGAAGATTTGGGTCAAAGGTCAGAAGCAAGGAAACAATGGAAACTAGCACAATCACTTTTATCATATAAATCACTTCAAGAGACAAAAAAATCTGTCTACTCAATGTTAGAACTGGAAAAGTCTGAATTGTATAAGAAGGCAGAAAGAACAGTTTTGGATAAGTAAGTCGTTTTTTCAAAACAGGAATGAGATCGGTGTCCAGAAAAAAATTAATATAATAACGTTAAGGAAACAATGAACACTCGAACACTATTCAAAGCAATGATCATTATCTCATTAATACTGTTTTCTAATGCGTTAAAAGCATCCGAGAATGACAACTGCCTACCCTATACGCCTGAAATTGTAAGCTGCAAAATATATACAGAAGAGGAACTAAGTTCAATTAGGTCAAGTAATAATCCAAATTTAATTATGGGTGCTGGCATAGTACAATTGGTGATAAGTCCGAAGTTAACAGTAGGGGAGGAGCTACTCAACTTGAGTAGCAAAATTGAGTCTCCTAAAGGAATAGCAACAATATCGCTAAGTATATTACAATTAAATGATGACTCACCATTAAAGCCATATCGAGAAAATATTATTCAGCTATTACTGGATGATAAGGAAAATGCTCTGTCATATTATTTGAATGCTCTTTTGCAAGAGGAAGAGGGCAGAGACCAAGAAGCTATCGCGCTTATTAAAAAAGGTAATACAAAAATCCTCAATACTTATCCAAAACAAAGATTCTATGCAATCATAGAAGCAGGGAAATTGGCAAAATGCACCAAAATTCAAGCACAGCAATATGCCCTCAGGAATTCTCTTAGTACTAGCGTCTATAAAAAATTGCGTCAGCTATGTCAAAAGCTTATTGCAAGCCATGGCCAAGAAGCTAAAAATGCATGTTACCTCATGGGACAAAATTTAGAATGGTCAAGCTTAACTATTATTGAAAAATTAAATAGTTTAGCTATCCAAGAAAAATCATTAGAAGATTCTTCTCATACCGAAGTCCACAAGAAGTTTAAGGAAAAAAGGGAACAGTTGCTTGACTGTATCAAATCGCTTGATCCTATACCAGAAACAGATGTGACAGAAGATGCTGACTTAAAATATGACGAAATTTATTTGGAATCAGGTGAATGTTCTGCTCTAAAATTTTTGTCAAATTTTGTCAAACAGAAACGTAAAGAGAAATAGTTGTCACTGGTTCGTATTGGTCATTTTCGCAGTAAGATGTCACGTCATTTTTGTGAAGAAGACCAAGTAGAAATTTATTAACCATAAAGCGATGCTTGATGCTCATAAGCGAGAGGAGAATATCAATGCAGATGTCGTATCGAGTAATTTGTATTTATCTAATTTTGATGAGCTGTATTGCTTGCCAATCAGTCCATTATAACGACACTAAATATGCTGACAAACGAGTAATATTATCAAATACAGCGCTAAAAAAATTGTTTATTTTCGGAGAGCCAGACAAAAATCAAATAAAGCAGATGTTAGCTTCACATGACTTTAGTTCCCTTGAAAGAATTTACGCAGACATATTCGAATTATATAAAAAAGATGTGCAGTATGAGAACTTTCTTCGCACTGCCTACACAATATTCAATCCAGATAATGTTAAAATCGAAGATTTGGATCTGTGGGTGGCACAAACGAGTACTTATATTGCGTACGCAGCTCGTGGCGCATATAAGACAACAGCAGGGTACTGGGAGAGAGGGGGCAAATACATAAGTGAAACTCCGAAGTATAAAATAGATAAGATGCAACGATTACATGAAGAAGCAGCAACAGATTTGCAAATTGCTTTAAGTAAAAATCCAGCGCTTATGTCAGCTTACCAAGATTTAATAGATATTGCTAGAGCATCAACGATGACATTTACTGCAAAACAAATTCTCAAAAAAGCTGAATCACATGATAATCGCACTTTTTTTGTCAGATATGCGTATATGCGTTCAATGCTACCAAGGTGGGGTGGATCTTATCAAGAAATGTCAAAATATGCTAACGAAGCGATACAATATGTTAATCTGAATCCACGATTATGGACTTTACAAGGTGAGGTCAGCGCAGATATGGCAGACACTTATGAAAGTGAAGGTAATTATGAATTGGCAGTGGAATCATATAACAAGGCATTGAAGTTTGGAGATCGGATCTCCTGGCTAAAGAAGCGCGCTAATTGTTATTCGAAGCTAGGAAAGAGGCACCTCGCAGCCGTCGATGCCAATAGAGTTCTTTATTATTCTCCAAACGACATGATCGCACGTGCGCTTACCGTGTCAAATAACCCCCTTAGTCTTAAATATAATCTAAAAGACGATACCTATGTGAGTCCGAAGGTTAAAGAATTAAATATTCAGTCATATGCAGTTCTAAATGTTGACCTACAGGTGAACTGGTTGAATGCAAGAGGAGGCGGTCAAAGCACAACAGTAAAAAATAATAATATTGCCAAAATTCAAAGGATGCTTATAGGTCTAGGATACGGATGTGTAGAAAGATCAACGATTACTGCACTGGTGGATGATCAGAAGCTGTCACTGTCTGATCTAACAACTGAAAAAGCTAAACAGATAGGACGCTTGCTCAACGTAGATGCTGTCATAATCGCAAAAATACCATCTATGGGGAAAAATCATGCTCTAAATACGTACTACGAAGACATCGAGATTAAAGCAATTTCAGTTGCAAATGGACATGTTATTTGGAATTCACTATTAAAAGGAAGTGTTGATGCCGGCCAGGATGTATATGGACATATGGTAGTATTAGATTCTATTGAAAGTAAATTATATGATCTTTTGCAAACAAAATTAAAATTAGCAATATAGAGTTAAGAAGTGAAAGATATTAATTAACCCTTTTTTGCCAGATAGCGATGAAATCGCTTTTGTCTACTGATAGTGAACCACTCCCCAGCCTAAAGGCTGGGGCTTCAGGCCGCTTGGCATGATCTGCCATGGCCTGTTATTTCTGTGTTTTGATGTATTTTCGGATGACGTCTTCATCTACTTTGCCAACGGACTCGG
>Ga0265297_10009528_pt1 | contig 12491 bp, 5 predicted proteins | sample Munlanlwell13791_FD_192502 | JGI IMG/M metagenome (GOLD analysis project Ga0265297, IMG submission 192502) | Leachate microbial communities from a municipal landfill in Southern Ontario, Canada - Leachate well 137-91 | ecosystem: Engineered > Solid waste > Landfill > Unclassified | place...
GTGAAAAGAACCTGCAGTAATAAAAAACCAATCAGACTCAGTTCCTATCTGAACAGGAACATAAGGATTATCTGTATAGCCTACCCCTAACTGGCCAGATCCATTTGCGCCCCATCCCCAAATCGTTCCATCAGTTTTAAGAACAAGGTTATAAGCAAATGGTTCCTTATTAGCCGCAATTAATGCAATATTGGTGAACGGATAAAAATCCCAATCAGTCAGTATCCTAGTCGGAAATATCCGAGTGGTTGAATCACCGAATCCTAATTGGCCATAATCATTTCGCCCCCATGACCAAAGATTTCCATCACTTGTCAGTGCCATAGAATAATTTTCCCCGGTTGCTATGGCATTCCATGAAACGAAAGCCCAGGGGTAAGTTCCTGCATTTACAATATTAGAATAATTGCTGTAATCGCCGGTGATCATATAAGCCCTAACGCGATAATAGTAAGTGGTGTAAGAAATTACAGGAATGTCATTATAAATAGTCGTGTTTGAATTAACCGTTCCTATCAAATTCCAGTTATCGGCATCTGCAGATTGTTCAATCTGGAAGCCATCTTCATTAATAGAATTATCCTGCCATGAAAGATTTATTTGGTTTAAAGAAATAGTTGTTGATACAAGATTTAACGGGGCATTAATCCCAGACCATGTACTACTGCCTGTTTTTGTTTTAGATTTTGACCGGTTGGAACAGCCAGCCTTTCCGGCAATATTTATTAAAATAATAATTGTAAGTAATATAACACCAATTCGAATTGAATTTATATTATTTATCATATTACGCATTCATATAATAACTACTACAAAAATATAATTAATACACTATTTTAAGGCATTTTTATCTCAAATTCCATGAATTTTTCTGTTTCCTGTCCATCCGGACCAATTATTTTTACAAGAACAGAATGTTTCCCGGATTTAAATGGTTTTTCAGGTATATATATGGCAACCATCCCGAAAGAATACGGAGAGAATTCCGGCTTTATTTCTTCTCCATCCAAAAAGATTTCAGTTTCTTTAATTTCTCCGAGTCTTTTATGGAAAAAGATATTAATAGTTGCCATGGAATTTTCCACCTCATCTCCATCCTGCGGGAAAAAGGCAATATCTTCCATTTGCTCGCCAAAACTCCGCTCTTCCTGTTCTATGCTAAACGGGATTACAATAGTATTCTGCTCATTTGTTGTTTTATATTCTACGATAAGTTCGTGATTCCCATGAATGCGATGGACGTATTTGCGGAATATGCGCTGGTCTTTTGGAATATCTTCCCACCGCCCCTTCTTATCAATCTTATATCTGATATATTCAACGCAAGTATCTTTTTTAATATCTAACTTGATATTCAACCACTCTTTTTCTCCGTCAAGTTCGGAATGAATAATGACATCGGGTTTAGGCTTAACCGTAAAAGACCATTCTGCAGTATCTTCGTATCCATTTTCCGCGGTTACATAAGCCTGCACGGTATGAGTTATCGATTGTGAAATTTCCAAATCGCTTGCTTTATAAGAAAATGAATTTCCTTTCCACGAAACCAAATTGCTTATATCTATCCCGTCAAGTTTGACGGAAAACTTTTTACATTTATTTTTATCAATAACCTCTCCTTTTATTTCAACTTGATCCCCGTCATATAACGTACCTGCGGGCTTTAAATTATAAATCAGCGCGTATTCCGGAGTGAATGATAATTCCAGGTCAAGCTGAGCATATTGATTTAAGTTTTTAAACTTATCGTAATCCATTATAAGTATCCGGTCCCGGTTAATTTTCAGCTTATTGTTCCGGTTAGGCACGGCAAACCCCTGGAGGTAAAGCCAGTAGACCGCTGAAGTTACCGGCTTAGCCACAAAAATATATTCAGCCGCGGTTTGGGTGGCTGACCTTTCAAAATCTTCCTCCATCCCGTCAAGCATCCGGTTGCCGTTTTTATCCATAAAAAGATACATATCCATATCAAATTCTTCTTTTGATTTGGTGATGATATCAAAAAAGCCTTCGTCTTTTGGTATTTTGAACGGACCGAGCATATAACTTTTCTTAGAGGGAAGCGGAATTTTAATGTTATCCTGATATATGGTAACATTATGGAATTTATTTGCTGGTTCAAGGCTTATGCCGATTGTTCCTGTTTCCGCAAAAATGTTATCACTATCTTTTACACGAAATTTTAGGTTGTAGCTGCCCGGCAGCATTGGGGAAGTTTTCATTTCATATTGCCATCCCCCGGTTTTACGGTTGAGCGCATCGGTAATATCAAGCCAATCCTTTCCATCATTACAAGAAAACATCAATCCGTCAACAGAGATGTCATCCGAACACTTACCGGAAAAAACAAGGCTTTCTCCGATTTTACCGGATACCGGGTATTTACCCAAAGTGATTTCCGGAGCTTGCGGATTAACCGAAGAAATATTAAGGTCGTAATCCAGCTCCACATAAGTGCGCAATGCGTTTTTATTGAAGAATACCACGGCAATATCTTCTATGTTGTCATAAGACCTGGAAATCTCTCCGCTGATTTCGCGCTCCACTTCATTGTTTGTGTCCATGATACCGGAAACGAGCAAATTCTTTATTGCCGCTTTATCCGCAAAATACGCGTAAATCCCGTTCATTTGCTGATTTTGGTAACGGAAATTTCTTGTTCCCCGATAACCGAATTCTTTGGCAGATTCTGATTCAGTGCGATTTCTAATTCCGGTAGCGATATTTTCAGGGTATTGGTATTCTGAAAACACCTTAAAAGCAAGCGTAGCTTTATAAAGGCCTTTATCATTCTCTTTATATTTTATTAATTTATCATTTTTATAATATTTTGCCGTACCATCGAGTGTGATAGTATAAGATGATTTTTTACCTTCTGCCGGCAGGAATTTGCTGATGCCTCCGGATCCAAACGGAGAAATAACGTCCACGAAAACACCGTATGATTTGGAGCCAAGTCCAACCTTAAAAGTAATCCTGCCTTCGGGATCAGTATAATCATAGTGAGCAATTCTTTTTGACGGCGTCTTATGGCTTCGGACAAGCACCATTGCTCCGTCTATTCCCCGTCCGGCGGAATCAACAACCCGGATATTCAATTCCGAAGTATCCGTATAACCTTTTTTAGCTCCGGGTATAATACTGCTAACCAGTTCGGTTACCGCGTCGGTGGAATCATTTCCCCAATACCTGGTAATGATGGATCTTTTATCATCTCCTGCTGACCGCGGTGTTCCTAATAATCCGATTCTTATCCCGCCGCCGAATGTATACCAATTCCCGTCAAACCAATATTCATTCCAGATATGGTCTTCACCCATGCAGGCAACAGGCGCGACCGGGATAAGCGCAGTCCTAAGGCATGCGCAGCAAAAGATTGCATTTTCACCGCATGACCCATACGCTTTCATATAAATGACCAGCGGCTGATAATCATCCGAATGGCGGCCATAAGCAACTATACCACCTGGATTGCCACCGTGTGAGAATTGTGATACCCGGCATATGGCATGCATTAATGTCGGGGCATCTTTTATCCGGGAAACAAAAGAAGGCCCATAGCGGGTATCAAAAGCCAAAAAGCTTCTCCAGAACTGCGCGTCTTTAGTCTGCTGGTAAATCTTGTTTTTTCCCGTATCTCTTCGCCATGTTTCTTCATCAACACCATAATACCCCCAATCATGCGCCCAGTAAGAAGCGTCAACCCGTGCCGGGATTTCCCAGTAAAGGCGCGGATGAACCACCCACTGGTAATAAATGTCGCGGGGAATGGGCTTGAAAACATCTTTTTCCACGGCATAAGCCAATGTGGTGTAATCTTTTTCCTCGACTATTTTGACATAACCCAAAGATTCAGCCATTTTATAAATCAATTTGGCATTTTCCAGCACAAGATCAGCATTCTTAAGCCTGTTCATTACCCTCAATATCTCTGATGGAGTTTCAGCTATTGCAAATGCCGCTTCATCCACATATTTCTTATCCGCTTTAATTAGTAATTCAGTATAAGCCAAAAGAGTTTCAGAATCATTCATGCCAAGAAGCTCTTCTTTTTCGGAATAATAATTATCGTAGTAATCTTTAACAAAAAACATTCCGGGCATGGCGATAAAATTCCAGGAATCCTGTTCCAGCCATTCATCATTTTTATTCTCGTAATAATTTATCTTGCCTGAAACACTGCCGATAACCAGATCAGATACTCCGTCATCATTAATATCATGGAAACAAGGGGTGGCAAATCCTTCTACCCCTCCGAAATTGAAAGCCGTTGTATCCGGCATCCAATCAGGAGCAATAAAAACATTAATTTCTCCTTTAAGATTGCCTGCAATAAGGTCGCTTTTCCCGTCTTTATTTACGTCGTAAAAACAGGGGGCAACGAAATCACCGCATTGAAGATTTTTAAACGCATTCTGTTCTAATACGTAAGCATTCTCCTGCTTCTTAAATAAAGCAAGTTTGCCGTCGGCACTGCCTACGCATATTTCCGCTTCCCCGTCATTATTAATATCACAGACTGACGGCGCGCTGTGGGAACAGACTTTTATATCCTTAAAAACCATCGAATCCTCTTCCCATTTAGGGCCTTTAAATAAGTAAACCCTGCCGTCACTGCATCCGACAATCAGATCCGGATTGCCGTCCTTATCAATATCATACAGCACGGGCTTGCTGCAGTTTTTCACTTTAATAGGCAGTGATTCTTTCTTTTTATAATCCGGACCGTAATAAATAATTATGCCGCCGTTTTTATTGCCGGCAATTAAATCCGGAACCTTATCATGATTAGTATCGCCGAACGCGGGGCTTATCATTCTTTCTGCTTCAATATCAAACCGGGTTTTGTGCGTATCAATGTAAGAAATATAATTGGGGTTATTGCTTGTTCCGTAGTTTTTCTTGAACCAAATTCTGCCTTCTTCGGTTACGCCAACCATGTCGTTTATTCCATCACCGGTAACATCATGATAAACAACCTCCTGAAATCTGCTTGTTTTCGGATTACAATTCTTGTCCTCTTTCCAGTATGGAGCAATGAATGCACGCATAACGCCATTATCTGATTTTACGATAAGGTCGCCCTTGCCGTCCCCTGAAATATCGGGAAACGCAATTTTTGCCCCCTTTCCTGCTTCAATCGGAACTTTATAGAGCTCAATAAAATTTCTGGTAAGGCTTTTTCTTATCCATTGGGGGGTACTGATGATTGCTTCAATTGATTTATAAGGAAGCTCATTCAGTTCCGAATCTTCCACCATTTGTTTTATTTCTTTAGCATCCTTGTCGTAATAGACTATTTGATAACCGCCGGGAGGTATCTCAATGCGATGTGGCAATAATTCATTTGTATCGTATGCTAATTTTGCTTTTAATAAACCTTCTTCGGACATTCCAAGCGAAAAGCAACTACAAAATATCCATACAATTACTAACTCAGCAATAAATCTTTTCATATAGTTTTACTCCATGAACTTTTTTGATAACTAATTAATCTTTTATTCTTAAAAACATATGATTCCTTATTATTCTCTATGGTATTATAATAAATCCATTTTTCAACAGCGTGAGCTACCTGTTTGGAAGACTTTAAAACAGGATTAATCATTCTTACCATTGGTTTTCCTTTCAGCGTGATTATATCATCAACGGTTAAAAGGGGAAATGTTAATTTATTGCTCATGCTATTCTATTTATGCAAATATCATGCCAAAAAAATATATTCCCTTACTGAACAAACCTGCAATCTTAACCTGTTAATAATTAAGGAGTTGCAGCATTTAAATAAACAGTGGTGGATAAAATTTTTAGGCAGGTGTCGCTAAAAAGACGACAGGTGTTACGTTATGGGAACACAAGTAACAATTGAATTATTTGTTGCCGCTACCGGAAATGCCCTTGGAAATAATTCTTAATTTTTTTATCTTTCTGTAGAAACCGGTCCGATTATATCCGAACTGGCGAGCCGTTTCCGCAATATTTCCATTACACTTTTTTAGCATTTCCATAATAACATCTTTTTCTGCGAGTTTTTTCGCCTCCTTAAGAAAAGCTCGATCAGAAGTTACGGCGAAAGGATGTTTATTGTTGCGAATGGATTCAGATAACATGGATTCGGCAATTAAATTAGTTTTTGAGTATAAAACGCAAATTCTTTTTATCTCGTTTTCCAGCTCTCTCACATTGCCGGGCCAGGGATAATCTTGCAGAAGAGCAAGGGCGTTGGGCGCTATTTCTATTTCGGATTTCTGATTTCTGATTTTGGATTTAGGCGAAACTGAGTATTTAGCTAGAAAATGTTTTACCAATAACGGGATATCGTCTTTGTGTTCTTTTAACGGCGGAATAGAAATCACAATCGTATTTATCCTGTAATACAAATCTTCCCTGAATTTTTTAGTCCTTACTAATTCTTCGATATTCCGGTTACCGGCAAAGATGAATCGGGTATCAACCGGAACAGGTTTTTCGGCGCCAAGAGGCCAAACTTGTTTTTCTTCCAGCGCCCGTAAGAATTTTTGCTGCATTTGCGGCGACATTTCAGATATTTCATCAAGGAAAAGAGTTCCTTCAGAAGCAAGTTTTATATAACCCTGCTTATCCTGATGGGCATCGGTAAAAGCACCTTTGGTATGGCCAAAAAGAGATAGCTCTAAAAGCGTTTCCGGAATAGCCCCGCAATTTACGGCAAACCATGGTTTTCCCTTACGCAAACTGTTTTGATAAATTATTTCAGCTATTAATTCCTTCCCCGTGCCGGTTTCCCCCTGGATTAAAACGGGCAAATCCGTAGGCGCGATTTTTTCTATAATCTGGTAAATTTCCTGCATAGGAATAGATTCTCCGATAACAACATCTTTGTAAGATAAGGCGCCATGATATCTTTTAATTGCATGCGTAAGAGTTTTCGTGATTGATTCATTTTCCGATTCTTCTTTTAAAGGCACATTCGAATAATTATAAATCCGGGATAAGCGCCGGGAAAAGCGTTCAATTTGACGGGTCATTTCATAAAGCCAAATTATATCCAATTTATTAAGAAAAGGTTTAATTTGCCTTTCAATGGAAGCCGATTTGCCCGCCATGTTTCTAATAAAATAACATTTGCTTAAAAGGAGTCCTGACTCACATATAAAATCATTAATTTTAAACTTTCGGGCATCAGACAGAATAAATTCCAGGCTTTGCATAGCGGATTCTAATTGTCCTTCCAAAAGGCTTATTGATATAAGCTGGAATTTTGCCTGAAGCTCCCCTTTAATAAAACAAAGCTCTTTGCTGATTTTAAGGCATTCTTGAAAAGCCTGCCGGGACTGACTATATTTTTTTTGTTCAAATAAATACTTGCCCTTTAGCTGGTAGTATTCTCTTAACATAATCTTTTCAGATATAAACGGCAAATAAGCCGGTATCTTTTTATCAATAATCTCCTGTACTAATTCAAATTTATTAGTATACAGGTAACAATGGCCTAATGCTATAAGAACGCTTACATATATATTTTTATCCATCGGATCTGTGGCATCGCCATATTTTTGATAATACAGCTCGATCTTCTTGAATTGGAATAAAGCCTGGCGATAATTTTTCATGAATCTGAAATTTAATCCCTTCATATATAAAGCGTAAGCGTTATATACCGGAGCAAGCTGTTTTTTGGATGCGATTAAATCCGCTCTGCATGAAAAATCCAGAGAACGGGAATACTCCGCAAGATTGAAATAAACGCGTCCGATTCTTGTATATAAAAAATATTCTTCAATGGAAGAATAAGAAAGAATAGGCAGTTTCTTTAAAACAATTTCGCCATAAAGCTTTGCTTTATTCCAATCTTTCTTGTCTTGGGCGGATTTCACCAGGTCGAGGTAATAGGAAAAAGGCTTCTTTTTCATGGTTATATGACTATATACTCTAATACTAATAAAAAGTCAACTACAAAATACGCTTACCCCTCTGAATTATAGTAGTTACACCCCTCCCCCCACCCTCCCTCCCCCCTGTCTGGGTGGCAAGGAGAAATTGCCTAATAAGCATAATTAAGGGATCAGAGCTTTCTAATTAAGAAGGCGAAAAAGAGCTGAACAGATTCGGATTATATTACTGACCCCCCATACCCACCCTCCCCCCTCCCTTACTGGTACTGTTAATCAAGTAGTCTACATATTCTAATCAATCTTGTCCGACGGGAATTTAATTTTCTGATGTAGGGGGTATGACGGAATATCTTTAATCAATTTATTAGTTAATTGGTAAATTTAGTTAATTAGGATTTTTCTGTGTACCCCCAACATTACGCTGAAGGACTGCATTTCATTCCGTATCTGTGACTACTCCCCCACAAGTGTCGGCGTCAATTTATTTTTCGTATCTCCCAAACCTAATTGGTCCCAACTATTTTTTCCCCAACCCCAAAGCGTATTGTTGCTCTTTAAGGCAAGGGTAGACTGAAGCTCCGCGGCCATTCCTCTCTGGATTGACCAATCAGAATCGATACCAATCTGTCTTGGAGTAGTCCTGTCACTTGTTGTCCCCTCGCCTAATTGGCCGCAATTATTATTACCCCAAGACCAAAGTGTACCTATGTTCTTTCGCGCTATATTCTGGTCAGTACCGGTTGCTATATAAGACCAATCTGTATCAACGCCAATTTGTCGCGGGGTAAGTCTCTGTGTGAGCGTTCCGTCACCTAATTGACCATAATTATTTTTCCCCCAAGCCCAAAGCTGCCCAGTACTCTTTAAACTAATAGTATGGCTATAGCCTGCTGCTGCAGAAATCCAATCTGAATCAACGCCAATCTGCCTCGGGGTAAATCTATTATTCGTCGTCCCGTCACCTAATTGCCCGTCGCCATTACCACCCCACGCCCAGAGCGTACCTGTGTTTTTTACCCCGATAGTATGGCGCTCACCCGCCGCCATAAAAACCCAATTTGAATCGGTTCCTATCTGCATTGGAGTATTTCTATTATTCGATGTCCCGTCACCTAATTGCCCGTAATTATTTCTACCCCAAACCCAAAGCGTATTTATGCCCTTTAATCCAATGGTATGATAATGCCCTGCTGTTATGAAAGACCAATCTGAATTAGTCCCAATTTCTCGCGGGGTATCCCTTCTATCTGTCGTCCCGTCACCTAATTGTCCGTAATTATTTCTACCCCACCCCCAGAGTGTATTATTGCTCTTTAGGGCAATGCAGTCATTATACACCGTTGCGACAGCAACCCAATCTGTGTCGCACCCTAATTGAGCCGGAGTCTTTTGCCGGGTAATATTTTCTAATCCCAACTGCCCATAAGCATTGCTTCCCCACACCCAAATCGTACCTGTGCTTTTTAACCCAATGGTATGATTTCCTCCAACACTAATTTGTTTCCAATTTCCTGATATCGCACTATACGCCTCATTAGAATAAAGGCTATCACCGGCTTCATTATAAGCCCTGACCCGATACCAATAATAAACGCCCGGGGAAACACCTGCGTCTAAACAAGAAACGATATTACTGCCGACCGTGCTGATTTGTGAATACTCACCGTTAATAGTTACTTTACGCTCTATTTTAAAACCTGATTCAGTATTTGAAGTATCTATCCATGAAAGGCTTATCTGGGTTCCGGAAAAAGCCGCAACGAGCGACAAAGGAACACCGGAAATAACCATGCTTTTTTGATTGGAATAAGGGCTGTAACCGAACACATTATAAGCCCTGACACGATAATACACGGTGCCGGCAGGCGGTAATTCCTCATCGGAGTAAAAAGTAACATTGCCTTCGGTCTCGCCGATTAACCCGAAATTCGTCCCATCCGCGGAGCGTTCTATTTTAAAACCATATTCATTAAAGGCATTATCCTGCCAGGTAAGGTCTATTTGAATTCCGGAAACAGCCGTTATAACCAAAGAGGAAGGTGCAATCGGAGGGCCCAGCGCATATGGAATATTTGCGTTATTGGTATCGCCTAACCCCAATTGCCCATAAGTATTGCGTCCCCAGAGCCAAAGATTTCCATCATTATTTATGGCAAGACTATGAAAACCGCCAGTGGTAAATATCGACCAGTTGCTATTAGCTCCAATCTGGACCGGAGTGGTTTTATCAATAGTGCTACCTATTCCTAATTGCCCATAATCGTTATCTCCCCAGGCCCAAAGCGTATTATCAGACTTTTTGGCAAGGGTAAATGAGCTTGTGGAAGTTGCAACTCCACTGACCGAAACATTAACCCAATCGGTACTCACACCCGTCTGGACAGGATAACCCGTATAATTCACTCCCCACACCCAAAGAGTACCGGGATTAGCTTTTATTGCGGCAGAACGTGAACCGCCAGCAGAAACCGCTATCCATATTGAATCCACGCCGATCTGCTTGGGAGTAATTCTATAAAAGACAGTCCCATCCCCGACCTGGCCGAAAGCATTAAATCCCCAAGCCCATAATGTCCCTAAAGTTTTAACGGCTAATGTATGATCATAGCCGCATGAAATTAAAGACCAATCTGAACCTGTTCCGATTTGAGTAGGCGTATATCTACCAAATACATCGCCCACCCCCAGCTGTCCGCCCGGCATGTAGCTTCCGTTCCAGGCGCTGTTCCATCCCCACGCCCAGAGAGTCCCGCCTGCCTCGCCGCCAGGCGGGTTACTCTTCATCCCAATGGTATGATATCCTCCACCTGAAACATAAATCCAATCTGATTCAATACCGACCTGTTCCGGCTGGTACCTGTCAAAATCAGCGTCACCCAAACCTAATTGCCCGTTTTCATTGTTGCCCCAAACCCATAATGTCCTATCAGTTTTAATTGCTAGCGAATGATACGAACCTGCTTCCACAAACGACCAATCTGTTTCTAATCCTATGCGTGAAGGAGTATTCCTGTTATTTGTATCGCTAAAACCTAATTGTCCGTTGTAATTCCAGCCCCATGACCAAAGCCCGCCGTCTTCGGCAATAGCAAAGGTATGTGCTTCCCCGGCCGCAATACCCAGCCATATTACTCCGGCCATAGTGGTCACTGATACTTCATTAGAATACGAACTGCGATCACCTATCGTATTAAGAGCCCTGACGCGGTAAAAATAAGTAGTAAATGGAGTTAGATTGATATCAGAGTAAGAAGTGATATCGCTATCGACCGTGGCTATGGGTGAATATTCGCCGGCCATGGTACGGCGTTCTATTTCGAACCCGTTATCATTATTGGAATTATCCTGCCAGGCAAGATCGATCTGCGAAGACATTACCGGAATAGCAATTAAATTTAATGGGGCATTAATTATAAATACATTATTGCTGCTTCCTGTTTTTGATTGAACGTTGCGTTTAACACAACTGCGCATGGAAATTAATATTGCTATCGCTGAAGTAATTAAAAGCAATGCTGCTATCTGGAATAACTTATTTTTCACAAACGTATATTACCTAATTCCAGCAACTTTTTATATAAAAAATAATATCTTAAAACGGATGCTGCTTCCCGTTTTCTTACCTGATATTTTTAAACTTAGCCGGTATTTTTAAAGCGGGATTATTTTTCATTTTGAGATATTAACGTACACGTTCCCGTTACTTCCGTACCAATAAATCCCTTTTCGGAATAAATCGATCGACCTTAATTCCGAATTCCCGTCCTTATAATATACATTGACCTGTACCAGATATGTTTTCTCTTTTGACCGGGTGGTTCCGTCGCGTATGATGGTTTGTTCGATTGGGTCGAATCTTTTATATATCTCTATTTTAGAAATAACATTGAACTCATAACCCATCCCGAAAACGCATTTCTTTACACCCTTTATGATTACCGCTTCAGAAGGCGGTCCTCCGGTAAGCGCGACATATGCCGCGATTATCAGGCTAATCGCGATTACCGCGCCAAGAAGTTTATATCTCATAACTATTTCTTTTGTTCAGCCGGCGCCGGTTTGGTTTCTAATTCTTTAAGCGCGTTATTGGCGCGGAGTTCAGGATATCCCAGCCAGTATCCGGCATTCCAGCGAATGATATTTTTTATATCCTTGGTTATTTCCTGCGGGACTTTGTCTTTGGCTCCCAATTCAACCAGCGAAATCGCCGCCCAGCCGCGTATCCGGACATCCTCGGCAATGTTTCCCTGGTGGCCGAGTAATTTAATCAAACTCGGAATGGCCGCTTTATCCCCTAATCCGCCCAAAGCCTGGGCAAAATCCGAACGGTTGCTTTCATATTCTTTATCTTCCAGCAGTTTAATTAGATCCGGCACGATTTCCTTGGCTCCTAAACGACCCAAAGTCGCGCTCAGCGCGGGTACAAGCACGATCGCTTCTCCCCATAAAGCAAAATCCCTGCCTTCTTTATTCGGGATATTTACGATTACCCTGCGGAATAATTTGACCAGGTCGGGAATCGCTTCTTTTGCTTCCAGCGTTCCCAATGCTGAAATGCAATCCCTGAACCCTGAACTATCATTATCCGCTTTTTTATCCACAGTCTCTTTCAGGAAA
>Ga0265297_10009529_pt1 | contig 12490 bp, 14 predicted proteins | sample Munlanlwell13791_FD_192502 | JGI IMG/M metagenome (GOLD analysis project Ga0265297, IMG submission 192502) | Leachate microbial communities from a municipal landfill in Southern Ontario, Canada - Leachate well 137-91 | ecosystem: Engineered > Solid waste > Landfill > Unclassified | place...
TGTGCGTTGCCGAAGGCGCGAATATGCCTTCGACTCCCGAGGCGGTCAAGGTGTTCCAGACAAGCAAGGTCCTGTTCGCTCCCGGCAAGGCATCGAACGCGGGCGGCGTTGCCACCAGCGGCCTTGAAATGTCCCAGAACAGCCAGCGTTTGTCCTGGACCAGGCAGGAAGTGGATGAGAGGCTGCATCAGATAATGATCAGGATCCACGAATCGTGCGTCAAATACGGAAAAGAAGGCAAGTACATCAACTATGTCAAAGGCGCCAATGTCGCCGGATTTGTCAAAGTTGCTGATGCAATGATGGATCAGGGGTTGGTGTAAGCCCGCAGTAATGGTTATGGGGACGCTTCTATGTTTTTTCACAAAAAACATAGAAGCGTCCCCCGTTTTTCAGACTTGTTTTTTTATTGACAAATAAGAGGAGCGTGTTATACTTATAGCGTAGTCAATGAAGTACAGAGACAATGGGGTCTTCTGGCGAATATGCCCGAAGACTTTTTTGTTTTATTGGACGTTGAAGTCCTGATAGTACCAATACGTTGGTACTATCAGGACTTTTTTATTTAAGAGGGATTGATATGAAAAATATGGCTATACGGGTAGCATGCAGCCAGATAAATATTACCGTAGGCGATCTGGAGGGTAACAAACAGAAGATACTGCAGGCGTTTGAAGGCGCCCGCAACGCAGCGGCAGATATGGTGGTATTTCCTGAACTATGCTTGACCGGATATCCCCCGGAAGATCTGTTACTCAAACCGAAATTCGTTCAGGATAATTTGACGATCCTTACGGATATGGCAAGGGAGATGCGCGATACGGCAGCGGTGGTGGGATTTGTGGATCGCAAAGGCGAAAATCTCTACAATGCAGCGGCTGTTATTTATAAAGGTAAGGTTTGCGCGGTTTATCATAAGGTGTTCCTGCCTAACTACGGCGTATTTGATGAAAATCGTTATTTTAAGGCAGGCGAAAAACCTCTTGTGTTCGCTTTGGGGCCGTTTGTTATCGGCATTGCGATCTGTGAGGATATCTGGCATGAAAACGGACCGGTAAAAGCCGAGGTTTCTTCGGGCGCGAAAATTATCGCAACTCTGCACGCCTCGCCGTATTACATGGGCAAGGTTGCGCTGCGCGAAAAGATCACCCGGTCGCTTGCCAGGGATACCGGTGTAGGAATTGTATATGCAAACGCGGTCGGCGGCCAGGATGAACTGGTGTTTGACGGCGAGAGCGTGGTTGTTGACAGCCGTGGCCGGATGATTCGCAGGGCTCCCGCGTTCAAAGAGCATCTTCTGGTTTGTGATATGAGCGTGGCTGCTGCCAAAGTAAAGCCAGGGAAGAATATCGTTCAGCTGGATGCCGGGTATGAACCCAAGAAAAAAACGGCCGTTGCGAAACGCGACTTCAGGCCGCTTGAACCGGTCGAAGAAGTGTATCAGGCTTTGACGCTTGGAGTCCGGGATTATGTACACAAAAACGGGTTCAAGAAAGTAGTTATCGGTTTGAGCGGCGGGATCGATTCGTCTTTGGTCGCAGCATTGGCGGTCGACGCTCTTGGCAAAGATAATGTTATGGGTATTTTTATGCCGTCGCGGTACTCTTCACAGGAATCGGAGACCGACGCGCAGCTTACGGCGAATAATCTCGGCATAGAATTCAGGAATATTTCGATCGAGCATATATATAAAATGTATCTTCTGGTATTTGAGCCGCATTTCGTTGGCATGCCCAGGGATGTAGCGGAGGAGAACTTGCAGGCGCGCATCCGGGGAAATTTGCTTATGGCGTTTGCGAATAAATTCGGCCGGCTTGTGCTGACGACCGGGAATAAATCCGAGATGTCGACCGGGTATGCGACTTTGTATGGTGATATGGCTGGCGGGCTTGCGGCGATCAAAGATGTGCCTAAGACTCTCGTGTACGATCTGGTCCGGTACCGCAATGCCGCGAATCCTGTTATTCCCGATCGCGTGCTGACCAAGCCGCCGACAGCGGAATTGCGGCCGAACCAGAAGGATACAGATACGCTTCCGCCTTATGATGTGCTTGATCCGATCATCAAAGCGTATGTCGAAGAGGATAAACATATAAAAGAGATCGTCGGCCTTGGTTTTGACGAACAGACAGTAAAGCGGGTCGTGTCTCTTGTCGATAAAAGTGAATACAAGCGCAGGCAGTCGCCGCCGGGCATTAAAATAACGCCCAGGGCATTCGGCAGGGACCGGCGCATGCCCATAACGAACCGGTATAGCGGATGAAAAAAACGGGGGACGCTTCTGGGTTTTTTCCCAGGGAGAGCGTTCCGGGAAAAACCCAGAAGCGTCCCCTGTTTTTTGCGAGGTGTGAAATGGTCAGTTTTGAGGAATTGATCAAGAGGTTATCCCCTAAGTTAAAAGGGATCGCCTATAAAGTGCACTGGGCAGGTTATTATTTCAATAACGACGATCTGTATCAAGAATCGCTTTTACATCTTTGGAACGAATACAACGCCGGAACGTTATCGGATAAGACCGACAGCTATATCCTTCAGGGCTGCTATTTCCATTTAAAGAATTATATGCGCATAGCGCTTGATAAGGTCAGGCCGATGAGCCTTGACTGCCCGGCGGCCCCTGACCACGAATCGCGCTTCGATTCTTTGTCGCTTCCGGGGGAAGGTTCGACCGATGCTTATTTCGCTTCATTGAACGCCCGGATGTTGGTCGAGGTGATCTACAATAACGGCCTCAGCGACAAGGAGAGAAAACTGCTCCCATTGTTCGCCGAGGGTTTGAGCACCCGCGAAATTGGCAAGCGCGTCGGAATTTCACACGTGCGCGTCATTAAAATGCGCAGAGAGATCGAAAAGAAATGTCGCAAACATCTCGATTAGGCCGTGACCGCCCCTGCGGGGGTGTGTCACAAAGCGAGTTCCGCAGGCCGAAGGCCGAGGACTGTTCGAGCGACTGACACGCCCCCGCAGGGGCGGTCCTAGATTGAAACAGATTTTTGTTACCAGAGTTGGTGCGGTTTTACTTGTATATGTGTAGATGAGTGAACACAGTGATGTGTCAGCAGATTGAGAGCGTTCTCAGAGTAAGAGAGCGCTTTTTTTATTTCAACCAGGGAATGAAGAAATAACAGACGCCGGCGTCTTATTTATCCAATGCTTGGATATGATAAGGCGCCGATTTATTTTGTAAGGAGGAGAAGATGAAAAAGTATATGGCAATTGCGGCAGTTGTGTTCGGTTTTTTGTTTTCTGGCAGCGCGTTTGCGTCGGGTGACGGCTTATTCTCAGACCTCGGTATTTCTGTAAGCGGGGATATGGCTTATTACAGCGAATATCTTTGGCGCGGGTTTTTGCTGGACGGCGATCCGGTTACACAGACAGGCATCTATGTGTCCGGTCCTGCAACACCGGTGGGGAAATTAACGGCTAAATTCTGGACCAGCAAGGATATGGATAATCGCGATTCGCGGCCGTCGGATGAATTAGATTATATCCTGGATTATACTTATGATTTCAGCAAGGCAAGTGTGTCGATCGGACATACCTATTATGATTTTCCGGACCAAACAGGTGCTGACGGTATGCCTAAAACATTCAGCCGCGAATTCTATGCAGGCATCGCGCTGCCGGAAGTTTTTATGGCTCCTTCGATTTTCGTGTTTCGCGATTACGGAAATCAGGATGACGGCGGCGGAATGGGCACATACACCGTGGTTAATCTTGCCAAGAGCCTGCCGTTCGAGATTAAAGGAACTCCGGCGAGCGTGGAATTAGCCGGCCATTACGGGTATAACCACGAGCTTTTTATAAACGGAAAAGGCGGGGATATAGGATTGACAGCTGGAGTAAAAGTGGTTTTGACCAAAAACCTTACGGTCATGCCTAATATCAACTATATGATACCGGTCGGCGATGTGAAATCCTCATCGGACGGCAATCAAACAGAACGGTTCTATACAGGCGTTGTTGCGGCATATTCGTTCTAATTAAGGAGGATGGTTGCGATGATAAAGAGAATATTATTCCTGACAATGATGGCGCTGGGTGCAGCTACCCCGGTTTTTGCGCAGGATCCTTCGGGTGCCGAGACGCTTGCCGGGAATCCGATGGCCCCTGTGGATTACGTCTGGGTCTTGATGTGCGGCTTCCTTGTATTTTTTATGCAGGCCGGTTTCGCAATGGTGGAGGCCGGATTTTGCCGCGCTAAGAACGCCACGAACCTTATGGCGAAGAATGTTATTGATTTTACCGTAGCTTCCCTGGTTTTTATGGCATTCGGTTTCGCCTTAATGATGGGCACCGATTATAAAGGGTTGATAGGAATATCCGGTTGGTTCCTTCACGGCGAGAATTACGATGTCGGCAGGTATCTGATGTTCTTCTGGCAGCTGGTTTTCGCGGGAACGGCAGCTACGATCGTATCCGGAGCGATTGCCGAGCGCCTCAAGTTCAAAGCGTATTTCATCTACAGCCTTGCCGTAACAGCCCTGATCTACCCTATATACGGCCACTGGGTCTGGGGCGGAGGATGGTTATCGCAGCTTCCCTTCGGCATGGGGCATGTTGATTTCGCCGGTTCGGGAGTAGTGCACACGATCGGCGGTTTTGTAGGGTTGGCAGGCGCTATTGTTCTAGGGCCGCGGTTCGGGAAATTTTCCAAAGATGGCAAACCAAAGGCTATCCCTGGCCATAGCATTACTTTGGCGGCATTAGGGACATTCATTCTTTGGTTCGGCTGGTTCGGGTTTAATCCCGGCTCGACGTTCTCGGCGCATCAGTTAAGGATCGCTGTTATCGCCGTGAATACGAATCTCGCTGCGGCAGCCGGTGCGGCAGTGGCTATTCTGCTGGTATTTGCGAAGACAAAGAAATGGGATGTGGGTATGATGCTGAACGGCTGTTTGGCAGGCCTGGTCGCTATAACCGCTCCTTGCGCATGGGTTGAGGCATGGGCAGCGGTGGTGATCGGCGCGATAGCGGGAGCATTGGTCGTTGCAAGTGTTTATTTCTGGGAAGCCAGGGGCGTCGACGATCCGGTCGGAGCGGTCAGCGTTCACGGGATAAACGGTATCTGGGGCCTTCTCGCTGTCGGACTTTTTGCCGACGGTACCTATGGCCTTGGCACTACCGAGGCTCCTTTAGTGAAAGGGTTGTTTTACGGAGGAGGCAGCGGCCAGCTGATAGCACAGCTTATCGGCGCGGCAGTGTGCGCTGCCTGGGCATTCGGGCTGGGATTTGTGGTATTCAAAATAATGGATAAGAAGTTTGGCGTGCGGGTTGCCCCGGAAGAAGAAGTAAAGGGGTTGGATATACTCGAGCATGGGACTCCGGCGTACCCCAATTTTTATAACTATAGCAATTAAAAGATATTTAAACAGCGCGCCCCCGGGAATATGCTCCTCGGGGCGCGCCGGGAGGAAAAAATGAGAAAGATCGAAGCCGTAATCCGCGTGGAGAAATTGGAAGAGATAGTCGAAGCTTTGGAAAAGATAGGGTGTCCCGGGATAATGATCACCCGTATTGAAGGACACGGCAGGCAAAAAGGATTGATAGAGCAGTTCCGGGGCAGGGAGTATAAGGTTGATTTCCTCCCTAAAATAAAGCTGGAAATAGTTGTTAAGGATGCCGATGTGGAGAAGATCATGAAAACCATAGCGGATAATGCCAGGACCGGAGAAATAGGCGATGGGAAAATCTTCGTCTATACCGCTGAAAACGCGATGCGTATACGCACAGGCGAAAAAGGCGAAAGCGCGATATAAAATGCTTGATCGGGAATTGATAGATAAACTCAGGGATTTTAAACGGGTGAACGAGTATACTCTGCATGATCTGTCCAGGAAGATCGATATCCAGGTAACAACGTTGGAGAGGTGGCTTAAGACAGGCCGCATAAATAAGCTGTATGCGCAAATTGTAAGGGAAAGATTGGGGATCTGAATGAACGCGGGTGTCGGTGTCCTTCCGGATGCTGGTTCCTTTTTTGCGGGTATTCTGTAACAGTTGGTTAAACAGTTGTAAGGAGGTGAGACATGAAGAAAATAGCTGCCATTATCAGGCCTGAGCGCGTAGGCGCGGTGCGCAAGGCGCTCGAAAATATCGATTGCCCCGGTTTGACGATAATTCAGGTCGACGGCCACGGCAATCAGCGCGGCACGGTGCAAAAGATCATGGGCGAAGAATATAAGGTAGGCCTTTTGCCCAAGACCAAGATAGAGCTGGTGGTTAAAGACGGCGATGTGCAAAAAGCGGTTGCCGCTATCAGCAGCTCTGCCAGGACAGGGCAGATCGGGGACGGAAAGATTTTTGTTTCTTCGATAGAAGAAGTGATACGGATCCGGACAGGAGAAACCGGAGAAGGGGCATTATAATATGGGTGTGTTCCCCCGCAGAGGGCGGGGTAATTTAGGGAGGTTGTCATGAATTCCGGAGATACTGCGTGGGTGATGATGTCCGCAGCGCTGGTTATGCTTATGACCCCCGGGTTGGCTTTTTTCTATGGGGGCATGGTTCGTAAGAAAAATGTGCTGAGCGTGTTGATGCAATGTTTTATTATCCTGTGCCTGGCATCCGTATGGTGGGTGTTGTGCGGTTATAGCTTGGCGTTCGCTCCTGGCAAAGGTTTTTGGGGAGGATTCGCATGGGCGGGGCTAAACGGCGTGGGGCTCGAGCCGTATGCCGATTACGCGGGCACTATTCCGCATCAGGCATTTATGGTGTTCCAGGGAATGTTCGCGATAATTACGCCCGCGTTGATCATCGGCGCGTTCGCCGAAAGGATGAAATTCGCGGCATTCCTCGCGATCATACTGTTATGGGCGACTTTCGTGTATGCTCCGGTCTGCCACTGGGTGTGGGGCATCGGCGGCTGGTTGCGTTCACTAGGAGCTTTGGATTTTGCCGGAGGCACGGTTGTGCATATCAACGCGGGCATTGCCGCGCTGGTTACCGCATTGATTATAGGAAGAAGGAAAAACCTCGATAAAGCTGTTCCGACACCGCATAATATGCCGTTTGTAGCGTTGGGGACCGCATTACTGTGGTTCGGATGGTTTGGTTTCAATGCGGGAAGCGCGCTTGGCGCAAACGGCCTGGCGGTGAACGCATTTGTTGTTACGAATACGGCGGCAGCTGCCGCGGGTTTAAGCTGGGCGGTCATAGAATGGATCCGTGTGGGCAAGCCTACGCTTTTCGGCGTGTGTTCAGGCGCGGTTGCGGGTCTGGTCGCTATTACTCCGGCAGCGGGATTCGTCGGGGTTGTTCCTGCGGTTATCATCGGGCTTTTGGTGAGCGTATTCTGCTATATCGCCGTTACCGTGATCAAGCCGGCATTGGGTTATGACGATTCACTGGATGCATTCGGCGTGCACTGCGTAGGCGGTATATGGGGCGCGCTGGCAACCGGATTATTCGCATCCAAAGCAATAAATGCAGCAGGGGCGGACGGATTGTTTTTCGGCAACCCGCAGCTTTTTCTTGTTCAGCTTTCTACTGTTGGCGTGACGATCGCGTATTCAGCTATTGCTACCTTTGCTATTTATAAAGCGGTTGATGTTATCATCGGCGTAAGGGTAAGCGAAAAAGAGGAAAGTATGGGGTTGGACCTGACACAGCACCATGAACATGCATATACGGTATTAGAATAAGGAGGTTTTGTATGAAACTCGTTATTGCTATTATTCAGCCTGATAAGCTGGAAGAGGTTAAGGAAGAATTGTATAAGGCCGAGGTTAATCTGATCACGGCCAGCGAGGTCCTGGGCCATGGCAGGCAAAAGGGGGTTACGGAGATCTATCGCGGCGCCAAAGAGACAGGAAATTTGCTGCGCAAGATACGTTTGGAGATAGCCGTAAACGACGATTATGTCGAACCGACCGTTAAAGCCATTGTCAGAGGGGCTAAAACCGGCGAAACCGGTGACGGGAAGATATTCATTCTTGATCTGAAAGAGTGTGTGCGTATTCGCACTGAAGAACGGGGTTCAACGGCAATCGGATAGGGATCGCTTCGGAAAACGGGGGACGCTTCGGGGTTTTTTCCTGGGAGAACTCCGTAGGAAAAACCCCGAAGCGTCCCCTGGTTTTTCAAAGTTCTTTGACAAATGGCTTAACCGGAGCTATAATAACTTTTTAGAATCTCAACATCTTGCAATCCAATAGGTAGGAAAAATGAAAGAGATCGTAGAAAGAATCCTTAAAGAAGAGCGGCTGGCGCAGGAGCGGATCGAAAAAGCGCATAAAGAATCAGATGTATTGATCCAGCAGGCCCGCAAAGAAGCGCAGGAAACGATCGCGCGCGGTTCAGACGACGCTCTGGCGATCGTTGAGCGCAAAAAGTCGGAATCTCAGCAGGAATTCATAAGGCAGAAGGAAGAAGCTCTAAAAAAGACGCAGGATGAAGTTGCGGCGTCGATCAGCGCCCTTTCAAAGGATATTCCTTCGGCAGCGCAGAAGATATTTACGGAAATCATGTCGATCGAAGAGTAGAGACCTATGCGCCAATTAGCTAAATATGCGTTTGCGAACGCTAAGATCCGGGCGATGCGCTCGTATTTACTGGAACCTGCTACATTCAGCGCTCTTTTAGAGGCGGCTGACCGCTACGAATGCCTTGAGGTCCTAAAGAAGACTCCCTATCAGGGGCTTCTTGCCGATATTGATGACCGGGGCATTGATCTGCAGGAGCTTGAAAAGAAACTTATCAAATATGATCTGGAGATCTTTCGCAAGGTCGCTGATACGCTTTCAAACAAAACGGAGCAGGAATTCGTCGAATTATTGCGCCAGCGGTATGAGCTCGAAGAGCTTAAAGTTATCCTGAGGATATGGCATCATAAACTGCCTGTTGACTGGCAGGATCATATTGTTGCCGGACGCATCAGTTATGATATCGACTTTTCAAAATTAGTCGCGGCGCAGCATATCGAGGAATTTATCCTGTTGCTCGACCATACGCCATATAAACAGCCGTTGTTGCGCGCCAGGCAGATATATAAGGAACACAATTCCTCTTTTTACCTTGAAGCGGCTCTGGATGTGGATTATTATGAGCGCCTTATTGCCTGTATCGACAGGTTTTCTTCGGTAGACCGGAAAGTTGCCCGCAAGATCCTGGGTATCGAGGTCGATATCGAGAATATCAACTGGCTTATCCGCCTGCGTAAATATTATTCGCTTGGTATAGGCGAAATGCTTGAATGGTTCATTCCCGGGGGGCAGTGGATCCATAAAGATTCAGTCCGGAAATATTATACGACAGACGGTTTGACCAAGGTCGTGGAATCTGTTTCCCTCGGCCCCTATGCCGGGATCAAAGATCTCGCGCAGGATAATGTGCTGTTGATCGAGAATTTTCTGTATGAGATACTTTTGAGCGAAGTAAAAGCAGGTTTGTCGGGGTTCCCTTTTACGATCGGGACGGTCATGGGGTACCTGGTTCTTAAACAGAAAGAGACCAAAAACATCCGTTCTCTGTTGCACGCGAAAGAATACGGCTGGCAGAAGGAAGAGATCGTGCCTCTTTTGAGCCTATGATAACACCTGTTCCTATGGAACTGGTAAGTTTTGTGGTTTTGAAAGACAAAACCGAAGAGGTTGCCTCGCGGCTTCTGGCGCTGGGCGTATTTCATCCGGTCGATCTTCGCAATATCGAGAATACGCTGCAGGCCTTGTCGTCGTATCAGATCGATAAAGAAATGGCTGTATGCGATGCGTTGCAGGCGCGCATACGTGATATTTCACGCAGGCTTTCGCTCGATGTCCCTTCGGTTTATAACAAAGATATCACAGGTTTTTCCTATGCGGCAGCCGGGGAATTATTAGATACGGTAGACAAACAGGTCAAATCGATCATTGACAATAAGGAAGAACTTGAACATCAGATGGCGACTGATCAGTCGATCCTCGCGCATGTGCGCGATTATATGCCGTTCCAGGCAAAGCGCCGGTCTTTGTATTCTTTTTTAGAGGTATCTACGGGCAAGGTTGAAGAAAAAAATATGCCTGTGCTTGAAAAGAGCCTCGCGGATATTCCGCATGTGATCTATCCGTTCCGGAAAGAAGGATCGAAACTTCTTGCAATGGTTATCGGCTTGCGCCGGGACCGGATGCTGCTGGATAAAGTATTGCATGATGTGGCCTGGGAGGAAATAGCATATCCGCAGGAAGTTACGGATGTGTCGAAAGAAGCGCAGGCAAAACTCGGTAGTAAGATCGATCAGACTCGCGCGAAGATCGTGTATCTAAAAGATCAGGTTAAGGAGATCGCACGGCAGCACGCGGCCGAGATCGGAGCCATACATTCTGCAGTCCGCGTGAATAAATCTATCCTGGAAGCGAAGCGCTACTCGTGCCTTACTGATAAAACCGCGCTTTTTTCGGGATGGGTGCCGAAGGCTGATAAAGATTCCGTGATCCGCGCGATCAAATCCATAAGCGGTATTTCTTATATTGAATCCCACAGTCCGGAATCGATGGATATCTCCCGGGAAGATGTTCCGGTGCAGTTCAAACACAGCCCGGTGCTTAAACCGTTCGAGATGCTGATCGAGGCATACGGTATTCCGCGCTACGGCACGATAGATCCGACTATTTTCGTCGCTATAAGTTTTCTCATCATGTTCGGCGCAATGTTCGGAGATATCGGCCATGGGGCGGCTTTGATCATTATCAGCCTGCTGCTGGGAAGGAAGGCGGCAAGCGAAGGCCTCCGGCATACCAAGGCTCTATTATTATATTGCGGATCGAGCGCGGTGATCTTCGGGTTGCTCTATGGCAGTTTTTTCGGCATAGAGTTCAAGTCTATCTGGATCAAGCCTATCGAGAATATTATGGAAATATTCAAGATCAGCATTTATTTAGGGATCGTCATGATCAGCCTGGGAATTGTCATCAACGTTGTCAATGCGCTCAGGGACCGTGATTATATAAAGGTGCTTTTTGACAAGGCAGGGCTTATCGGAGGCATTATCTATTGGGCAGGCATAGGGCTGGTCAGCAAGATGCTTGTGTCGAATGCGCGGATCCCGAATTATTATTTTCTTTTGATCTTGTCAGGGGTGCTGATATTATTCCTTTATCCGTTAGTCGATTGCATCGTAAAGAAAAAATACAGCCATTTGATGGAGTCTTTCATGGAGAGTACGGTCGGCATCCTCGAGGTGTTCATGGGGTATTTGGCCAATACCGTTTCGTTCATCCGTGTGGCTGCATTCGCGTTAGCCCATGTGGGGCTGTTTATCGCGATATTCGACCTTGCCAAGATCGTGCATACAGACGGAAGTGGCGGAACCGCTATATCCTGGGTGGTGCTGATCCTGGGGAATATCGTCGCTGTCGGCCTGGAGGGGCTGGTCGTTACGATCCAATCGGTCAGGCTTAATTATTACGAATTTTTCTCGAAATTCTTTATGGCTGGTAAATCAATATATAAACCGTTGTCTGTCTAATCTACAGGAGGATGTTATGAAGGTAACGAAGAAGATGATGGGTGTAACGATGTGTGCGTTAACGGTATTTTTGGCAGTGTGCGCGTTCGATCTGGCATTTGCGCAGGAAGCGGCGAAAGCGGTTAACCCGGATGTTACCCGGTGGGCGTTTCTGGCTGCTGCGATCTCAACAGGATTGTCCGCTTTGGCAGCGGGTATTGCCGTCGCCTACGTCGGCGCCGCAGCGGTCGGCGCGGTGAGCGAGAAGCCGGAAATGGCAGGCCGCGCGCTTATATTCGTCGGCCTTGCCGAAGGCATCGCTATTTATGGTTTGATCATCGCTATTATGATTTTAGGAAAGGTTTGATGAATTTTTTCTGCATTGCAGATAAAGACAGCAGCCTTGGTTTTAAGCTGGCGGGTATAGAAACGATAGAGGTTTCGTCCCGGGCCGATGCGGTTGAGGCATTGCAGGTCGCCCGTGCGGATAAAAATACCGGCATCATTCTTGTAACCGAAAAGGCTGCGTCGTATATGGAAGAAGAAATGAAGTCCCGTATCAGTAAAGATTCTCTTCCTCTTGTGCTGGAAGTGCCGTCGCGCGGCTCTCTTAAGAAACATAAAAGCGCTGCGGAATTGTTAAAAGAGCTTGTGGGCATAGGAATGTAAATGAATAAAGAAACAGTATCCCCCATGGATCACGATAATGCAGATGCCATTTGCGCAAGGATAACCCAGGATGCCGACGCTGAAGTGAAGCAATTATTCGAGCGTGCGCAGGCCCAGGCGCAGAGTATTGTCGCCCAGGCCAGGGTTGCAGCAGAGGCGCAAAAAGCGGTTTTGTTGAAAGATTCCGAAAAAGAGATAGATAAGTCAAAAGACCGGGTTCTTTCAACGTTGAATCTGGAGAAAAAAAGGCTTATTTTGGAAGGCAAGCAGTCGTTTGTGGACACGGTTCTGGATGAAGTGAAGCAGAAGGCGGTGAAGTTCCGCGCCGATCCCGCGTATATCCGGTTTCTTGCCGGGGCTATTGTCGAAGGCGTTCGGGTCCTGGGAGCCGCCGGAGTG
>Ga0265297_10009530_pt1 | contig 12490 bp, 15 predicted proteins | sample Munlanlwell13791_FD_192502 | JGI IMG/M metagenome (GOLD analysis project Ga0265297, IMG submission 192502) | Leachate microbial communities from a municipal landfill in Southern Ontario, Canada - Leachate well 137-91 | ecosystem: Engineered > Solid waste > Landfill > Unclassified | place...
AGGTAGACCTTATCCCATTTGCTTTTACGATGATAAAAACTGATGTCTTTAAGAAACTTAAAAGACCATGGTTTACTTGTGATAATCAAGCACCTACTGATAGTTGGTTCGCTGATAGTGTGCTTAATGCTAAAATGGAATATTATGCCCATTTTGATGTTTGGTTAAACCATAGGGGAGTTAGAAAGGATAATCAAGGACTGTGGGTTCAAATGGGATTAGCAGATGCACAAAGGAAAGCTGGTGCTCAGGTTGTTACACTTACTCCAGAGGAAATGAAAAGACATGAGTTGGTTATGAGATTGAAGTTAGAAGAAGCAGAGAAAGCAGGTAAGAAAAAAGCTGTAGGAAAGATGCAGTTTTTTAACAAAGATGGTAATAAATCTATTGCAACAAAGGTTAAGTAAAGTTAGCCTTAAGGTAAACGGCTAATCGGCACTTAAGGAGGTTTATATGGCGTTTTCAGCAACAGTTACAAGTCCACTTAAAAAGCCAGAAAGGATATCTAGAAGTTTAGGTATCTTTGCTGGAAAGGTATCTATATCTAGTTATAGCCAGACTTTAGTTACCTTAACAGCAATAACTAAATATTTTGTTCCTACTGGTAATGGTTCTACGGGTGGTTTTGCTCATGGTATATGTTCAGTGCAAATTGGTGGTCCAAGTAGTGATGGTTATTTAGCTCAGTGGGATTATACTACTGGAGCCTTTAAATGTTTTTACGCAGATAAGTCTACTAGTCCTTCAGGAAACTTAGTTCTTAATGCTTCTGCTACAATGAGTGCAGCTGGAGTTCCTGTTCTGTGGAACTTAGGAACAGGCGGTTTAGGTAGTACAGGAACGGCTGGAACGGCACCTGTTACTATTAATGCTATAGCAGCAGCTGGAGCTAGTGAATGTGCAGCTAATGTGGCGGTAGGTACATTTAGTTTTATAGCGATAGGATTTGTGCGGGGTTAAATATAGGGAGAGGTTAAACGCCTCTCCTGTCTTTATAATACTATGAAAATAGCTATAGGAATAGTTAGTAGGGGAAACGATATAAATTATAAGCTTGCTCAGTTTCTTTTTAATCTTAAGGATGATAAGGAATATGAGTATAAGGTTTTACTTTATAAGAGTCCATATTCCGCCCAGAAAGGTCAAGAGGCTCTTTTTAAATTGATGGAAGATATAGACTTTGACTATGCGTTTATTACTGATACTGACGTATCTTGTGAAGATGGGGTTATTAAAAAACTGGTTGAAGTTGGTAAAGATGTAGTAGTTGGTCCAGTATGGCACTTTGATGAACTTCATTCAGATTTACATTTAAATGTTCACTATGAAGGATTTGAAGGTAATGGATTAGAAAGTAGAGTTAGGTATCCTAAAAGTAGTGGAATTGAAAAAATTATATCTTCATCTTTTGCTTGCTTGTTAATATCAAAGAAAGTGTTTGATATTTTTAAGAAAGCTAATATTAAATATACTGAAGATGAAAGTCCACATCAGTCTGATAATATACTGTTTAGAAAATTTTATGACCTAGGGATAGATGTTTATGTAAGGTGGGATATTAATACTATCCATTATCGCAATATTGAACTATCTAATGACACAGTAAATAAAATAATGATAGAAGGAATAAAGGATAAATATAATGCCAAACTATAGTAAAGAGTTAAAAAAGATTAATGCTAACCAACTAGTCCCTGAAGTTGAATCTGCTGTTATAGAGAAAGTAGCAGAGCAGTATAAATTGACTCCAGAGCAGAAAGATTTACTATATGTAGTAAGGAAGATAGAAAATGGTAGTACTGGAAAAGAGTTTGGTGTTCTTACACCACAGGCTATGAGATATAAAGATAATCCAGACCTTTCCTTTATAACACAAGCTCAGTGGGCAGCAGGAACTATTAAGAAAAGATACAATGGAGATGTTACAGAGTTTGCAAATCGTTGGGCTCCTGTTGGTGCAAGTAATGACCCAAACAACCTCAATAGTAACTGGGTAAAAAATGCAAACTATTATCTAGGTTTAATCAATGGAGAATAAAATATGGCATTAACTAGAATTGAGATGGTATCAGAGATATGTGATACAGTAGGTAAAAAGACTACGGCTACTACTGCTGCCGGAACTTTATTAGGTGATAGGGTAGTTACTTACTTAAACTTTGCTCAAAGGAAAATAGCTAGACACTATAGCTTTTATGAATTGCAGGCTGAGAAAACTGATGCTGCTACAGTAATTGACGCTAAAACATATCCGTTAGAAAGTGGTACTAATACTTTAGGACTAAGTAGAGTAGCTTCAGTGAATAGTATAATATTAGATGACTCAGAGAATAGTAGAAAGTTAGACTTCTGGCACTATAGAAAGTTTGATAAGTTTTATCCTAGACCAGAAAATTATTCTAGTGGTAGACCTCAAATTTATACTAGATGGGGTAATAATTTAATACTGTTTAAGATACCAGATGCTGTTTATACACTTAAAATTAGATATGGTCAATATGCTAATGATTTAGTAGCAGATAGTCAGGTAACTGATTTTGGAGAAGATAAAGACCAATTAATACTGACTGCTGGAATACTAGAAACTTATTTAGCTTTAAAGGAATATACTGACGCGAGAGCTTGGTATGAGTTATTTATAGGTCAACTAGAAGATGCTGTTAGAGCAGAAGGTGATGAGGATTGGGAACCTGAAGCTCAGCCATTTGGCAATCCTAGTTATAGTAGTGGCAGTCCTTGGAATGATCCTTATGGAGGTAGTGGTGATGCACTTTATAACTATCCAGAATAGCATCTTTCTAAATTTAATAATTAAAAATGGAACTGTACTGTTAAAAAGGAGGTTTAAATGAGTAAGTTAAGAGGTGGAATTGAACATACTGTAGTATCACAAAACAGTGCTATTATTACTAGTAGATGTATTTATTATGGCTGTGTAGTTAATAATGCAACTACTGCTGGAGTTCAGGCATTAATATATGATGCAAAAGCAACAGCTCAGGGTAATTTAACTGATGTAGTAACTACAATAGCTGGTACTAATAGTAATAATGGTAGTTGGTTTAACTGTGGTATTTATATGCATTCTGGTATCTATGTAAGTGCTCCAGTTTGTACAACTGCTTCAGATAGTATAATAGTTTACTATGGAGGAGTATAATGTCTTGTAATGGAATACCAGTTCCTACTAAGTTTAATAGGAGAGTTCCTGGAGATGTACTGAGTCAACTAGTTCAACTAGGTGGTCTTACATTTTATAAGGACTTTACGGGTAGTGGTAGTCTACATGCAAATTATAGCTTAGGAGATCCCACCGCCACCTTCACCTGTGATTGTTCCGCAACCAATCCTAGGACATACGTTGACGCTAATGGTGTCATTCAATTAGTTACCACCGCCAATGTCGGTCTAATTTGGGGTGGTTACTATGACGCAACGGGGTTTCATAAACTCTCTAAGCCAGGATTGGGTGTGTTTGCACAGGGGGCGAATTTACTTATTAGGACGGACGGAACTGCGAGTGGAAGTGGATTGTGGACAGGATGGCAAGTAAGCAAATCTTGTGCCAATGACCCGACTACAACACAAGTACTATGCCCAACATTATCAGGTATAACTAATGCCGCCGCACAAAGATTTGTTTACGTTGATGGTGCAGATACAAATAAATCTTTAATGTTGCAATCAACCAATACTGTGGCGGGGAGTGTGGTTGAAGGTAATGTTGTTACTTTTTCTTTTTATGCAAGAAGTCAAACTGGCACAACGGGGGCTAATTTTATAGGACAAATAAATTGGAGAGATAGTGTTCCGGCTCTTATTGGTAGTGAAACTTCATCAGCATTAACATTAACATCATCTTGGAGAAAATTTTCTGTTACAGGAACAGCACCAGCAACCACAAATAGAATAAGTGCTAAGGTTGGTTTTAACAATGGTGTAGACCAAGGTGACTTATTAGATTTCGAAGTCTATGGTATGCAGGTCGAGATTAATCCCTACCCCACTCCCTTCATCCCTACTACCACAGGCGCTCTTACTCGTAACGCTGAAACCCTTACCTACCTTATCGCAGGTAACAGGACAGCCGCACAGGAAACCATAAGTATAGGTTTTATGCCAATGGGTGGGAGTTTTGCGAATGATGGGGTGGCAAGGGTGGTATTAAATAATACTATTACCACTTCAAGCAATACGGACAATAGGGTAATTGATAAAGCAACAAGCGGGGTTGTTTTAAGGTCGTATCCAGCTGGGTATACTGGAACAAATAAAAGTGGAACAACTACCCCATTAGTAAACACACCTTATGTTTTTACAAGTAGTTGCAACTCTACTGGTAATCCAAATTTACAGATTTTTTTAAATGGTGTTCAGGAATCAACAGATAGTAATACTGATTTTACTCCCCCACCTTGGACAACAACTTTTTATATAGGTTCTGATAGAGGAAGCATAAACCAACTCAACGGTCTTTTCACAGGCATAGCAATACATTCAAGAGCATTAACGGCTGGGGAAGTGGCTACAGAATACGCATTACTCAAATAGGAGTTATATGGATAAATTTTTTAACGAGGCATTCGTAGTATGTAAAGTGGTTAGCGATGAGGAAGGTAATCTTAAACTTGATTTACCTTTCCCGATTTATCATATGACCATTACATATCAAAATACTTGTCGGTATTGCTATCTATCCCAAGACCTTAAAGACAAAGAAGTCCTTGCCTACATTCACTACTTTGCGACAGATGAGGCTAAAGTCAAAGCAGATAAAGCATACTTAGGTGATACCTGGAAAACAGTTTCAACTAAATCAGAAGTGGCAAAACATTGGGCGGTTAAGAAAGAGGACGCTTATGCAGTGACAAGTGAGTTAGGCACCGTGAGTAAGTATGAGGGGAAGGATAAACTTAATGTTGTTCATCCATATATGGCAATAGATATTAAGGAGGCTTAATGGAAAATTGGGATGGTAAAGAAAGAAGAAGTAGTTCAAACTTTTGTTCTCAACATATTACTGCAGTAGCAGATATGGCAGTAATTAAAAACAGTTTAGCTAACATTGAAAAAACAATAGTTCAAGGTACTACATTTAAAACAACTATAGTTACATCTCTTATTGGAGTTTTGATTACTTTAGTAATTCAAATAGCAACATTTTCCTATTTATATGGTCAAGCTCAAAACCAGATAAAAGTTAATACAGAGCGTCTTAATAAAATAGAGTCATTATTTATTATAAATAAGTGAGGTGATATACTATGGCAATCGGAGATGGTACTACATGGGATGAAACTACTCCTACTGATGCTACTTTAGCTATCAATATTGATGATTATAACAGAGATGTAAGAGTAGGAGTTAGGTCTAGATTAGCTTTAGAACATGAATTTCCTAGCAGTCAATCTGCAACTGCCGAAGGTGGAAGGCATAAGTTTATTACCTTCCAAAGGCAAACAGCAAGTCCATTTACACTAAGTGGTACTCAAATAGGAGTTCTCTATGTTAAGACTATGGCTACTACTGGAGATGCGTTATGCTATCTAAATGCTGCTACTCAGGAAGTTGTATTATCTAGAAAGCTTTACTTTTGGTATCTAGATGGTGCTTGTGAAACTGGTACTAATGTTAGTGCAACTTTAGATATAGTAAGTGCAGGAAAGATATTATCAGCAAAAGGTAGAGCAACTACTGCACCTACTGGAAGCGAACTTCAAATTGATATTAGGTATAATGGTAGTAGTATATGGACAGCTACTTCTAGCCAAGTTATATTAGCTGCAGGAAGTACTTCCACTAGTGTAACTGGATTTGTTACTACTAATATAACATCAGGTGGAACTTTTGTTATAGATGTAGATAAAGTTGGAACTAGTGTAGCTGGAGGAAATGTAACGGTAATGGTGGAGGTAGGATAATGGCTTTAAGGAATGCAGTAATGCTTGGGTCTACTACTCATGCTTATACTGGTAGTGGAAGTGATACTACTTTAGGTTGGGATGATAGTTTTACTACTTATCATTATGAAGAAGTAACTGGGGATGAAAGTGCTGCTACTACGGTAGAGGTTAGTGCTACTCATACATTTACTACGGCTAGAACTATTAAACTTATTAAACTTAGGTTATATGCTTATTCTCAGGTAGTATCTCAGCATACAGAAATAGCTAGTTATAATATGTATGCACAGTATTATAATGGTAGTTGGAATAATATAACTGGTAGTGTATTTAGTGATAGTGAAAGTGGGGATAATGAAGGCGAAGGTAGTATTACTAGAACATTAGAAAAAGATACTGGAACAGTAAGTTGGGTTTGTGATTTAGCTAATGTTACAGCTATTAAAGCTTATGTTTATTCATATGGTAGAGCAGATAAAGGAACAGAAGGTGGAGAAAGTCATACAATTAAAGCTAGAATTTATGAGCTTCAGGCGTTCTATACAGTATTAAAAGATTATAGTGGAGTAGTATAATATGCCATTTAAACACTGCTATGCACCTGTAGGAGGAATGAATACAAGTAGTCCACCTAGTGGTATTCAACCAGTTGAGTCACCATACATGAGGGGGATTGCTATTAAAGATGGAGAATTAATACCTGATTATGGTTATGTTAGTTTTCCTACTGCTGGTGCTTTAAAAACTAATTTATTGCATGGAGTGCCACTTAAAATAGATACACATTATTTGACTAATGGTCAGGGGTATTTGCTAGCTTTAACAACTACTAATATTTATAAATATAACGAGTCTACAGAAACGTGGGATAATATTACTAATGGTGCATTGATAGAAGATTGTGAAGATGATTGGGTAGCTAGTACTAATGTAACTGCTGCAGCTCAAACTAGTTATAAGCTAACTGGAACTAAAGCAGTTAAGTGTGCAATAGGTACAGATTTTACTACTGGTATAGCAGCATATGAGAATATAAGTTCTACTGATGCTAGTAGTTATACTGGAACACATTTTTGGCTTTACTCAAGTGTAGCATTAACTGCTAGTCATTATAGTATAAGATTATCTGAAGAGGAGCTTGGTGAAAGTGGTAAAGTAGCTAAGACATTGTTAATTAACTTTAATGGTGCTGATGCAGCTACTACATACACCACCGAAACAGGACAAACAGTAACTTTCGTTGGAACTGCACAACTAGATACAGCACAGAAAAAGTTTGGAAGTGCTTCCTTATTATTAGATGGAAATAGTGATTCTGTAACTGTTCCTGATAGTGCTAACTGGAATTTAGGTAGTGGAAATTTTACAATAGGTGGATGGTTCAGATGGGCTACTGTTCAGTCAAGTGGATTGTTTGATCAATATGTAGATAATTCTCATTATTTTTTGTTTGACTGCTACGGTGGAAATTTAAGATTAGCTCAAGATATAGGTGCTGGTAATATAGACTGGGGAATTTTTTCTTTTACTCCATCTCAAGATACTTGGTATCATATTGAATTAAATAGAAGTGGAAACAGTTTATACTGCTTCGTTAATGGAACTCAAGTTGGTTCTACTGCTGATGTAACTGGAAAGTCAGTAGCAGATTTAGCTGCACCATTTAGAGTTGGTTATACTGAAAGAGACCCATTCTTTATGAATGGTTGGATAGACTCATTTTATCTAGTAAAAGGAACAGCTTATCATACTGCTAACTTTACATCTCCTACTACAGAACCAGGTGCAGCAGCTACTTCTAGTGTAGATATAAACATACCAGCAGTTTCTGCTAACACCTGGACACCAGTTTGTGTTGATGCTGATTTATCAGATTTAAATGCAGTTTTATCCGTAGCTCTTATAGTTAATAATGATAATGGTGCAGTAAATATCTATTTAGATGATATAAAAGCAGTAACTAGATTTACTGGAGATGAAGATAATAGATTTTCTGCTACTATTATGAATGACTATTTTATATGCACTAATGGTGTAGACCAACCACAGAAGTGGAGTGGAACTGGATACTTTGAAGATTTATCTACTACACTAGCAGCAGGTAGTATTACTACATCAGAAGTAGTTTTTACTTTTAAAGACCACTTATGCCTAATGAATAATACAGAAAACGCTGCCGATGCACCACAAAGAGTTAGTTGGACTAATGTAGGTTCTATAGATGACTTTATTAATGGAACAGCAGGATATCAAGATTTAGTAGATGATGTTTCTTGGGTAATAGGTGCTGCACCACTTAGTTCTAATCAATCTATAATTTATAAAGAAAGATCAATAGTTGCTATGGATTGGGTAGGAGGACAGACACCTTTTAGGTTTAATACTCAAGTAGTAGGTACTGGTAGTTTATCTAAAGATACTATAGATAGTGGTACTGGAGAGCATTATGTAGTAGGACCAGATTTAACCTTTGCTTATAAAGGTGGTACTACTATTGAGGTTGTGGATGATAAGATTAAAAAGTTTATGTATGGAAGGATTAATAAAGAATATGCTAATAGGTCTTTTGTAATATATATTGAAGAAGATGATGAACTATGGCTATGCCTTCCAACTGACGCGACAACACCTGATGATATCTTTGTTCAGAACGTTATTGATGAAACGTGGTATCGTAGGGTTAAATCTATAACCTGTGCAGGATATTATCAAGAACAGAGTTCATTTACAATAGGAGATTTAGTAGGAACTATCGGTGACCAGAACTGGAGATTTGGTGATGCATTAACTAAAGCGTATGCACCAATTCAGCTCTGTGGAGATACAAGTGGATATATCTATAAATTAGATAAATCAGTACTGACTAACAATGGAACAGCAATTACTAATGAATTTCAAACTCCTGATTTTGTTTTACCTGATAGCGAATTCTATATGGATAAAGATATGGAAGTTACTCAGTTATTATATGAAGTAGCTGGTAGCAGTGTTACTACTACCTACTCTGTAGATAGTGGTGATACTTGGAGTCCTACTGAAGGTGGAGGAGCTAATACTCAATCACTAAGTAGTGTATTTAGAATATACCAACAGGACTTTACTTCTAATAGCAAAAAAATAAGATTTAAGTTTTTAAGTACTACTGGGTTTAAACTGAGATATTATGGATTTGATTGGAAAGTTAGAGGTGGGAGAAACTAATTGCCTATAGTTAACTGGTGTACTAAAGCAGAAGCTGTTGCTAGTGGTGCTATAATTGCTGGAACAGGAACTGGAGATGTATCTTATATAAATGACGGAGTTAATACTGGTTCTGGGTATGGGGTTTTAGGAGCATCTGGAGTAGCTTTAGCTTACTCTTGTGCTGTAACTTGGGGAAATCTTGTTCCAGTTATTTCTATTACAAGACATGGAATAAACTACTTTATAAATGGTGAGGGAATTAATATAAGTTGCTTAGTTACACTAATACAAAACACAACGTCAACTGTAGTTTATTCATCAACAGAATCTGTTAATACTATAACAGTTAGTGGTTCTTGGATTGATGTAGTTGGAATATCATATTTTTTTTCTGGAACTGGTACAGCTAGTTCTTTAGTAACAGAAGGTAATATTGTTGAAGAACTAATAGTTAATGTATCTATAGATGAACCTAATAGTACAAATAGACTTAGATTAAGACAAGCAAATACTGGTCGGTTTCTTTTAAATATGGGATAAAACTATGGCAAATAATCAACAACCTTATGATGTCGGATACGGTCTAGCTTCAGTCAGCATTACTTCTGGTGTAACTATAGTTGCAACTACTGGATGTAGTTATCACGGTATTACCGTAGTTGCTTCTGCAACTAGGTCTACTGTTTATGTTTATGATAGTATATCAGCAGCTTCTGGCAATTTAGTAGACTTAATTGTTGTATCAACTACTGCTGGTATTCTAGCTGATAAGTTTATTCCAGTATACGCTAAACATGGAATAGTTGCAAGTGTTACTGGAACTGGACTTAAAGGTAGTATATTCTTTGGACCTAAAGGATAGTCTATTTTTAATAATTAAAAATGTAGGAGGATATTATGGGAATGTTTGATTGGCTTACTGGAACTAAAGCTAAGACTACTACTAATATAGTTCAAGACCCCTATAAGACTAAGGTATCTAGTCCATTATCTTCCTATCTAGCTACTCAAGTAGGACAAGGTATACCTACTTATACTGGTCAGTTAACAGAGCCATTAGATGAAAAAGCATATAGTAATTATCAAGATTTTTTAGCTATTAACCCTGATGAATGGTATACTAATGCTGTAGTTAATCCAACAATGGAAGATATGAAAGACCAAATGTCTCTGTTAGATGAAGGTTGGGCAGGCAGTCTTAGAGGAAGTGGTAGGTTTAGGGATAAAGAAGATTTTGTTGCCGATACTGCATCTACCCTAGCTGAAGGTAGATATCAAGCAGAATTAGAAATACCACAAGCTCAATTTGAAATGGCTCAGTCTTATCAAACAGCAAAGAATGCTGAGTATCAAACAGAGTATACTGCTTGGTATAATTCACTACCACAGAATAATCCAGCACTTACTCAGGCTTTACAGTTTCTATCTAGCGATAGTGGATATAATATAATAACATCACAAACTGCTGGAACACAAGGTGCTTTATCTACAGTACTAGGAATGGTAGGTGGAGTACTTACTGGGAAGTGGTTAAGTAGTTTTGGTACTAAAACAGCATAATAAATTGGAGGTAATAATGCCAGTATATAATCTAGGTCAACAGCAAGACCAACCAAATCAATTTGCTGAAGCTTTTACTAAAGGTGCAGGTGCTTCCTATGAAGCAGAAGAGAAAACTAAACTAGTTGATAGAAATAACTATGCAGAAGCTCTAAAAATAGTAGCTCAAAATAAACTTCAGCAAAAAGAACAAACTCGTAAATATTTATTAGATGCCTACACCCAACTATGGGATAAGCCTCAGCAACAGAGAGATATGTTCCTTCAAACTGATGGCGGTAAACAGTTTGAAAAGTTAGTTAAAACTGAACTACCAGAGTTGATGGATGAAAATGGAAAGATGATACCACTATCTAGTAAAGATAGTATTAAACAGCAGATTGATAATCAAATAGCTAGTGTTAAACAGCAAGTAATGGAAAAAGGTCCAGACTCTATCAATGAAGGACAAAGAGCTATATTAGCTATGGAAGGATATAAAGATATCGCTGCAGAGTCGATGTCTATACTATCCAAAGACCCAATGTTTTCTATGTTAATAAGTAGTGGTGATAAAAAAGATGCAGAGCAAGCTCAGACAATGGTTACTAATGTAGTTAATACCTTGAGGAAGCAAAGAGGAGGTTCTACTCCAACCCAATCTTCAGGTAACACTAATCCTCTATCTAGTGTCCTAGCTGGAGACCAAACTTCATCTATTACTGGTTCTACTCAATACACTAATCCTCAAGCTGGTAGTAAAGTTAAAGGATTTAAAAGGATAAAATAATGGCTATATTTGAATACACTGATTATAAAAACAGAAAGTATCAGATTGAAACTGATGGAGATAATCCACCAGATGAAGCTGACGTTTTAAAAATCATCGACCAAGAAGATATTACTGAAAAGTATGGTAGTATCCACGAACCTTCTACTCTAGGTAAAAGTTCTACCGAAGAAGGTTTTGAACTTTATAGTGGTAATAATCTAGGTGATAAGATAGCTAGAGGTATAATAACTGAGAATGAAAAACTTAAAAGTAATCCTGCTGTTAAAGTAGCACTAGAGTCTACTGGATTTATAACTCATCAACTAGATAGAATATCTGGCTCAGTTAGAGCTATTGCTTCAGGTCAAAATCCACTTAAAGGTTTCCTCCATCCAGAACAAGTACCATCTGCTGAAGCTTCAAAAGCTTGGAATATAACAGACCCCGTTCAAGCTAAGTACGTAGACTTCTTTGCAGACACTGCACTTAACTTAGGTGCACTTCATCTAGCTTTTAATACTACCCCTAAAGTAGCAAAGTCTGCTCTTAATCAATATACTAAAATACAAGGCAAATCTATCAATAAACTAACTACCCAACTAGCTTCTGAATTTAAAGCCTCTGGGATGTCTGATGAAAATGCATTAAATACAGCAAAGATAGCAGTAGCTCAACAGTGGAATAAAACTAGTGCTTTTGGTAAAACTCCAATGGCTATTAATAAAACTACAGAATGGTTAGAAGCTAACAAAGGAAAGTTATCTTCAGCTATTACTGAATATAGTAATAAAGTAAAAGCCGAAGGTGATAAAAATAGTTTTGTAAATGACTTTATAAATAAAGCTACTTCTAAACAACCTATGTTAGAGGCAAAACCTTTCCCTAGTGTTGAAGTATTAGAGCAACCAAAAACCGATTTTGGTAGTATGATAAAATCTCGTATACTTGCTAAAGAAAATGTTCCACTTCATCCAGCAAGTGCAGGTCGTGAAGAACTTGCGAAAATTGTTGGTCAACAACCAAACAAATCAGCTCTAACAATCAAATCCACGACGACCTCCCCGTCAATTGTTAAACAACTTCCCCAACCACC
>Ga0265297_10009531_pt1 | contig 12489 bp, 4 predicted proteins | sample Munlanlwell13791_FD_192502 | JGI IMG/M metagenome (GOLD analysis project Ga0265297, IMG submission 192502) | Leachate microbial communities from a municipal landfill in Southern Ontario, Canada - Leachate well 137-91 | ecosystem: Engineered > Solid waste > Landfill > Unclassified | place...
GGTAAAGCCCTTTTGATTGGCAAATAACCACCGGAGTCACCGCATAGCTGGATGATGAATGTTTGTTTGGCCTTACACCGACCGGTGATCCTAAAGCCATAATCCGTATAGAGTTCAAATGGATTGGTCGCTATCGCAACATCGTTCAGCCGGATGGCGTGAAGTTCCATTTTATAAACCGTGTCCTTATCCTGCTTCTGGTATTGTCTCAATACTGCCTCCATTGGTTTTAGCCAGCCATAATCTGAAGTCTTGCTATCCCATGGACCATGCTCATGCACCTTCTCGTTATCTTTCATCTCCTGCAGGAACCTGTTCCAGGCCGTATTGGGTGAGTTTTTATCTTCGGGCTCCCTGGAGCGTATTTCATTCACCATTATCTGTGCATTGTCATATTCTTCCTTGCTCACTCTCCTGGTAGGAAGATTGATATCCTTCACCGAATGTTTGAATATGACTTTAGTCTGAACTGTCTTCCTGGCATCCGGATAAGACGCATCAACGACTAGCCCAAGCCTCCTTCCGATCTCAATGATGCCGGGAATGTCCCACATATTGGCTTCCAACGATTTGTAACCACGGGGAAGGTCCCTCGGTGAAATGTCTCCGGCCGCGCCGCATTGTGGCAATACAAATACGTTTTCTGAGAACCTATCTTTCAACTGTTTCCTCACCTCGCTCCAATAATCGGACGAGACATAGTATTTAGCCTCAGTGACCTGCGACGGACAGGAAACATTCATGATAATGCCCGTTAAATTCTTTTTCAGGTCCCAGCAGAAAATCATATCAACTCCCGGATTGGTCGGCCCTTCAATGCCAATAAAATCTTCACGGTCTGTCCTGCCATACATCTCCGTTTTCCCGTTGGCATATTCAACCCGCCGGTTATGGCCAACAACTGCATAACCCAGGCCGCTGCTGATACCTGCAGGCTTGCGGTTGTTCCATGCCATTACGATCGCTTTACTGGCCCTATCCAATAATAATTTCCGGTATTTACCAGGAGCATTGGGATTGGGGGCCGAATGGGTATGCGTTGTGTTCAAAAAGAGTTTAGCAACGTTAAAATCCGGAATCTGCTGTTTAACAATTTCCTTCAGTGTATCCTGCAAAGATCTTTCAAATTGCGCCAAATCCAGCGATACCATGATTGCCTGCTCCTTGTTTCCATTTTCATCAGACGATTCAATGGCACAGGCCGTTACTTTCAACGGGCTCTGAACATAAGTCGATATCCTTTCATAATACTGGCCCCAGAGTGAAGCGGGCCCATCAGGTGTAATGTCTTCCATTGCCCAACCAACGCGAAGTCCTCCATCTTTTAACTTTTCCGTGCAACTGGTAAAAAGCGACAGCATCATCACTGCTGCCATGAAAATACTGAATTTAAAATTTTTCATTTTTTTGATAGTTTAAGTTTTCATCTTAATTTAGTGCGTTTATCACCCGGAATATCAATAAAAAGTTCGTACGGGTGCCTGGGGTTTCAGCGGTATCTCCAATACAAGTCCGTTCCACTCCGATTTCATGATATTCTCATTTGTAGTGATTTTCGCTTTCTCATGCAGCATAGTTTCTCCGGGGGTCCCGACAGAAAAAGTAAAACCCATCGCGGCCTTCTCTATTTTCGTTAGGTCAAATTTAGTTTCAGACCCCGAATACCAAACAAAATCGATCCAGGATGCTCTCCCGTCGCCCCCTTTTTCCCAATGGCCCTTCAGATTATCAAATATTGAATAACAAAGCTGCAAGTTGAATTTCAGGTTGTCAAGGGTTATTGAGAATTGTTCATTGTCCGCAGTTGGCAGGGAGAGTCGATTTGGATCTGTTACGTTCCCAAACTTAAAGCGAAGACGAAGATCTTTCGCTACAAATTTTCCATCTTTCAATCTGTCAATCGAGATATGTTTGTCTCCTCCGGTCGAAAAGAAATGTATGGCGGCAAGCGCCCTGTTTTCCTTTTGCCGGCTGAAAAAGTAGGCGGAACTAAAGTCAAAATCATCGTGTAAAAACTGCACCTGTAAATATTTCGGGGATTGGACGCTTCCCCAGTAAACAAGGAATGGATGCCGTTGGTTCCATAGACTTGAAATAGTGGTTGTCGAAAATACATAGTGATCAGTCATATAACAAGTTCCTACAATTTGAGGTTCATCTTTGTCAAAAATATTGGTTTCAGTACGCGGATATTTTGGTGACAGGAAATAGGGCAATAAATATTCGGGTATCTGGTGTTTTATTTTGGCATCACTCCATTTTTCAAAAGCATCAGGAAAAATCTTCCCATTGGAGGCTTCATTCAGAAGACCATAAAACGATTTGCCTGTAAGCGGACCGTAAGACCTACTGTGAGGCCCTGCCCATTGACCGGTGGGGTGATGGTAATGACTGGCAATCATTTTCCAATCGATGGAGTAAAGCGAATCAACCATTTGTTTGTCTGAGGGTTCGACAATATGACTTTTCATGCGGTATATTTCATCCAGGGCAACGATGGAATAGGTAGGGCTGTTGTACTCAGAGAAGCCGCCTTTATCTAGGGTATAGTCATAAAAATTTTTTAAACGGTTCCCGGAATAAATTTTCATGTCTTCAAGATTGAAAAGATGAGAAACCATGTACGTTACATAGGTCCCCATCACTGCAATATTGGTGTAGTTGGGTTGACAGTCCCTTCTTTGAATGGCATTGCCGGCCATTACCAGTGCATTTTTAACGATTTGTTTCAATGCAACAGGCAATTCGTCATGATGGCCCATCCAGATGTCCAAAAGGCGTACCGCACAAAAGTCGGCCCAATTTAAGTCGATGACAGATTTTTTAGTTGCCAATGGCTCTTCCATGTAATAGGGCCAAACTCCGCAGGACTTTGAATTGGGATCCTGGTCCTGGGTAAGGGTGGTTTTTTCAAGCACCTCGAATGCCCGTTGGCTATATTGCTTATCCCCAATATCCAATAAGGAAACTGCGTAATTCAACGACGCGAGTACTTCGTGCATAACAGTCCCGCTTTGCGCATCAATGGCAAAACTAGCCCCCCGGTTCACAATTCTTTTGATCATCTTCGCTTCGGGATCGTATCTTTCATGAAGGCTCTTCAGTGACTCGTTCACACGCTCCTTTTCTTTAGCCGTCAACTGCACTGCATCATATTTGATATACTTATCCTTGTAATGTTTGGTGGAGGAGTTATCGGCACGAACATAAAACACAGTTGAGAGTGAAAGAATGCTGATGAAAACAAAGTACATTATCTTTCTCATTTTTTTAATCTGAAGGTTACTAAACAATTTGAGTGAATTAATTATTTGACTTCCCCCAACAGTTTATCAACGAGCCAATTCCTAAGTTTTTCGTATTGTTCAGGATAGACCCAATGACCTATCTCCTGATAAACATAAAGTGACTTAGGGGCCTGGATAACGTTGTAAGCCGAATAGGTTGAAGTGGGGGGACAGGTTGTATCGTTAAATCCCCATGAATAATAGCCAGGCACTTTTACCATTCGCGCAAAATTGACCACATCATAGTATTTGGATGTTTCAATCTTATCTTTTTTAACATTGAATGCAGCATTTGCCTCGTTGAACATATGTGGCCACCCCCCTGCCCTGCCGTTCAAATAGCCGGTTAGGTCACAAAGGGCCGGATACATTGCCGCGATATATTTTACCCGGGAATCAAGTCCTGCTGTCACAATCGTTAACGCACCGCCCTGGCTCCCGCCATTGACTCCCAATGAGGACCCGTCGAATTCGGGCAGGGAATAAATAAAGTCGATGGCACGAACACAACCCAGGTAGACACGTTTGTAATAATAACGGTCGCGGTTATCAAGATTATAAAGCCAGTAACCGTCAAGGACCGATCTGCCCAAATCAATATAAACTGAAGGATCCATCGTCACGGGTATTCCGTGGATGCCAATCTCGAAGGTAATGACCCCTTTTTCAGCCATGGCAATCTCTCCTGCATAGGGACGGACACCTGCCCCGGGCAATTTCAGTACTGCCGGATATTTGCCTGTTTTTTTCGGCACACACAGTATACCATACAATCGTGTTCCTATGCCATAATTCTGGATATTGACAAGAAAGACATTCACTTTTTGGGTACATCGGTCGGGCAACAATGTTACCTTAGCATCCATTGGGATTCTGGATGCTTCAGCTTTTGCTTTGTCCCAAAATTGGACGAAATCGCCAGGCATTTCAGTTGTCGGCTTAATCTGATCGGGTGAATAGGCTGCCGTTGCCAGATTTTCGTACCGTACACCGTCAACTACCGCCGATACCCTGCACCGCAGGAAACCGGCCTCTTTCATGGTTCCGCCTTCAATTCTAAACCGGCCATCCTTTAAAAATGCCGAGTCTCGTTTCGTAGGGACCATCATTTCTTTCCCATATTCATATTTGATTTTTACATTCGTCAGTGGTTCACTGTATTTCATCACCGACACCTCAAAATAGGCCATTTCCCCAGGTTTGTAAATCCAATCCGCGTGATCGGGCGCGACAATAATTTTAACGAGCTTTTCAACAGGTTGGGCAAAGAGCAAAAAGGATGTAAAAATTAATGTAAGGGATAAGAGAATTCTAAAGTAATTTTTCTTCATGAGACAAAGTTTTCGTTTTTAAATTTATAAGTTCTGCCAGTAAACATATTTTTTATTTGGAACTCACCTGTTCTTGGTTTTATCGTTTTTTAGTCTGTTTTCCCGCTCTTGCTGTCATAAACCGTTGATGATATTGCTATTCCTGATAGCGGCATTCCACACGCTTGAAATCCAATCCGATTTTATATTAATCCCTCAATTTTGCTGTTAAACTATAATTTCCTGATCCAACCTCATAAACTGCTTTGCCTTTTTCATTACCTGCAAACCGGATTTCCTTTACCGATGAAAGTTGCCTTCCCCCTTCGGTGATATCATCGGTAAATTTTACGGGTAAGTAAATGCTGGCAGTTGTGTTGGCCGGGATAGTGAAATTCCAGTGAAATACATTTCCCTCTCTTTTCCAATCCGATGTGATGACACCATACACAGATCGATATTCCCCTTTTGCCCAAAATAAATGACCTGTCATTTCCGGTTCCAGATATATTTTTTTGAACCCCGGGGCGGCAGGCTTAATACCTGAGATGCTCTCGTAGAAGAATTTGTCATAGCCAGCCTGCATAGGATGATTGTGGGAACGCTCCCAACCTTTATCGGTTTGCTTGACGTAAAAACTATCGACCGGCAAAATCTCCCAGAGGGTAGTGGCATCATGTTTAGTCCACATGTACTCAAAACTATTGTACCCTTTTTTAGTGAGCATCGACCATGCGGTTTTTTCGTTCCCGTGATGACTTAATGCACCGAAAATCCTGCTTAGCCCAAATATCCCGGTATTTAAAAAGCCATCAAACTTTTCTTCTGCTAACCTGGCAATCGAATTTGATACATCCTGTTCGTCTTCCGGCGGCACAAACTCCATTTCAAGTGCCATGGCATTGGCGGTTTGGCAGCCAAATGATTTTTTTGCCCTATCGTAAAAGCGGTCCAGCAAAGCATTTTTTACCGCCTCCTTTTTATTTTGAAAATAGACGGCGTCGGCTTGATAACCGAACAGTTCTGCCGTTTGTTGCATAATGGTTAAATCGAGGTAATAAAAAGCAGTTGAAGTAAAGGCTACCGGAGGCTCTGCAGGCACCACGCTTCCCGGAGGGCACCAGTCGCCCAATCCGCAGTTCACAATGTTGTCAGTCGCCAGTCCTCCGATGTAATTGACCCAGTTTTTCATGTCTGGATAAAAATCTTTTAATATGTCCTGATTGCCGTAATACAAATACAGATACCAGGGGACTTGCACCAGTGCGGTTCCCCAATCAGGGCTCGCAATGCCATCCGACCGTTTGCCGGGAGCTATCATAAACGGGATTCCGGATGGTTTTAACCGAACGTCTATGGTATTCCATGATTTATAAAACCGGGTTTTCTTTTCTTCTTTTGCGGATGAACGGATATCGTGTAGGTATTTAATCCAAAACTGTTCCATGCCGCGATTGTAAATGCTCATCGGGGCAACTGCATGCGCATCGCCAAGCCATCCGCATTTTTCACGGGCCGGGCAGTCCGTGGGGATGCCATGGAGATTACCGGTCAGCGTCCATTGCGCCATCCGGTGCAGGTGATTGATCTGTTCTTCAGAACATTCAAAAGTTCCTGCATCATCCACAGAAGAATAAACTAAAATGCCGGTTAATAAATCGTTGGGTGGAGTTGAAGATAAACCTGTCACTTCAGCATAACGAAAACCGTGATACGTAAATCGTGGTTCCCATATTTCGGGCCCGCCACCTTTACAGATATATGTTTCTGTTTGCACCGCTTTGGTGACAAATACCCCTGTGCTGGCAGGGTCCAGTTTTCCGTCAGCAAATATTTCTTCGGCTGTTTTGATCGTTATTACAGTTCCGGCCGTAGCGGCAATTTTTAAACGGGCCCAGCCGGCAAAGTTTTGACCAAAATCAAAAATGTAGGCGCCTTCTTCTGTTTTGCTGATCTTTTTAGCAGGCAGTTCTTGCATCCTTTTAACAGGAGGCAAGTTTTGCGCTACCAGTTCAGGCGGGTGGTTGCGGGCAAGTTCAGCCTGTTTCCAGTCTCCTGAAATTTTTTCATCCACGCTCCAATTTTTAATCTCTTTTTGTGCATCATACACTTCTCCGGTATATACATTACTTTCAATCACAGGTCCATTTGCCCATTGCCAGCTTTCATCTGAAATTATCCGGGCTTTTGTTCCATCGGTATATTCTATATCCAGTTGACAGATCAGTAAAGGTTTGCCATAAGATAATCCTTCAGGCCCCCAAACCCTGTTTTGGTTATAAAAACCATTTCCCAACATCACTCCAGCTACATTTTTCCCTTTTTTTAATTCATGTGTCACATCAAAAGTAACGTAAAGCGCATAATCGTTATAGTTGGTTTGTGCCGGATCCAGTACATGATCGCCAACTTTCATCCCATTGATATATAATTCATAATAACCCAGGCCGGATATATGCACAGAGGCATTCTTGATGTTTTTATCAAGAACGAATGGTTTCCTGAAGATGGGCTGAGCGGTTGCTTTTGCAGTATCATAAGTGATCCACCGGGCTTTCCAGTCGGTTGCATGCAACAAACCCATTTGCCAGAAAGCAGGCTTGCTCCAAGTAGAAAAGTTCCCGTAATTATCCCAAACCCTTACCTGCCAAAAATATTTTTTAGCAGAATGAAGTTCGGGCCCAGAATAGGGAATATAAACAGATTGGCCGGTTAATACTTTGCCGGTATGCCAAACCAGGTTTTTACCTTCAGTAACATCTTCCAATTTTTCTGCCACCCTTATTTCAAATGCCGTTTGCATGGTATTACGGCTCTCGGAAACCAATTGCCAACTTAGCCTGGGTTGAGCAATATCAAGCCCTACGGGATTTTCTCTGCTCTCGCAATGCAGATTTTTTACCGACACCTGGGTATAACCATAAATACCTGTCAAAAGGAAAGCAAGCAATAGGAAAATGTATTTATTCATCTGTTATTTTTTCTTAATTGGAATTAAGTAGATGGTGGTTGTCAATCCCGAATCTTCTGAATACTTTTTTGAAGCGTCATATGGCTGATAGCGAATATTAACGAAATTGACTTCATAAAAATTTTTCCAATTTATCCCTTTTCTATCCAAGTCAATAACCCTGTTAAACGAGAGGTTTGTCACTTCAATTTCGATGGTGTTTTTTTGTTGAATAATCCCTTCAGGAATTACCAACTGGTTCGGCAAACACCAAACCAAACCCATCTCTTTACCATTGATTTTTACCCGGGCTGTTTCACGAACATTACCCAGATCAAGAATAAAACCATTAGAAGACAAAAGTGCATCTGGTACTTTAAACGAGTTTGAGTAAACGGCTTTACCACTAAAAGTTTCATATTTCCCTCCAAGATCGGTCCAGGAACCAAGATGCTGCAGTTTGACCGGGGCAGGAATTTCAGGCGCTCCCTGGGTGGGACTTAACAACCACTCGTTGTTAATTTCCAGTCTGTTCTTTTCCGCTACTTGCTGGTATTCCCATTTTGTGTGATTTGCTTTTTCATTGGTACAAGTCAATATGCACGACTGTCCGGGCGTTAATTGCAAATAAACCTCACTCCCTGTTTCCGTTTTTCGAAGGGAAGCATTTCCACGGCGCTCATTGACGGGGTCATAAATTTCGATTGATTCAGCGTTGGTATTCAGTTGTATCCAATCTTCGCTAAATTTAGCATCCAGGTTGGTGACAAAATAGATGGTGCTGTCTCCCGATTTTTTCCTGACAAATTCAAGCCCTTTTCGGGTCAGTTCCTCGGCATAAATTCCTTCTTTCAACAGTGTTTCAGTTGCATTGGAGGTTATCCGTATTTTAGAGGGGAACTTTATCATCTCATTTCTGATCGCTGTAATGGATTTTCTTCTTTTTTCAAGATCAAATAATCCCGGAACGTCGTAAGGAATATCATTTTCAAAAATGACTCTACCTCCCTTTTTGGCTAAGTTGAGAAGACAGGATAAGGTCTCCAAAGGTATGCGTTCAATTGCAGGTACAACAATTGACTTATACCGGGTTTCCCCAGAGACAATGGAACTTCCTTCAACCGTAAGACCTGCAATCATTCGGTCGGAAACATAATCGAAAGAATATCCGCTGTTCCAAAGCTGTTGGGCTAACCTTCCAAAGTCAGAATCCTGTAGCCATTCTTTGGATTTATGAACATCGAACAGACGAATCAGAAGTTCCGACTTTTGTTTCCGCCATACTTCATGAATTGGGAAATAAAGCAGGAGATCATTATCCGGTTCGGAATTCTGCAAAACAGTTTGGCATTTTGATATATACCCGGTCAATGCGGGTAATTCGTTCCAGAAATGAGAGGAAGGTCCATAGTTGGTTGAGGCATAAAACAATCTTCCCGGAAAGGGTTTTTCTTTGGGCGAATATGTTGTTCCGTGGAAAAACAGATGATTGATACCTGAAACAAATAATTCGTCTATTTGAGGTTTTATTTGCGATAGCGATACTTTGAAGTGGTCGCCCAACCATGTGGTAGATTCTGAACTCACCAAAGGATGACCCGTTAGGTGTGCTGCTGAAGAAGCAAATTTCATCGTCAGCGGATTTGGACGCCCGAACCTTTCTTCCTCATAATCTGCATCTTGCCTAAGTCCCGGAATTGAAAATCCACTTGCCCCAAATGATTCGGTTTCAGGAATGTCTGACAATGCATAAAGATCGAGTAAATTACCGGGTGAGCCATGAGCCTGATTTCGGGTTATCATGCCCATTGCGTGGCTCTTTTTGGTCCAATTTGCGGCAAATCGGTCGTGCAGCAAATCAGAAATAGTTTCACAATAATCAGTTATAACCCGTTGGCGGATATCGCAACTGGCAGTATCTGCAATATAACGAACATAAGGAAGAAGCTCATATCCCCTTCTCTTCTTGAACTCTGAAAGAAAATCAGCAGTCCAGTTAGCCCCATAAACTTCATAAGAATCATTATAAAAAGAGCGGACTGCACCTTTCTTAATTCCAGCCCTGGCAAAGGCATCTTCAAACAGCCTCATATAATTTACAATAGAGCTGTCACTAAAATAGTCGATGACCAAACCTTCTCCCCCCGGAGCCGAACGTTTTACCTGCTGCTGGGTAAATCCCTGGAATGCGGCATACGCTTTTACTACTTTTTGATTTTCTCTCCAATGAATAAAACCGGCAGAGTCAACCTGAGATGTTATATCAACGTAATTTCCTTTTTCATCATATGCAGCCAATGAAATCAATTTTGTATTTTCTTTCGACTTTTGATAATCTTTAATATTTTCATTATCACCAATGATAACTGGCTTCACATAAAATACTTTTGCCGCATCCTTTAGCAATACATTGGGACCGCCAAAAGGCCACCCGGTACCGGACGTCATATCTACACCCATTCCCAGACGTTTGGCCTCATTCCCGGTATGTTTCAGCAATTCCATCCATTCAGGGGAAAGATATTTTACAAAATTATGCTCATCACCCTTTTCTCCATAAATTGGAATAATATGTACACCTCCAATTCCGGCAGCATGCATGTCTTCAAGGTTTTGGGTTAGTCCTTGCTTGGTTACAGAACTTCCCATCCACCACCAATAGGTCCAGGGCTGAGTTATGTTATGAAGAGGTTGCCTTTGTGATCCCGCAGCACCCACAATCCATGAGGTGCCAACCACAAGGGAAAGCGTCAATATCAAGATGGTTTTTCTTTTCATTTTTACAATATCAGGACACAAATTGTAGCGTTGTTTTGTAATTAGTCACAATCTTAACCTGTAGGCTGCATTAGTTTTCCTTACCTTTTAGGGATGTTTCAGTCATTTCGCCGAAAACATTTCCGCTTTTAATAGCTGCTTTCCAAACACCTGGTATTCCTTCACCGATAGGCTTGGTGCACAGATCGAAGACGTTGTTACGGCAAACAAAACGGGATGCTTTTCCAAACTGGTCTCCTTTCAACTGGAGTGCAACGGAGGTGGGCCCATCAAAACCTGCAAAGTGGTTGCCTGTTACGCTGAAGGCACCGCGGATAGAGACAGCGACCTCCACATTTTTTATTTCACCGCGTGAGAGGAGGTTGTCGCTAAACACGGCAGTCGGTCCGCCAAAAACATCCAGATCGACCAGCTTATTACAGTTGCTGATCACGTTGTGGTGCAGGCTCCAGTTGAAACCCTGCGGCGAATATAGCGCAAAACTTGTCCCTGGTTTAAGTTCGTTGTCGCTTGTCAGTTTGAACAACAGCTTGTCAGAATCAAAGGCCTCAATCTCGGGGCCCACAACTGTACTGCTGTCAGGGAACCATGCCATCATGCATCCGCGATAAAGGTGGCTTTTGCGGCGTGGCCAGGGTATTGCGTTCCATCTGTTGCCATCCGACTTAAAGGTACGTGCGTCAATCACCTCCATGACGCGGCCTGTCTGCTTTACACCCTGCAATCCAATGGCACATCCGCTGATGATGTTGTCGTGCACCACGATATCGCGTTCCGGTTCACTCAACACAATACCTTTAACGAGAGAATCTACCTCACCGCGAACGTAAACCTGGTTGTTGCTCACTATGGTATTGTCAATAGAGACATTGATGCCTGAACGGGGCAGGGATTTATCCCGAACGCAGGTCAGGTCGATGGCATTCCCGCTGATGATTATATTGGACGGCGGATGGCTGCCTCTTCTGCCAAATGCGGTGGATCCCATGGCCCCGATAGCCGACGAATTGTAATTGACGAAAATATTGTCTTTGATGAGGACGGGGGTGGCGCCGGCGCGAACCAATACTCCATATTCGCCCCCACCAGGAACACCATTCAGGGCCGCTTGCTGCTCGAACGTATTGTGTGCCACAATGTGCTGGCCGGAGGGAAGGATGTCTAATGGTTCAAGGCGGGATTCAATGCTGCCAACCAACACAAAACCGGCATTGCGGACATAGTTGCCTATAAACTGCACAAACCTGGATGCTCCCTCCCAGGCACATCCGCCAACGTCCTGGATTCGGCAGTTGATCATCGCGGTATTCTCCGCATAGTCGTTGTTGTTGAAGCCGTTACGGGCACAATCCATGATCGTGCAATTGCGGTACATGATTGATTTGGTGTAATGAGGCGGGTCCTCGTTGCCCTTGCGGCTTATACTTTCGGAATAGAAACATTCTGCAGACATGCCGCTCGCATGACAATTCTCCACCAAAATGCGTTCTGGTCCACAAATGTACATTGCCCGGCATGACTTGACATAAAAACCAAAAAACCCACCAAATCCGGGATGACGATGGCCATTCATTACCCAACTATCAGCAAATCCGCTGAATCCCTGAAACCGTAGATTCCTGATGGTAACTGATGTACCGCCATTGACTGCAATGCAAGCGCCCTGGGTATTGTGTCCTTCCTGGGGTTTCTGAAACTCCTGGCTGCTGCTGATGTCAAGGATAGACCTCTCCTCGTTCTCCCCCTCCACCGTGATACCATCGGCCTTGTTCAGGTTGATACTTTTTGTCAGGCGATAACGGCCAGAAGGGATGAAGATATTCCTTCCTTCGGCCACTGCCGCATCAAAGGCGGCTTGAAGGGGAGCGCTGTCGCTGTGCCGCACGATACATCCCTTTGCACCGATCAAGGCAGGGTCTTTTAGTGTCACTTTATTCCCCTCTATTTTCAGGATCGTACTAACCAGTTGGTCCCGGCCACTGAAAGAGAAGCCACAGGGCTTTGTCCATTCGAATTTTCCGAGCTTTACCTCTACCCCTCCATTTAGTTTTTGCCAATCCCCCGTAACAGGTACCGGATTCCCTTTCCAGGTACGTCCCAGATCGTCGCTCCAACGGAAGGTGGCAGGTGTGGTACCTGCGAAGTCAAGCATGTAAACTGTCCA
>Ga0265297_10009532_pt1 | contig 12489 bp, 13 predicted proteins | sample Munlanlwell13791_FD_192502 | JGI IMG/M metagenome (GOLD analysis project Ga0265297, IMG submission 192502) | Leachate microbial communities from a municipal landfill in Southern Ontario, Canada - Leachate well 137-91 | ecosystem: Engineered > Solid waste > Landfill > Unclassified | place...
TTTTTCTGTGATGCAATAGTAGATAGAAATTTATTATCAGCTGCTATATCTTTCACAGATTCTGAAGATATACCACAAAGAGAAGGAAAACCAACTTATTTTAATAATTTTAAAAAGGGTGAATATGACGAAAATAATTATTAAAAATATAAAAACAAATGAAATTGAAAAAACATTATATTCAAATAATCAAAATTTTCCAGAATTTTTTACTCCATATCAAATAAAAGAATATAATGATAAAAAAAAATATAAAATTACTAAATATAAATCTACTAATTTTATAGATCGAAATGGAATAATGTTATTTCATAATGATATAGTTTTTTATAAAAATGAAAAACATTTAATAGAATATAGCAAAAAAAATAAACAATGGAAATTAGTTAGAAAAATGTTATTTGTCGAAATTCCTCTTTCTAAAGAAATTGCTAATATTTGTAAATTATATAATCATAGAGATCTTTTAAATGAAAAAGATCTCATTACTTTTACAGATTATATTTTAGATATTTCTAAACCTTTATCCTCTCCTTGTGGAGAATAATTTATTTTTTGTTTTAAATCTTCTATTTTTTTAGAAATTAAACTTAATTCGTTTTGTATTTTATCCGCATAACCAGATAAATCTTTATCTTCTTCTATTAAATTATTTAATAAAGTCATTATTGTTCTATATTGTTCTTTAACTTCTTCTTTCTCTTTTGAATTTGGTAATTCTCTTAAATTTTTATTTATAAGTATTATAAAACTTTTCCATCCTTCACTTATTTTATCGTTTTTTAAAGATATATTTTTTAAAGATTTATAATTAGTTTTTCTTTGTTTAATTATTTTTTCAGTATCAACTTCTTCTTTCTTTTCTTCTTCAACTTTCTTTTCTAATGCAACTACTATTGATTCTGTTTTATCTACTTCAACATTTACTTCTTTAATACTTTGTTCAACTTCTATATTTTTCTCTTTAGTAGCAATTACTTGTTGCCCAGAAAATTCTTTCGTTTTTTCTTCATCAGTTAATAAACTTAATTTCTCCATATAATTAGAATAATTCTTAACTAATTTACCACCACTCTTAAAACTGCTAGCATGATCCTTTAATATTTCCCAAGCATTTAAAGCATAATCATCTGTTCTGGCACTCTCTTCAGAATAAATAGAAGATATTATTTTATACATATCAGATATGTATTTAGCTATTTTAGAATTAGCTTTATTCTGATACATTTCTGATTTTGCTCTCAATTGTTCAGAATTTAATCTTACTTTATCATAAGCTGCTTGTTTTGATGTTTTCATCACGCTTAAAGGAGTAACTCTCAATTTACTCCCAATTACAGCATTTAAAACTCCAGTTAAAACAGAACCTATTGCTCCTAAAAAAAATTGAGCACTACTTTTTAACACTCTAACAGGTAAAGATTTAGCTGATAAAATAGCATTTGCTTTAGCCATAGATGACATACCCTTATGATTCATTACTAAACTATATTGATTAATTTGTTGAGTCATACTTAATAAATCATCTAATTTATTATATGTACTTGGTAGAAAAATTTGACTAGCTAAAATTGAATTATTTTGATTATAAACATCTTCTTTTAAATATAAATCATTATCAATAAATTGTTTGTATAATTCATTTCCTTCAGACATATAAATAATTGCATTATTTAACATTTCTTCTTTTGTCAATTCACCGAAATAATTCACACTTTCTTTCACAATATTTTCTAAACTTTTTCTATCTTTTTCTGAAGGAATATTCTCAATTTTATTAATAGGTTTTGAAATAGATTGCTGTCTAATTATTGCAGTTGGTCTTTTACCTTTTGTTGCTAATATATCATCAATTAATTGTTTACATAAACTATTCATTATTTCTAAAGCATTATTCCAATTCAATAATGTTGAACTTAATGATTTAATTGAATTATATGTATTCCCACCAGTATCTTTTATATAAAAATCATATACTGCACCTAAGAAATTACTAACAGAGTATTCATAACTTGAACTATCAACTAATACTTCTACTAATCTTCTAGGAACTCTATGTGCACCTATTGTGGTATCCATATCATAATTTGACAAAAAACCAATTACAAATGCTTTCGCAACTATAATTGATTTGATTAATCTGAAAGATATTTTTAAATCATTTTCGGTTAAAGGTTGTTCTTTCCTTTTTAATTGTTGTTTTAAAAAAGCTATAAAATTAAAACTAGAATATGTTAATTTTCCCTTTCCTTCTTTCATTTCTTTGAAAGTAGTATCTTGATTTTCTATAATTTCATTTATACTATTTTCAAAAAATGCTTTAAACCCTTCTTTCTCATCTTCCATAGATGAAGAGATTTCTTCATAGTTCCATTCTCCAGTAGTTTCATATTGTTTTATTATCATACTTAAAAAACCTTGTTTTTCAAACATGATTTTATAATATTCATTTACAGTACGTCTCCCTTTATATCCATAATCTTGTTCTGATATATCTACTATACTAAGAAGTTCATCTATTATTTTTTTAAGATTAGTAGGATTATTTACTTTTTGTTTTTGTAAAAATTCATTTATTTTCTCTTCATATCCATTATCAATCATTGCTTTATAATATGTGTTTATAGTTTTTGCTTTAGATGTTACTATATTGATAATTACATCTTTAGCTTGAAATTCTGTTGATTTAACGTTTCTATTAGAACCCTGAACTTGACCATAATCATATTCTTCATTTATTTTTTGCTTCTTTATAAAATATTCATCAAAACTAAACATTATATTTTTCCTTTGTTTTATTTATATTAACTTTACTCTTAACATATTCATATTAAATGTTATTTCGCTTCGCTCATAACATTATTTATTACTTTCATTCGACTTCGTCTCATTTCAGTAATAAATGCTTTTCTTTTAACAACCTTTTTATTTCCCTACGGGGTCAGTTAAAGAGATACTACTTACTTAGCGTTTTTGTCAAGGAAATATAAAAACCTTCTTCAGTATTAATCTATTTATTATATAAGTATAATATATAATTATTTGACAATAACTATTAAAAAATAGTATTATAATATAAAAGGAAAAAGGAGGGTTTTAAAATGACACATTTACATTTACATACTCATTTAGGATCAATACTTGATGGTATTGGTAAACCAGAAGAATACGCATTATTAGCAAAACAATATAATCATAAAGCATGTGCTATTACAGATCATGGAAGAGTAGGTGGAATATTAGAATTTCAAAAACAAATGAAAAAACAAAATATTAAACCTATTTTAGGAGTAGAATTATATTTATCTGATAATTTATATGAATTAGATTCTTTAGGTAAAAGAATAAGAACCAAAAATAATCATTTAATTCTTTTAGCTCAAAATGAAAAAGGATATAAAAACCTACTCAAATTAAACTTCTTATCAATGCAGGATGATCACTTTTATTATTCTCCAAGAGTATTATGGGAAGAAGTAAAAAAATATAATGAAGGATTAATATTAGGAACAGCTTGTATAGGATCTAAAGAAGGAAGACTTCTTTTAAATAAAGAAAATATAGAAGAAAATCTATATTTAGCTGAACAATTATTTAAAGAAAAATCAGAAATATTTGATAATAGAATGTTTGCAGAAATACAAATTAATGAATTAGATATTCAAAAACAATATAATGAATTTATAATGAATTTAGCAAACAAATATAATGTACCTATTTGTTTAACTGGAGATGTTCATTATTCAAAAAAAATAGACTCAGAGATTCAAACATTATCTATAATGATTTCAAGAAACCAAACTATATCAGATATGGATTCTGATAAATTTTTTGATATAGAGGCAAAAAATTTATTTTATCAATCAGAACAGGATTTTAATAATTTAAATAAAGAGTTTAATTATAATTATTCAGAAGAATTTATTAATCAATGTTTAAATAATACTGACAAAATAGCTGATTCTATTAATTATGAAATTCCAAAAAGAACAAAAATGTATATTCCTGTATTTGAAGATAACGAAACGATTTTTCAAAACAAAATAAAAAAAGCATTAAATGATAAATTTGGAAATAAAATCCCTAAACAATATTCTGAAAGAATACAAAAAGAATATAAAGTAATCAAAGAAGCTAATTTAATAGACTATTTTCTAATAGTAGATGATTATCATGAATATAGTAGAAAATTAAAAGATTTTTCTTGTATAGGAAGAGGAAGTGCTGGTGGTTCTTTAATATTATATTTATTAGGAGTTTGTGCTTTAAATCCTTTAGAACATGATTTAATTTTTGAAAGATTTTTAACTCCTCAAAGAGCAAAAAAAGATTATCCTGATATTGATTCCGACTTCAGTAAAGAAGTTAAACCTTTAATAGAAGAATATTTAGTGAATAAATATACAACAAATAGAGTATTACATGTTGCAACATATAATACATTAGGAATTAAAAGTGCGGCAAAAGACCTTTGTAGAATATATAAAATAGATTATACAAAAAGTAACGAATTTACAACAGAATTAAATCCTGATATTTCATGGGAAGAAAATATTGATTATTTAAAATCAAATAAACCTAATTTGTATAAATTCTATTTAGATAATAAAAAAACTTTAGATATAACCCCAAGATTAAATGGATTAGTTAGAAATATGGGAGTACATGCTGGTGGTATTGTAATTCTATCAGATGATGTTAATAATATAATTCCAGTAGATAGGGTTTCTGGAGTAGTTACAACTGCTTTTCAGGAAAGTGGTTCTATTCAAGAATTAGATGAATTAGGAGTAATAAAATTCGATATATTAGGTGTTAAAACATTAGGTTCAATAAGAAGATGTTATGATTATATTTTTGAAACAAGAGAAACTGCATTAAATATGAATAAAGAAGAATTTTGGAAATATTTATATAATATTGATTTAACTGATCCTAATATTTATAAAGAGGTAAATAATCAAAATACTTTTAATTTATTTCAAATGACTGGAGATGCTTATAAAAAAATTACTCAGGAAATTAAACCAAGTAATTGGGAAGAAGTTAATGCTTGCAATGCTATGTCAAGACCTGGAACTATTTCTTTTAAAGAACAATATTTAGAAGGTAAATTTAAAGGAAAATCAAAATATCCTAAACAACTTAATCCTATTATAGAAAAAACACATTATACAATTTTATATCAAGAACAGGCAATGGAAATATTCAATAAAATAGGAGGTTTTACTTTAGAGGAAGCTGATGAAGTAAGAGGGATAATGAAGAAATTATCTAAAAAGGATAAGAAAGAAGAGGATTTAGAGAAATGGAAAAATATATTAAACAAATTCAAAGTATCTGCATTTAATTTAGGATTAACTGAAAAACAAGTTAATGATATTGCTGAGGATTTAATTCAATTTTCTTCATATTCATTTAATAAATCACATTGTTATGCTTATTCTTATATAGGAATTGTTACAGCCTTTTTAAGTTATTATTTCAGAACAGAATTCTTTTGTGCTTCTTTAAATAATCCAGAAGAGGATACAAGTAAAATAATGTCAGGAATAATAGCTTGTAAGAATAATGGAATTAAAATATTACCACCTAATATTAATAAAAGTAAAAAAGAGTTTTCAGTAACAGGAGAAAATGAAATAACATTTGGTTTAATAGGAATAAAATATGTAGGAGAAAAAGCTATTTCTTTAATTCAAGAAAATAGGAAATATACTTCTTTCAGAGATTTTTTAACTAATCCTAATTTAAGAAATAGAAATATGAATATTAGAATAATTACTGGGTTAATTTCTTCTGGTTGTTTTGATGAAATAGAAAACAGTAATAAAAGAAAATATTTTATTGAGTTTGCTACTTTATTTAATAAAAATAGGAAAAAAGAAAAAGAAAGAGAAGAATTAGAAGAATTATATGATCATATTGAAAAGCAATTAAACTCTTTACCAGAAATAATTACTACTGATAAAGACATTGAGAATATGGAAAAGGAATCATTAGGGTTTAATTTTTTTGCTAACATGTTTAACGAAGAAATATATGAAAAATTAAAAGAGAAAAAAATAAATTTTAAGAGAAGTTTTAATGATTTACAAGAAAATATTTCATATCCTGTATTAGTTCAAGTTAATGAAATAAGAGAATTTAATGATAAAAATGGTAATGAAATGGCGTTTGTTACTTTAGTTGATGAAAATTTGACTGAAAAGAAAATACCTTTTTTTGCTTCTTGTTGGAATTATGTTAAGGATTTGTTTATTGAAAAAGATGTTTGTATAATAGTATTATATAAAAATAATAATCAAGTTATGTTTGGTAGAAAAAGTTATTTTGATGGTAATTATGCTAAAAAGTCTATTTTAAAACTATAATTATGTAAAGATAATTTATATAATATAGGAGAAAATAGATGAATTTTAAAGACATATTAAATGAAACAATAAAAGAGTTTCAAGTAGGTGGTGAAGTAAAAAAAATAGAATCAGAATCAACAATACCATTACAAAGATTTTTGCAAAATAAATTAAAAGAAACTTTTGAAAAATTTAAAATAAATCCTAATGATGTTTTTCAATCACAACAAATAGATCAAATAGGAGATACCTTAGATCCAAAAAGTTATTTTAGAGTCACATTGAATTTAAATCCTAAATTTGCTGGAAAATCTTTTGGACCAAATGGAAATGAAATACTTATTCCAAATTCTATAACTAAATTCTTTAAATTAACAAAAAATGGGTTCTCAACAATAGATACAGAAATAAATGATATTCCAGAAAAACCTACTAAAAAAGAATTTACTATCGATGCAACAAAATTATTTAATACTTGGGCTAGTATATTTTTAAGAAAAGCAAATTTATCAAACTCTACTCAACAAAGTAATGTAGTTGATTTAAATAAAAATAAAACCAATTATATTGGTGGAATAAAATAATCTTATTTTTACTTGACAAAAATATATAAAAAATTCTATAATATTGTATAAGGGGTGAAAAAATGAAAAATTATTTAACAGAAGAGCAAAGAAAAGATATTTTAGCAAAAGGACAAGATCCAAAAGTAATTAATTTTATTGTTACAGTTAAAGATCATTTTCAAGATATTTTAGATGATATAAACAAATCGTATTTTTCAACAGAAGAAGAAAAAATAGAAAATATAATATAAAAAGAGAAAAAGAATTTTATTATTTATTATTAGATGATAAAATAGTTTTTGATAAATTAGATTATATAAATAGTAAATATATAATGAAAAATGGAGAAAATTATTGGTTTTTAGCTGATATAAATAAAAAAACTTGTTTAATTAATCAATTTGGTAAAATTGTTCAATTTCCTTCTTATAATGAAATAGAATATTATGATAAGTTTAACGAACATGGTGTTTTTATATTAATTAAAAATAAAAAAATAAAAGTGTGTGTTTTTAATCAATGTAAATTAAAATTCGAAGAATATGAAACAACTTTATATTATGAAGATTTTGATATTTATAAAATAAATATAATACAACCTTTCTTAATTTTAAGAAAGAAAAGAGACAATATTTTAATTCCATGGAATTATAAGAAAAATGTCTATTTATCTAAAGAAGATATAATGATTGATAATAATAGATATATAGGAATAAAATAATAAAAATGGATAAAAATAATTTTTTAGATTTTACACCAAATAAAAAAAGACTTTCTCTTAAAGAAGAAAAATAATGGTTTTATTTTACCATGGAATTATGAAGAAAATAGATATATGACAAAAGAAGAAATATTAAACAATAAAGATACTTTTAATTATTTTTCTTCATAAATATATAAAGATAAGTATATAACAATAATTAGGAGAATTAAAATGAATTTTAAAAATATTACAGAAAACATATCATTAAACGAAAGTATAGCTTACTTAATATTAGAACCTGGTTCTAGTAGATCAGTCGAAAAAGTCTTATTAAGAACAAATGATGGAAAAGTAACAGATGTAACTAATAAAGAACAAAAAAATGCTATACAGCTTTTAAATCAAAATGCTGGAGTGGTAATACCAGCTACTATCATATCTAAAAATAATAAAAGAATAATAGGAGTTAATTATAATACTAAATCACCTACTCCTTATGGAAAGTTTTTAGAAAAAAAAGTATTAGAAACAGACTCTATGAAAAATGAAATTTTAAATTATGCTATACAATAATAGGTTATATTTACTTGACAAAAATATATAAAAAATTCTATAATTATTATAAAGGGGTGAAAATATGAAAAATAGAATAAATTTAAACGAAGATGTAAAAGGTTGGGAAGTTATATATCAAAATTCCAATCAAAACGATAAATATTTATATGGATTATCTGTTATATCCGATATAGCTGCATATGGTAATTTGAAAAAACTTAAACTTCTTATAAATAAAAAATTAAAAGGATATTATCTATTAATTTCTTTTACATTAAAAAATATAGTTATTTTAATAAACGAAAATTTTAAATATTCTTTTTATTATAAAGATAAAAATATATTTATAGAAACAGATATAGATTTCAGAACTTATTTTTTTAGAGGTGTAGTAAATAATAATATTCTTTTCCTTAAAAACTATAGGAATGGTGGTCTTAATATAGAATACTATCTTTATGATATAATTAATAAAAAACAAGTGTTTAATATTGATATTTTTGATATTTTAAATAATGAAGAATTTTCAGATAATTCTAATTCAGTTGATTCGATTGAATCGTATTTTACAGCGTGCGATAATCTTGCTAAAGAAATATATTTAAATGAATATTATAAATTAATATATAATAAAACAACAAATGTATTATCAGAAAAATCAACTAAATTAATAGAACAAATGATGTATATAATGGAGAAATAATGCAACAAACTACATATAAAGGTAAATTAGTTTATATATTAAATAAATCAAGTAATCAAGTTATTTATTCAGAAAATAAAGATTTATCTAATACTAAACAAACTTCTTTATCTAATTTTTTAAAATATTCAAACGATAATAAAAAATCTAATAAAAATGTATTAATTCCTATCATAAAAGAGAAAAAAGAAATAACAAACATTGTAGAAAAACCTAAAGAAGAAATTAAACAAACTATAATAGATACTGATGTAAAGTTAAATACAGAAAATAATATTACAACAGAAGAGGAATATATATGATAAATTTAGATAATCAATATAAAGAAATAAATGAAGGTATTGTTAGTGGTATAATGGGTGGGATTCAAAAACAGGTACAAAATGTACAAAATGTAATTCAAACTGGTAAAAATATTGCTCAAACTGGTAGAAATATTAAAAGTATGTTAACTCCAGATAAAACTAAATTAATGAATAAAGTAAATGCTATGATAAATTCTGGTATGTATAAAGCAGTAAATAAAAATAATTTGCCTAATTTTCAACAGGCATTAGAAAAATTCTTATTAATTTTTGGTTCAAATAGAACAGTTGCTCTTAAAAACTTAGGATTGCAGGAAAGTGTGTTAAAAGAACAAACAATTCAACCAGTTAATCAGCAACCAGTTAATCAGCAACCAGTTAATCAGCAACCAGCTAATCAAGAAAAATCAAGATTAGCTATTATAAATAAAGCATATTCTGATTTAATGAGAAATCCTGAATTATCAGATCAGATTCTTGATAAATTACTATCTGCTTATGATCCTAATGTAAATGATTTTAATTTAACAAAATTAAAACAACAGCAAATACAGCAACAAAATGGACAACAAAATGGACAACAAAATGGACAACAAAATATTAGACTTATACAAAAATAATCCATTAGTTAAAAATCAAATTGATAAAATAATGCAAAAAGTTAACTTTAAAAAATAACTAACTTAAATATTTAAAAAGGGGAAAATATGAGTGAAAAATTAGAACTCTATGAAATAGAGCCTATTTTTCTTTTACATTGTGTAAAAGATAGAATATTCTTTCTTAAAATAAAAGATTTCATTTCTAAAACTTTCTTTACAAATGAAAATATAGGAATAGTTTTTGAAGTTTTGAAAAATTTTCAAAATAAATATAAAAAACTACCAGAAGAAAAAACACTTAAATCATTATTTACTAAAAAATATAAAGAAGAAGCAAAAACATATTTAAATATAATTAACTTCATTTATACTTCTGAAGAAAGTTATGATAAACAATATATAGAAGAAAATATAATTGATTTTATTAAACAAAATAAAGTTATAGAAGCAATTAAAAAATCAATTCTTCTTTTAGAAAATAAAGAATTTTCTCAAGTATATGAAGAAATAAAAAAATCAATATCAATAAACTTTGATAAAAATTTAGGTCTTTCCTTCACTAAAGATTCTCTTAAAACAATTAAAGAATGTAATAAACCAAGATTATCAACTGGTTACGTTTCATTAGATATAGCATTATCTGGTGGATTCGAAGAAGGTTGTTTATATACATTCTCTGGAATATATGGAATAGGTAAAAGTATATGGCTACAAAACTTAGCTATTAAACAATTATTAAATGGAAAAAATGTTATTTATTATAGTTTGGAATTATCTGAAAAAGCAGTAATGAGAAGATTAATATCTCAATATACACAAGTATCTCAGAAAGAATTTTTAGACAGAATAACAGAAATAACTAAACAATATGAAACACTTAAAATGATTACTGATTCTGAATTAATAGTTAAATCATATCCTCCTAATTATGCTAATATTCATATGTTAGAAGCTCATGCTGAAGAAATATTTGCAACATCAAATAAAAAACCAGATGTTATAATAATTGATTATACTAATATATTAGCACCTTTGAAAAATATTAGTTCAGAAAATACTTATGTTAGAGTTAAAACATTGTTTGAAGAAACAAGAGCATTAGCTATTCAATTAAATATTCCAATTGTTACAGCTGCTCAAATAAATAGAGGTGGAATGGATGAAAAAAATGGTGGAACAAAAAAAGTAGTAACTGGAGCAAATATTTCTGATTCATTAGGTATTGGTATGACAGTAGATGCTCATTTTGTTATTAATCAAACAGGAACAGAAAAAGATGACGGAGTAATGAGATTATTTGTTGATAAAAATAGACAAGGTAATCAGAAATTTTTTCTTGACTTCAATATTCAATATGAAACATTAACAATTGTAGAAAATGGAAATATTTAATACTTAAATATTTATTAAAAAGGAGAAGTTAAATGTTTGATGAAAGTGCATGGACTCTTTTTGTAGGGTTTTGGATAGCTGTATTAGTTATTATTGGACTATTTTTAGGATCATTAATAGGAATACCAATATATTGTAATGGCTATAAAAAAGGTCAGATTGACTACCAGAAAGGAATAATTAAATATCAAATAAAAGAAGTAACTACTGATATTATAAAGAAAAAAGAAGAATTTAATAAAGAATTTGTAATAACTAAATACAAAGATTTAGAAGAATGTTGCCCTATTTGTATAAATACTGAAGATAAGAATTATTATATATCACAATATGATAAAGATTATGATGAACAATATGATTTTAAAATTAATATTTGTAAAAATTGTTATGAAAAAATAATCGAAAGAAAACTTAATCTTGATAAATTAGAAGAATATGAAGCTATAGAATTAATAAGAAATGCTTTTTATAAAAAAGGACTTTTACATGAATGAGGAAAAAATAAATAATGTTAGTATTTTAGATTTATCCAACCCAGAAAATTTTGCTTTTAATTTTTGTTTTACAGAAAATGCAAAAGATAAAATATTATTAACTTTTTTAAAAAATGGTGAAATAATCTTTAATAAAAAAGAGTTTCCTGCTTTTACTGAAAATGATTTTGCTAAAAAATTTATCGAAATCGTAGAAACAGCAACTAAAAGAAAAACAAATTATAATAATGATAATAATCATTATCATAAGAATTTATATAATAAAATAACACTTAATGATTCATATTGAAAAGATATATATATGAAATTAAAAACATTATTAAATGAAAATAAACAAGTAGGTATTCTATACCACTTCAGAACAAGAGATGGTTTTGTCAAATTAATAAATAACGATTTTGTTCTACAAACACAAAAACATACCTCTATTTCCTTAACAAGAGACTTTAATTTTGGTTCAATATTTGCATTAGGTAAAATATATTGCGTCAGATTAACATTAGATGGAAATAAATTATCTGATAAATATAAAATAGAACCTTATAATTATTTCTATTATGCTAACAAATTAAAAAAAGATAGAGATATAATTTCTCCTTCTGATGAAATTAAACCAGAACATGAAAAATATTTTAGTAGAAAAGATGCAACTGAGTCAGAAGAAAGAATAAGAAGTAATAAAGTAGATGTTTCTAATTGTATATTAGAAATACAAATAAATAAGAAATTATTTTTTAAAGATATTACATCTTATGAATTAACTGAAAGTAAAATGAGCAAAGAAGAAATAGAGAAATTAACCAGAGAATTTCT
>Ga0265297_10009534_pt1 | contig 12487 bp, 10 predicted proteins | sample Munlanlwell13791_FD_192502 | JGI IMG/M metagenome (GOLD analysis project Ga0265297, IMG submission 192502) | Leachate microbial communities from a municipal landfill in Southern Ontario, Canada - Leachate well 137-91 | ecosystem: Engineered > Solid waste > Landfill > Unclassified | place...
TCAGCGAAAAGACCACCGAGGAAGACCTTAATGCGGATTCCGAATTACCGAATCCTTTTTCCCACAGATAAACAAAAATGCGCTGATATAACTTTAAATAACAAATATCCTTAACAGCGGATTCCCTGTCAAGGAGCTTCCCGAAAGAAGGCAGGTTCTTAATGCCTCCGTCATCAGCGGCAAAAGCACAAGTTGCCTCATCATACCAAAAGTCATATTTATCCAGCTTATACATTCTTAGAGCCAGCGCCACAAGCAGGATCAACCCTAAAATTATAATATTTTTAATGTTGGGCATTCCCGGAATTAGCAATTTTAAGCCCTCTTCTGAAATATTTGTTTGTCCCGGCGATGTAAAATATACGGGGGGCATCGTAGAAAAACCCCAGAGAGAATAATTTTAATTTTCCCATCAGGCCTTCATTTTTCTTGATCATCGCATAACGGTTATAAAAACAAAGGTACTGCCTGATCTCTTCGGAAAAAGCGGAGCTGTTTCCAAAATGATAGCAGGCTGCTGCCGGATAAAATATTGTTTTCCAGCCCTTTCTTTGGGCCCTCCACGACAGGTCGACGTCTTCGACAAGAAAAAAGAATTTCTCGTCGAAATAACCGTTTTTCTCTTTGACTTCATCGAGCATCTTGCGCCTGTATATTGCGCAGGCAGAACAAGCCCCGAAACAAAACGCAGGTTCAAAATACCTTGCGCCGTCGGGCTTGCCTTTGCCGATATCATAAAACCTCCTTAAAAAAGAAAGATGGATCCCGGCAGAATAAATTGTTTTCCTGTCTTCTTTGAGTATTTTCGGCTGAATAATACCGATGCTGCCCGGGGCAGAACTTATTGCTTCATGGATCCCCGCAAAAAAATCTTTTCCCAATACAACATCAGAATCTAATGTCATGACCCAACTGCCCTTGCTGATTTCTATACCCTGGTTCCTTGCTTTACATGCCCCAAGATTGATGCGATTTTCGATTAAAATAACATTGGAGTAATTTTTCTTAACAAAACCGGCCGTATCATCTCTTGAGCCGTTATCAATAACAATGATTTCCAGCCCTTCCGGGGCTTGGCTTATCAAAGAATCAAGGCATCCTTTTATAAAATTAATGCTATTGCAGGTTAAAATTATTACAGAAATCATTTCTTGCCCTTTCAAGGTCCAAACTGGTTAATTCATCCGTCCGGAAGACACATCCCTGGTTGCCATCATAATCTGCCCAGTTTTCGGAAAGCAAAAAACCTTTATCTATCATATATTTATAATATTCTGTGCCAGGGAAAGGCGTAGCAAAAGATACCTGTAATGAATCGGGCTGGACGGCTTTAATAAAATCGGCGGTTTTAGAGATGCTTTCTTTTCTTTCGCCGGGTAATCCCAGGCAAAATGTCAAATGCACCTTTATGCCGAGTTCTTTTGTAAGCTTGATCACTTCTCTTACACGGATCAAATCAATATTCTTTCCGCATTTTTCCAGGACTTTAGGATCCGCCGATTCAATCCCGTATTTACATGCATATAGCCCCGCATGGGATAAAATCGCAAGGAGATCTTTATCCATTAGGTCCGCCCTTGCCATAACTGCCCAAGGTACTTTTATTTTACGCCTGGTTATTTCATCACAAATGCCTACAACATGGCTTTTCTCTGCATTAAAAATGTCATCGTCGAAATAAACCGCTTTAAAATCAAAGTTTTTTACCAGATATTCCATCTCATCGGCTACTGCCGCGGGGTTTCTTTTCCTGTATTTATGTTCTTTGTAGATCGCCTGCGGCCAAAGGCAAAAGCTGCATTTAAACGGGCAGCCCCTTGTTGACCACATCTGGACATTAGGCATAGGCAGATCTGCGAAATTATCGTTATAATTATAAATAGGCAGGCCTTCTCTTTCCGGCCATGGCAACAAATCCAGATTTTCTAAAGTTTTCCTGGGGCTGTTAATTATAACCGGACCATCCTGCCGGTAAGCTAAGCCGCTTACTGAGCCCATCCCGCCCTTGTCTTCTTCAAGGCAATTCATCAATTCGAGCAGGGTATATTCATATTCCCCTATAAGTATGTAATCAATAAAACGGCAATCTGTAAGCACCTCTGTAACAAAAACTCCCGAGTGGGCGCCGCATAAAGCCACTTTAAGGTTATGGATTTTACCGCGTATTTCCTTTGCAATGCGCAGGTCGTTGTCAAATGAAGGGGTCGCGGTTTCAATTACCAAAAGATCCGGCGCATATTCTTTGATTCTTTCTTCAACCTCTTTTTCGCCCAGCCTTTCTGCAATTGCGTCGACAAGCAAGGCATCTTTCCCTTCGTTTTTTAGAAGCGCCGTAGCATATGCAAGAAAAAATGGGAATGGTGTATATTTTAACTCGCTACTTGATTCTGCGCGAATCGTAAAAGGCCAACGCGAGCCGGCGCGCACGCCGAAGCGCCCTTTTTCTGACCAGGGAAGGTTTAAAAGCATTGCTTTCATATCAAGGTTTTAGCTCCAAATGCCTTTCTATTTGCTCAAAGAATGATTTTATCTGATGGATGTTCTGGGCCATATCTTTTGAATCGCAATTTATCTGCTCAAGGTTATTCTTCAGCATTTGCAGATCCTCCAGGATAAAACGGGCAGAATTATTGGAACCGTCTTTTATGCTGCTTAAACCGTCCTTTATGCTGCTTAAAAGGGCCTCCAGTTTTAGATAAAGCGCCTGGTTTTCAGCGATTAAACGCAAATTCTGCTTTTCTGCCTGCCTTGCGTTTTGGCTCATGGCATCCAGCTTTTGGTATTCAAGGTCTTTAAAATCAAAAAGTACCTGGCCGATATTAGCCAGCATCCTTACTAAGCAGGCTATCAGCAAACTCGCAAGCAAAATCAAAAAACCTAATATAAAAGATCTGGCCCCGGTATGATCGAAAATAATTACCGACGCGCTAATAGCCAGCCCTGCAAGCGCAACGATATAGGAAAAATATTTCAGGGCCTCGACCGTGGGTATTTTAAAAGCTTTTTCCATTGACCGCCTCCGTTTCCATGTCCAAAGATTTGACTGTTTTGTTAGCTGAGTCCTCAAGCCACTTTGATATTCCGGGGAAATTAAACGTCAGGCTTTTTATCCAATCTGAAAAAGCTGACGACAATTTTTCCAGAAAATCTTTGTTAAGATTCTGCTGCTCTTTCTTCAAAAAATCCTGCCAATCCTGCCCCTGTTTCAACATTTTTTCAGCCAGGATATTATCATTGACCTTATAAGTTGAGGCCAACAGGTCCCTGATCATGAATTGCCTGATCATGTTGTCTCCGAAGGCGCGTTCTACAATGTTGCCTAAAAGCAAGCTTGATACAAGATAATTCTGAAAAGGCGAATTACTGCGGGGCAAAAAAGTCGATATTTTATCATCCTGCCGGTTCCAATGGCAGAAGAATGCCAGGTCCAAAAATGACGCCCACAGCGCAGGAGCCAGATTATTGCCCCGGCACTGCAAGCCCTCCTTGTTAAAATAATATTCAAGGTCTTTTAAAGAATGGTGCGCGGCTAATAAAAAATCCAGGTATAACAGTTGTTTTTTCCCGTGAGCAATATCTTCCTCTAAGTACCTGTTAGCCAATCCTATATTATCCTTGATCTTAGAAAAAAACCGTTCTTTATCGGAATAAAAACCCTGTTTCTGGGAATAAGCAAAGTTCCATTGCCAATAGGTATTAAGGAGCGAGCCGAAGTTGTCGTTTTTTAAATGGTGCGCTACGGCTTTTGGCTCATAAACAAACCTATAGCCTTTAAGCACCAGGCGTTCACAGATATCCACATCTTCATAATTGTTCCTCAATTTCTCATTATATAAACCGGCTTCCAAAAGGGCACTTCTTTTAAAAACAGTGTTTGAGCCGAATAGAAACGGAGGATTTTTACTTTCCTCTTCCCAATGCTGCTTCATATGTTCGGCGCGCCACAGGTCAAAAACAGAAGAGGCCTCTTCCGTCAACTTCCCTCCTGCTCCGGCAATATCAGAAGCGGATATCCTGTTTATTAAAAAAGCCAGCCACTCCCGGTCCGGCTGGCAATCCGCATCTAATGATGCTACCAAGTCAGAGCTGGTATTATTTATCGCTGTATTCCGGGCAACAGCCAGCCCCAAATTATCTTCATGCCGTATTACCCTGACCGGATATGCCGAAGCAATTTTTAACGTATTATCTCCGGAACCATCATCGACAATAATCACCTCTTCCGGCTGACGGGCCTGTTTAAATACCGCATCAAGGCAGGTGGAAATGGTTTTTTCGGCATTAAAGCAGGGGATATACAATGAGACTTTCACCGGCATTTTGATATCTCTTTTTCTATTTTATCTTTTTCCGCGCGTATTTCCGACAACAGCTTATTGACATTTACCCGCGCAGGGGCATTTTTAACTTTCAAGCCCCTGTTGATCTTATTAACAGCCCTTACAAAGACCTTTTTCAATGATCCGTTATAAGATCTATAGAATCTCAGGCGTGCCTTTAATTTCGCTAATTCGCCTTTAACCGACTGCAGCAGCATATCGGGAATTTTTCTATAAGAACTTGTCTTTGCCATTTTCCCGATTACCTTAACCCACTTTGCTTTATACTCTCCTGTTTCAAATATCCCGTCGTAACAACTCATCATGCAGCCGGGGCACCCTTCTTTGGTCAATTTATTCCTAATCTGCCCGTGTTTTTCTGAAAACCAAAGGTCAAGCAATTTATCATGTTTAATGTTGCCGATAAGTTTTTCGCTCTCCGTCACTACCCAACAGGGGAACAAATCGCCTTTTGAATTTATCGGGCAGGATGTCCAAAGCGCGCTGCATCCGTTTTGCAGGGGCAGCTGCCTCCCTGAAAGATACCCGGGGATGTTTCTTAGGTAGTTTACGGGGTTTGTGGATATGCCGTACTCGGATGCTTTTTTTATTATCTCTTCGATAACTGCCGTCATTTTATCGGATTCTTCCCTGTTAATCAAAAATTCTTTTTCCCGGGAAGAATCCTTTAAAAAAATCCTGCTGAATGGCTGGAACCTTACGGTGGTAGAGCCTTTTTCTTTGGCCAAGTCCATCACTTCTGGAAGAAATTCATAATTATACCGTGAGACAGTAGAAGCGACGGTTGATTCAACCCCGCATTCCTTTAAATTCTCCAGGGCCAAGACGGCCTTATCGAAATTACCCTCTCCCCTTAAATATTCATGGGCCTTTTTATTCCCTTCAACAGATATATTGACTACATTAACACCGGCTTTTTTAAGCTTGGATGCAGTTTCCTTGTCTATCAGGGCGCCGTTTGAAGTAATACAGGCATTCAGATGATTTGACCTGGCAAAAGAAATTAAATCAAATATGTCCTCCCGTAAAAGCGGCTCTCCTCCGGAAAAAACCACGGTTCTGGCGCCTATCATAGAAAGGTCTTTTATTGCTTTCTTTAATTCATCTGTGGTCAACTCTTCGGTTTTATTAAAAGGGATATCGCACATCCGGCACCTTAAATTACACCGGTTTGTAATGGAAAATATGGCTTCTTGAAGTTTAGGCATTTATTTCCCCGACCATCTTTTCATAGTAAGACAATCTGTTTAAGGCCTCGCGCAACAGGCCCTCTTTTTCTTCTTTGCTAAAATTGGCATTATTGATCTTTGATATAAAACTGTCCACCGCCCTGGCTAAAGAATCGGATTCGGGATTAGCCCAGCATGTCTGAAGGCATGGCTTGGGGCAATTCTTCATAACTGCCCTTGCCTGCCTTGCCTCAGCGGTATTTAAGCATGCGTCAAGCCCCAACTTATGCATATTCCCAAAAGAAGCCCCGCAACTCCTGATTTCACCGTCGGGCCCGATGTTCAAGAATACAAATGGATTGCATTTCCACGCATCAATTTTTAACGTTCCCAAAAAATGCTCGGCCCACAGATAAGGGTCATGCAAAAACTCAACCAGGCCATAAGTTTTCTTAAAATCCAGGATTTCATCTATCTGCCTTTTCAAAATATCTATATCTTTCCCCCTCAGCCAAAAATGGGCATCGGCTGAAGTATTTTGCATATCATCCTGGGCGACAATCACCGGATGATAAACAAGGCAGTCTATCCCCAGCTCTTTAACCAATAAAGCGATATCGCTTAACTCACTGACATTCTCCTTCATAATCGTTGTCCAGACGGAAATTTGCGGGCCGCAACCACGGCGCTTTTTTGCGGCGGTTAACCACTTTATAGCCTGTGTGGCATTTTTAAACGCACCTTTTTGCCTTATGTAATCGTGCGTCTCTTCTATTGCGCCATCAAGAGAAACCGCGATATTGGAAAGCCCTGAAGCAATGATCTTATCTGCGAGTTCTTCGCCGATCAAAGAACCGTTGGAAACAGTTTCGATCCTTATCTTGTTTACCGCAGCATAAGAGATGATCTCAAAAATATCTTTTCTTAAAAACGGCTCTCCTCCGGTAAGCACAATTGCCGGACAGCTGTTCCAGTACTTTATCTGGTCAATAGCGCTTTTAACTGCGCCGGTTGGCAATTCAAACCCATTCAAAATCTTAACCACCCCGCACATCTGACAATTATATGTGCATTTATGGCTGAGGCTGATGTAAACCCATAGTGGCGCGGTTAACGGCCTTTCTAATGCGTTTGAAAAAAAGTACCCCAGGTTCCTCTCAAAATTTTGCAAAATGTCTTTTTTCATTTAAACCGGCCTGCTCAACGAATCCCTGATAGAAATAATTTTTTTTAACTGGCTGTTGAAATTAGCTCTTTCGAATATCTTTAACGGATTTTTCTCTTTATGCGATGACAAAACGTGTACATAATCATCGATTATTTTAAACGCATCGCCCCTGGCAGTACTTTCTCCTGAATTAAGCAGGTTTTGCACAATCGAACTTATATCGGAAGGGAAAAAAACACAGTCCTGCAGGCAATGCCTCGAACACTTTTTAACTTTACTCCTTACCGCAGCGGCATTTTTAGACGTCCAGATATCCCTTAGAAGCTCCTTCCTAAGGTCGCCGTAAATGCCCATACAACTCCAGACCTGGCCTTCATAGGTTATGACGATCCTTTTAATCGCTTCATAACATTTGAAATCCCCTCCTATGCTGCGGCCCCTAAAATACCGCGGCAGAGAACGCAATATGCTCGTATCGGTATAGATGAAGATATCGCCTGAGGAATTCTTAAGAAGGATAAGGTCTTCTATTAATTTCTCTAATTTCCGGATATTGTCTTCGCGCGGCCAAAGGTCGTTTTGTTTATTTTCGTGCATGCGCGTATTATTAAAAAGCACCGGCTGGAAGACAATAACATTGCACTGCTTGCTGCGTGCAAATTCAATGATCGCAGGAATATCCAAAATGTTTTTGTCCATTATTGTGAAATTGATCCCCAGGGTGGGGAAAAAAGAGTTCAGTTTTTTCTTATAGAAATTAAGAATGTCTATATTGGAGGCGGATTTCTCAAATGCCCCTTTGCCGCGGATTTGATTATTTGTTTCTTTTAAACCATCCAACGAAACCGTGATATGGTTAAGCCGCAAACCGATGAGTTTCTTGATAATGGCTTCGTCGAGCAAAATACCGTTAGTAATAATATCCACCATTTTGATACCGCTTTTTATGGCAAACTCGATGATCTGGGGCAAGTCGTGGCGCAATAGCGGTTCTCCCCCGGAAAATATAATATGCTTTACGCCCAGGCCATTGACCTGGGAAACGATCTCATTGACTTTTTCCGTGCTTAATTCATTTTCGTTCTTTCCGGGAGATTTATGGATATCGCACATCACGCATTTTAGGCAGCAACGGTTAGTAAGAGAAAAATAAACGTGTTCCGGAGGGATGAGGGGGCGCGACAAAAGGCGCCCTGAATAAAAACCCATCAGGTCTTTGAAATTATTCAGCTCTCTTTCGTAATTATGGCTCATTTAAACTTTCTTGCCAATGAGTTTGCCAAACCGCGCAAACTTTGGGCAGATTCAAACGAATAACAGCTCTGCATACAAAGGTTCCTGCATTTCTTTGAATGTTCTCTAAGCGCCCTGGCCTCTTTTGAAGACCAGGCCTTCTTTAAAGATACCCGGTTCAGGTCGCCGCAGATACCATGGCAGGAATAAATCAGCGGCTTGTTCTTTTCATAACATATAAAAACAGTTTTAAACCCTCCGAAACAAACCCAATCTTTTGCATTAAGCCTGCCTTGATAATATTTGACCAGAAGCTCAAGATGCGGCTCTTCAAAAACACTGATGTGCCTGGGCTTAAACTTCCTGATTTTAGCGATCTCTTTTTCAAGAATAGCCAGTGAATCATCCTTTACCCAGAATTCAGGCAGGCTATGGTCAATAAAGTTTGCATTATTTTTCACTAAGGGCTGGAAATTGATCACATCCACCCCTAAATTATCGGCAAATTCTGTTATAGCGGAAAGCTCCCGCACATTCTTTTCCATTACGGTCAAAGCGATGCCGACAGAAAAAAACCTGCCCTTGGTTCTTTTTGCTAAGAGCAATTGTATTGCCCGGGTTATTTTATTAAAAGTCCCGCTCCCTCTGAAGAAATCATTGGAATCTTCCAGCCCATCCAGGGAAAAATGAATATGGCCTGCTTCTGAAGAGGCAACTGACTCTGCCAGGATATCATCGATCAATACGCCGTTTGTAGTAATGATGCTGCGCAAATTATTTCGAGCAGCGTATCCGCACAACCTGAAGATATCGCCTCTTAAAAACGGCTCTCCTCCGGTAAAAATAATTTCTTTTATCCCGTATTTTTTGGCCTCATCAATCGCCCTCTCGACCTGGGCCGTAGATAATTCTTCTTCCTCCGGGAGGAGCCCGGCGATATTGCACATTTTGCATCTTAAGTTACACCTGTAAGTAAGCGAAACCTGCATTACCTGGGGGCAGGTCAACGGATAGTTTATTTTTCTCGACAGCCAGAATAGAAGATTTCGCATGGTTTGGTCTTTATCAGTTATCCCTCCTGATCCCTCCTTTATAAAGCCCGATACTTTTCGCAAACAGCTTGATAAAAAATGCGCGCCTTTTTCTTACTGCGTGGTTATTGCGTCTTTTATCGATATACCAATTGCCGCAGTTGTCATATTTTATCCCCAGCATCTCAGACTGCTTCTGTAAAATGGAATTTTGCGGTATATAACACATGCTTACATTTACAAATTCATCAATATGCTTTCTATTTTTAAATAGGAAAAGCAGTGTTTTCAGGAAATCGAGCATTGTTTCCGTAGGATAACCCACGATCCATAAAGTATTGGTCTTGATCCCGGCCTCATGGACTCTTTTTAAGGTTATACTGACCTCATCAGCAAGCGGTTTGCCCATATGCCTTAAAACTCTACTTGAGCCGCTTTCGATGCCAAAAGTAAGATATGCGCATCCGGATGCTTTTAATTTCCTAAGGAGGACGCTGGTCATATCTTTTCTTGCCCTTGCCATGCCTCCCCATGTGATATTAAAATTTTCTTTTATAAGCAAATCTGCGAGCCGTTCCAGTTCGCCTAAATCGCCGTTTATCATCAGGTCATTGCTCTTAAAGGCGCTCCTGCCGAATTTTTCTTTATGGTCCTTTATTTCCCCTGCTATATTCTCGGCTGAACGCATCCTGTAACCTCCCCAGATTGGCTTATCGCAACAGAACCTGCAGTAATAATTACAACCTCTGCTGAAAATTATAGGGATCTCTCTTTTGTTTTCATAACTGTTAAGGTCAAAGAATTCAAAACCCGGGAAAGGTATTTTATCTACGGGGAAATGGTCCCCGGAGGCCCCGGCGTCAAAGAAACCGCTGCCATTGTTTATAACTACACCTTTTATGCCGCTAAGCGGCTGGCCGCTGCCAATCTTATTAAAAACCTGGGATGCTATATATTCCCCCTCTCCCCTGACGTAAACATCGACGTCTTTATTCAGCATATCCCCGCTATCTAATCCGACGGAACAAAAAGGCCCGCCAAAAACGACTTTGACTACTTGTTGCTTTTTCTTGACTTTAGCGGCTAATTTCTCTGCTATAAGCTTAGAATGGGTATTCACGCTAAAACCTATGGCCCCTGCGCCAAAATCAAGAATCTCATCGGCCCATTTATCCAGGATATCTTCTATATCAAAATTTTCTTTTATTTTCTGATAATCAAGCCAAAGATTGGCATTCTGCCAATCCCATAGGCGCTTTTTATCCCCGGCCTCTTTGTAGAGCCTGGAATTAAAACAAAACACTTTGATGTTATGCCCCTCGTTTTTTAACTGCGAGGCTATATAAGCAAGCCCCAGGTGCGGAAAATCCACTCCATAGACAGGAGGAAACACCAAGGCAATCTTCATCTTCTCTTAAGAAAGTCCATTTTAAAGACATTTTTCAGGTTTGCCGACTCTTCCCTGGCATGGCAATCCTGAAGGCAATAATTTCGGCATTTTAATATCTTTTTTCTTTTTTCTTGCGCCGCTTCGGAAAACCATATTTTTTTAATGTCCGATTCATCCTTTAAGTGCCCGATAGTTTCTCCGCACATCTGAATAGTACCCTCGGGGCAAAGCACAAATCTTCGGAAGCCGGCAAAGCAAGTCCAGGAACCGGGCTCTAATTGGCGCCTGAAATACTTCTTTATCAGGCCAAAGCTTGGATAATCAAACCGGTAGCGCTGCTGCAAAGGAGAGGTGATCTCATCAATCATTTTATCGAGTATCTTGAGCCTGTCTCCTGTTATCCAAAGGCCGTTTGTATCTTCCGACTGGCTGAAAAGTTTAACATTATCCATAACCAATGAAGTAAAATAGATGGAATCAACGCAAAGATTTTTAGCCAAGTTTATAAAACCTGCGATGTCTTCCACGTTTTTGTTTGAGATTGTAAAGATCATGACTTTAATAAGCGGGGATTTAAGCTCACGACAGGCCTTACCCAAAAAACCGACCCCTTTTATGATCTTGTCATAAGCTCCCTCTATACCTCTTATTTTATCATGGACATCTGCGGTGACGCCATCAAGCGAAATAGAAATTATGTCCAGGCCCGAAGCCGCAATGCGCCTGGCCATATCTTCATTTATCAAAGTGCCGTTAGTAGTCAGGATAATCCTCATATTCCGCTTTTTCCCGTGTTCGATGATCTTAAAACACTTCTCGCTTAAAAGCGGCTCTCCGCCGCAAAGATTGATTTCCCCGATGCCCCATGAACTAGACTGGTCAATAACATCTCTGATTTGCGCAAAATCCAGCTCTTGACCCTTATCTCTGTCCTCCCAAAGGTTACACATGCTGCAGCGTAAATTGCACCTGCTGGTAACGGAGACCTGCAGGGTATCCGGAGCGACTAAAGGATAACTGATCTTACGCGACAACCAAAAACCTAAATTCCTGTAAAAGTTTTTTATCTTACTCATGATCGATTATGGTTCATAATCCGTAAAACACGGCAAAAGACAGGGATTTTTGCAATCCAGGGCCTTATTCCTTGCGTCTTCGGCCTCCTCTGAAATATGGATTTTTTCTAATCCGTTCTTTCTTATGTCTCCATAAGAACTAAAACAGGTTGTAACAAAACCATTATCGGCAATAAGCATGGCCTTGTCCGCATAACGGCATCTTATGTCTACGGGAGATAGAATCCCCCGGAAATATTTCTTGGCCAAAAGAAGGTTTTTTTCTGAGTTCCTCACCAGTAAAGGATTCATTCTTTTAAATTCAATCAAACTATCTATGGCCTGATCCAACACAGGATATCTCTCCGGAGGGATCCAGTATTTAGCCTGATCGGACCTTTCTTTCATTACCAGGTTATTTGATAATAACGGCTGGAATTGGATAGAATTTACGGATAAATTCTGCATCAACCGTGCAAGCTCCGGCAGCTCTTCCAGGTTCTCATTAAGGATTATTGAAATTGTATTGTAGTTTATGTTTGGGGCCGATCTCTTTTTTTCAAAAAGGATGTTCAAGGCATTGATAGTGGCGTCAAAACACCCTTTTCTCCCTCTTATATCGTCGTGGATTGAAGGAGAAACAGAATCCAAAGAGATGCTTAAAGAAAGCTTGCCGCCGGCCAAATACGGCAGCAGGCGCCCGATAAAATCTTCGGTCAACAACACCCCGTTTGTAAGCACGCCGACATGATAATCGTTCTTTTCTACAAAATCCAGGATCTCAAAAATATCTGCTCTAAGAAACGCCTCGCCGCCGGATAAAACAAAATCCCTGACCTTCCATTGCTTTGCCTGCGCGATCAGCTTCTTTACTTCTTCTGTGAGCAATTCATTCCTTGATTTATCTTTATGTATCTGGCAAATATTACAGGCGAGATTACATCTGTGCGTTATATCCAGGATTATAAATTCCGGCGGGCCCGCAGGGGCAGGAAGCGGGTTTTTCTTGAAAGCAACGCTATCCTGCTTTAACCTTCTATGCTCAAGCATCGTGCCGGATAAATATATTATTTTATGCAGCATAAAATATAGATAGGCCTT
>Ga0265297_10009535_pt1 | contig 12485 bp, 17 predicted proteins | sample Munlanlwell13791_FD_192502 | JGI IMG/M metagenome (GOLD analysis project Ga0265297, IMG submission 192502) | Leachate microbial communities from a municipal landfill in Southern Ontario, Canada - Leachate well 137-91 | ecosystem: Engineered > Solid waste > Landfill > Unclassified | place...
TCTTTTGCTTGGATTACCGAAGCTATGATAGAAGGATTAACTGCGAACTTTGCAACCCATAACTTATTTGGATTAGATTTTAATGTTTGGATGATACTTTCACATGGAATATTAATAAAACAAGGGTTGGATATTATTTATAGATTAAAACAAAATGGTGCAGATTCAAAATTACTTAAATAAAACAAATGAGTTCCAGGACTCTCGGCATTTACCTCTTTTAAATTCTTTATTTGTAGAAAGATTTTCTCAATTTAATCCTTATTCTGAAGCAAACAATTTTAAAACATATATGACTTGGGCAAGACGTTCTCCGCAGTTAATGGGATTTTTAAGGTTAATTGTTAGTGATATTTTAAGCGACGAAAGACATTTCAATCCTGTGAATAGAAGCAAAGATGATTCCGGAAGGAATAAAATAATTAAAGCAAAAAATTTTTGGGATAAAAATAGGGGGCTTGAAGTTTTAGAAGAATCTTGTTATGATCTTTTTATTACAGGTATTGGTTACAATTGGAAAGGGATGGTTTCCGATGTACAGTTAAAAGAATTTTGCTCTTCATTTTGTAAAAATTATCCTTATGGTATTGAAGGAAAAGAATTAGAAATGAAATCTGAAAATTTATTTTCTACTTTAAAAATGGAAAGCCCACATAATTTAGTTAAAAAATGGAGACATGTTGCATCTTCTACAATGACAATTCATACAGATGAGCATGATGTTTTATATTATGTTCAAAGAGTTGGTGTTAATACAATTACTTTTTCTCCAGAAGAAATAATGACATTTAAATTAATGCCCTTAGATGGAAAAGTATTTCCTTATGCCCCCTTTGAATCTTTGCTTGCAGAAATTTATCTTCTTTGGATGATTACCCAAAACTACATTTCTTTTTTTGAAAATGGTGGAAAGCCAGATAACGTTTTTATTTTACCAAAAGAAATTGCTGGAAGTAAGAACCATGAATATTTAATTGAAACTTTAAAGAAATATAAGAAGATTGAAAATAAACATGGAAATTTAGTTTTCACAGGAGATCTTTCTATTGAGCAGTTAATGAAAGTAGAAGACCAGATGGAAAATAAGGATTTAAGTTTATATATCGTTGGTGTTCTTGCTATGTTTTATAATGTTCCTGTAAGTAGAATACCATTTTTAATTGGAAAAGCTGCAAACAATGGAGATTCTGGTGGATTAGCCGACGCTGGTTATTGGAGAATGATTAGTGTTCTTCAAGGTAAATTAGAAGAAGTTTATAATTCTCAATTATGGAGACCATACTTTGGTGTTGAATTTGAATTTTCTCGTGGATATTTACAAGATGAAGTTAGAGAAACACAAAACGATATGCAGAAAACTCAAGTTGCAGAACAGAGAATTAGACTTGGATTATGGACTGCAAAAAAAGCTGGAGAATATTTGGGAATTGATGAAAGAGATATTGAAGAAGCCCAAAAAGAAGTTGAACATACTTTAGTTAAAACTGGAATGTTAATGGAAAACCTTAATAATAATAAAAACGTTTTACCTGAAGCAGATGCTCAAAGAAAAGCAGAGCAGAAAAGACAAACTCAAAATAATAATAAGATGGAAAATGGAGGAAATAGTAAATAATTAAAATGCCAAAGTCAAAAGATTTTCAAAAAATTTATACAAGATTTGTTTCTCAGTATGGAGAAGAAAAAGGTAAAGAAAGATATTACGCTTGGTTAAATAAAAATAAATATGATGATACAAAACCCTTTCCTGGAAAAAGCAAAAAGGAATTTGAAAAGGTTTGTTTGGTTAATGGTGTAGAAATAAAAGAGTTTGAAAATGAATATCATATAGAAGGTTTAATAGCAACTTCTCATATTGATAACGCTGGAAAAATATATGCCGACGATATAAATGACAAGGTTCCAAAAGAAACATTAGAACATTATGCTTTGTTAATGAATACTAATTTTTCTTCTAGAGTTATGGGGGTACACCATAGCGAAGGTGATCCAATGGCTCCACAATATTTTGGAGTTGCTGATGTAGAAAATAATCCTGCAAAAGTTGTAGAACTCACCGATGGAGAATGGGGTTTATATGTTGATACTAAATTATTAAAAAACGATCCAGTAACTCCTGGAATAATAAAAGAGTTTGAAGATGGAAATTTAAATTCATTTTCAATTACTTATGATACTGGAAAAGATGGTTCTATTGATTTTGATGTAGATAGAGAAGGAAATATTATTCGAGTGATTACTCCATTATCGGATCTTTGTGGTTATACTGCAGCTAGTAAGCCGGTTAATCCAAATGCTATTGAAATGGGACATGGTTTTAAGGAATTTAAAGAAATTTTTAAAAATAATAATCCTTCAGAGAAAAAGGAGTCATCGACTCTAGTAGAAGGAGCAGAGTTCAAAAAGGAGGTTGAAAATATGCCAGAAATAAAAGAAGAAGAAAATGCTCCAGCTGGTGTTCAGGACCAACCTTCCCAGAAAGGTGAACAACCTTCTAATGGGATGAGTGAAACTGAAAAAAAAGAATTCGAAGAGTTCAAAGCCAACAAAAAGGATAAAGAACACAAAGAATTTTTGGAAAAAGCAGCTGATAGCATTGCGGAAAAAGTTTTGGGAAAGTTAGAAGTAAAGGAGAAAGTTATGAAAGATAATAATTCTCCAGGGACTCAAAAAGAAACTTCCATTGAGCTAAAAGAGTTTAGAGAAGTTTTCAATAGTAAGACTATTGAATTAAAAGAGCAATTTAGAAGGGTTGCTGCGATTTGTGAAAAATCAAATAATCCTAATTTAAATTGGCAAAATGCTAAAACATCTTCAGTTGAAACCAGAGAATTCAAAAACTTTGGTGTTAATGGTAGATTTTTAGAATTCAAAGGACTTGGATTGACAACTAATCAAAATTCGGACACAGATTATCTTCAAAGTTCAGCTGAACTTCAAGATGTTTATGATCCAGTTATTTACAACGCTTTAAATCAAGAGACTGTCTTTTGGAATATTTTATCTAAGGACGACTATAGTCGTAAAGGTAATGACAAAGTACAGTTTACATTGAAGATTGCAGCAAACACTACAGCTTCATTCTACTTAGGAAATTCTGTTTCTACAGGAAATGTTGGTAGATTGAAATACGAAACCAAATTCAAGAAATTGCAAGTTGGTGTGTCTGTTGATGGTGATATGATTGCTGCTGCTCGTGGAGGTCCTTTAAGTGATGTCTTTGCACAAGAAGTTATGGATTCTACAATGGATATGTTAGCAGTTCTTAATGCGGCTCTGTTCGCAGAAGTTGGATTAGAAACAGCAAGCGCAATTATTGGTCTTGAATACATAACAGATAGCGCAGGAAATACTTCGCTTTACAATTTAACTAGAAGTTCTACAAACAAGTTATCTCCAGATAGTGCTAGTGATACTTACATAAATGGAAGTTCACAACCTATTTCAATGGCTAATCTTAGAAAAGCAGTTAGACAAGCTGTTACTGAAGGTGCGAAAAAGAGAAACTTAGTTTGGGTTACAAGCCCGACTCAAGGAGATATGCTGAGAAATCAATTTGATGATGCAAGAAGATTGCTTAATCCAACTGATACAACATTCGGTTTTACTACTGATTTAAAACCAAATGGAATTCCAGTATTCGAAGATAAAGATTGTAACACAGACGATTGGTTCTTAGTCGATCTTGAAACTCATAGAGTTGCAATTTGGATCCCACCTACGATTGAGAGACTTGGAAAATCTGCAGATAGCGAGGATGCTTTCATAAAATCATATCTTGCTACATACAACAGAGCTCCTAGAAGAATGGTCCAAATCTACGGAAACGCTACAAGTTAGTTGTTCATTATTTTTGAATTAGCTTTCATTTATTTTTTGAGAGCTAATTTACCCTTTATTGGGAAACAATTCCCTAAGGAATTGTACAATTAAATAAGAACAGCCTTTTCGAAGGTTGGAGGAGGAGTGAAATGGCTGCTTTAACGCCTACAATCATTCAGATCCATAATTACCCTACTGGAGTAAGTTATGGTACATCTGAAAAAAGATTAGTAGAAATTTACTTAGAAGCAACATCAACTGCTGCAGATAACACCATCGACTTGTCAACTTATGTTGCGGGCTTGCAAGGAATTGCATGCATCGCTGAATCTCTTGACGGTGCGCAAAATGGTGGTACTGCAAACACTTGGAGCGGAACGACAATAACATTTGCCGGACACGCTGGAAGTGCAGCTTGGAATATGAAGATTTTAGGTTACTACTAAAAAAAATTAGACTCTTAGAGTTTGATTATATCGTTAAAGGCTTTTTTAGCCTTTAACAAAATAAATAAATTACGCGAGGGAAAAAAAGTGAAATATAAAGCTTTGATTGAAATTGGAGGATACAATCCAGGAGAGATTGTCCCTACTGAAAAAGCTGAAGTTTGGGAAAAAATGTACAAAGAGTCGCCAGTTCAAAAAGTTGGTGATGATGAAAAAGAAATTTTTCCAGTAGAAGAAAAATCTACAACAGAAGAAACTGTTTCTAAGGAAGCACAAGATGAAGAAGTTCTCAAAGATGTAACTCTTGACGATTATCTTGAAAGAAATACAAGGACAGTTGTAAGTTCTGTTGAAGGAGATGCTCTTTCTAAATATCAACTTCAGAAATTATTGGATTTGGAAAAATCTAATAAAAAAAGAAAACAAGTAATCCACGCAATAAAAATAAAACTAGGAGAATAAAATGGAAGCAATAGCAGATGTTGATTCACAAAACCTTTTGTTTACTGGTTGGAGGCAAGTAGAGAAAGAAATTACTTTTGTTGGTGGTACTGCTGATGGTATTGGGGATTATGATGGTTCTGGAAATCCTTTTTCAATTTTTACTGTAACTGGTGATGTTGAAGTTGAAGTTGTTGCAATTGGCAAAACAAATTTAGTTGGGTCATCAGCAACTCTTGAAGTTGGAATATCTGGGAATACCGCTGCATTAATTGCGCAGTCATCTGCTGAAGCAATAGATGCAGGAGAAATTTGGCATGATGCTACACCTGATTCTGGAATTGAACTTTCAAGTGTTGTAACTCAAAATATCATTGCTAATGGTGCTGATATTATTGGGACAGTTGGGACAGCAAACATTACTTCTGGGGCAATTCGTTTTTTATGCTTATGGAGACCCTTAAGTAGAAATGGGGTTGTTGTAGCAGCTTAACGAGCTGCTTCCCTTTTTTTTAAAATGACAGATGCTTTTGAAAAGGTAACTAGAAACATGGTTGAAAATCTAAAAGAAACTATGGAGTCTGGCTTTAGTGGAATTAATTACAGACTTGAAAAAATAGAAAGCACGCAGAGAACATTATTTAATCATCAGTCAGGTAGAATTCCAAAAGACGTTGCAAATAAAATGTCTTGGCTTACTGGGATTTTAGGAGTAATTATTGGAGGAATTTTGGTTGGGTTAGCAGTCTCACTTTTAACAGGATAATATGGCATCAGATTCAGATTTAAAATATGCAACAACAGCGGATTTAGCAAAAGCTCTCGGAATGTTTTTATCTGTCCCGTCGTGGGATGTTGCAGCTACACCAACTAATGAAACAGTTGGTACAGGGGATGGAGAAAATTCTACTTTTTATTTAGACCATCAAAATATTGTTTATGCAAGTTACACTCTTTATGCTAACGGAGTAGCTATGACAGATATTACTCATTACTCTTTAGATTTAGATACTGGAAAAATAACATTAACTGCTTTAGGAATTACTTTGCTTGCAAGTACTGTATTAACTGCAAAATATGATTATATTGATAATGGAATGAAAGTTTCTTATTTGGCAGATGTTTTATTGCGAGCAGAAAAAGAATTAGAAGGAGATTTAAATACAACTTTCACGGATGGAAGTGCAACGAATCCAACTTACTCGTCTGTAACAGAAATTCAATCTTCTGAAGGATTTTATCAAGATAGAATTTTAACAAGGAAGAGACCATTAATTGACATTTCGTCGACGATTTTAGCAGATATAACTGCAGAGGTTCAATCAATTGTTCTTGCTTCTGGAGGCGGGGCTAAATTCCCAACGTCGGGTTACATTATTGTTGGAAGTGAAGTTATTTCTTATACCGGAATCACTACCGACACTTTAACTGATTGCACGCGCGGAGCTCTTGGAACAACCGCAGCAACGCACAGCACCGACGATGAAGTGCATTCTACAATTTTATTTAGGTCTGGTACCGACGAAGGAACAGATGTTTCTTGGATAGTGCAACCATGGAATTCAAGCATGTATGCAAATGAATTTGGGTTGCTTTATAAATTCAAAGATGCAAGTCCAGATTTTTTAAATAGAACTGGAGTTGCAAGTAGAATAAAAATAATCTACTATTATGGAAATAATACTATCCCACAAGATATAAAAAGATTGGCGATTTTATTAGCTAAGCGTATGCTTATTAGAGATAACGTTGGAAAGGCTATGATAAATGGACGGGATGAGTTTCGTCCTGAAATGTACAACGTTGATCAAGATGAGATAAATCTCATAAAAGGACATTATGTCGTTCTTAATATGGGAAATACGTAATTAAACCTGAGGGTTAAAAATGGCTAATAAGATAATTTATTCAAATTTATTTAGTGAAGCAAGAAATAATGTTGTTGCACTAATCACTACTTCTAATGTTCCAGACCCAAATACAGCGACGGCGGAATATAGAAAAAGAATTTATTCAAGAGAACCAGATGTTAAATCTTCAGACTTTAAAGGCTACCCTTACATTATTGTTTGGCCGGCTGATGTTGATATTGAAAAAGAAAAAGGAAGGCAAAGTCTCGACGGAAAATCAAAAATTGTTTATTGGGACATCGAAGTAGAAATTTTCTCAAGTGACAGGGGTTATGGAGAAAAGGACGCAAATGGTTTAGCAGATATTGATTCTCTCTCAGATAACTTAGCAAAAACTTTTCAGAATAAATCAAATAGAACGACGCTGTCTACAAATAATTTACACTTCTCCGGATTCACAACAACTGCAGTTACTACAGAAAATATTGCAAATGAGAGAGTTTACAAAAGAAGCTTTATGTTATCTTTTGAAAGCAGAATGCAGGTGAGTGCTTAAAATGCCAAAAGTAATAGTTATTAGTTCTTCAGGAGATTTAGATACTTGTCTTATAACTTTAGATAGAATTAAAAAAAATTTACCAAGAATGACACGACTAGGTATGATGCGTTTTGGAAAAATTTTAGAAAGAGATATGAAAATTTCTGCTAAGCATTCTGGAATAAAAAAGTTTACTGGAGATCATCAGGAAAAAGGAATTAGATATGAACAAAGTCCTCGTAGCGACGTTGGATTTCTTTTTATGAAACTTTATATGATTTATTTGGATTCTATGAAACCGCATTATGTAAGTATCTCCCTTCGGAGAAAAAGAATTTTAGATTGGGCGAAGCAAGCATTTAGTGTTAATTTAAGAATGAAAGCAAGAGGAGTTGAAAGAAGAAAAATTAAAAAGTTTTCTGTATTTGTAAAACCACATCCGTTTATAAGAATGGGTTACGCGAGTGCTAGACCAAAATTAAATTCAATTTTAAAAAATGAAATAAAGAGGGGAATAAAAAATGCTTAAAGAAATTTATCAAGTAAAAAATAAAGCAAAAGATGTTCGTAAATTTCATGACACTTATACTGGAAAAGATGTTTTTGTAGAACCAGGGAAATATGTTTTAACTCACACCCATTTAAAAGATAATGAAATTTGGGCAGTGAAACTTTTCTTAGAAAAGAGTAATAATAAAAAACAGAAAGGAGGTGAGAGAACATGACAGCGGTTGCTACAGAAGACGCATGGATGGAAGAATGTTTAATTGCGTTTTCAAAGATTGGAGGAAGCGATATTCAATTCGCAGGAGTTACTGCTACAGCAGATTTTGATATTGGAGAAAAAGATATTGAAGGAACTCCATTATTAAATGGTGGGAGAGTTACACTTTGGAAACCTGAAGGAGATTCAAGTTTTACAATTGAAGCTTATCCATTGCAAGCAGGTACAAGTTCAGGAACAACTGGTCGAGGATTTTTTGATTTAATGCACTCTGTTGATGCTTCTGTTCCTATTAGAATAACTAATGATAGGAATAGGGACAAGTATAGAGCATTATTTTTGTGGACTAACGATCCAACACCCACAACGGCTCAAGCTGCTACTGCAGATACTTATTCGGCTTTTAGATTAGGTTTTGCAGACGGACATTTTACATCAGTAAAACCAAGTTTTACAGAAGGTTATTTGAAGTTTACAGTAACTTATAAGTGTGCTGCATTTGATAAATCTGCAAGTGGAAATGTTATGATGGAAAGTTGTGCTGGAGCATCAGCTCAAGATGTATTACCTGCAATTGCAGCGTATACTACATCAAATAAGTTCGGAGCATAAAATGGCAGAAGATGCATGGATGGAGAATTGTCACATAGGAATTTCAAAGATAGGAAGTGAAGAAGTTCAATATGCAGGAATAGTTTCTACATTAGATTTGGACTTAGGAGAAAAAGATACAGAAGGAAATCCGTTAGTAAATGGTGGAAGAGTTAATATTTGGAAACCTGAAGGAGATTCAAGTATAACTTTTGAAGCTTATCCACTGGAGGCTGGTGCAGGTTCTGGTTTTTTTGATTTAATGCACAGCACAGATGTAATTACAACAAGTACAACTACTTCCACAACAGAAAATAAACTTGTTGATACAAATAAGAATTTTACTACACTCGGTGTTGCTGCTGGAGATAAAGTTTTGAATACTACAGACGATAATGTAGCGTATGTTACAGAAGTTGATTCAACTACTACTTTATCATTATCTGCAGATATTATGGCTTCAGGAGAAGATTATATTTTGTATGATTCTCCGTATAGAATTACAAATGATAGAAACAGAGATAAATATCGTGTCCTTATTTTATGGACAGATAAAACAACAGTAGTTAAAGCAAGTGAAGCAATTGCAAGTACTTATAATGCGTTAAGAATTGGATTGGCTGATGCCTATTTTACATCAGTAAAACCAAGTTTTACAGAAGGTTATTTGAAGTTTACAGTAACTTGTAAATGCGCGGCGTTTGGAAAAGACGCTTCAGCAAATGTTATGATGGAAAGTTGTGCGGCAGCAGGTGGTGCAGATGCACTTCCAGTTATTGCGGATTACACTACATCAAACAAATTTGGATAGTCAATTTTAAAAAATTGAGGAATAGAAGAAATGGAAGATAAGAATGAAGAAAAAATTGGAGAGCAGAATCCGGCGAGAGCTATGATTCATAAACTTCAAGAAAACAAAAATTCATTGCACATTTCAAGGGTTCCTCCCAGAACAAAAGAAGAATTCATATCCTTTGCGGATGAAGAATTCCTCGGAGACTATGGGATGGCCCTTAAATGGCTTATGGATGGTATACCGAAGCAGGATATGCGATTAGTTTTAGTGCAACTTGCTTCACTAAACGAAAGAGTAGAAGTGTTGGAAAATGCTTCTACTGAGAAAGGAGAAGTTACTTCTCCAGATATAACTAAATTGCCAAAAACTTTTGGCGACAAGAGGGAACATAAAAATGGGAAATCAAATTGAGTTGATTAAGAAACTGTATGCTAAGTCAAGAGTGTACACAATTCCGAAAGAACCTAAAGAAGGAATGGAGCAAGTGCAACTTACGATAACAGCCTTGTCATTAGAAGACTTAAGTGTCTTGAATATGTCAGAAGATTTGCCGATGAGTGAACTTGCTAAAAATGCCAAAATTTTATTTGCAAGATCCTTGCAGATAAAAGAAGAAGAAGCAGCGCAAATTTCCGTAGAGTTCATGGAAGAACTTTTAGGTGCTGTTATGGAAACAAATAACTTCGACGAGAAAGATATGAAGAAGACTGGAATTAAGGACTTCATTGAAAAAAAGAGAGAACAGATTGCAGAAGCCGAAAAGAAAGAAGTTAAACAAAATTGAGGTTAAATGAATCCAATAGAAAAACTTCAAGGTAAAATCTTTGGGGGGAAAAGTGCAGCTGAGGCAACAGAACTTACGTCTATTTTGGATTTGGCGCGAGATTTTGGGGCGTTAGGGGACATTTTGGGCCGAGAATTTAAGGTGTATGATAAGGATGGAAACTTGGTTTACACAATAAAGCAAGACTCAATGAAATTGTCTCAGCTTAACAACCTCATCAAAGAGCACATTGTCTTGAAGAAAATTGACAATGAGAACCAACAAAAAATGTTGGGGGGTAGTAAAGGGGTCTCTAAAGTAAAAGGAAAATAAAATGGCAGAAGGAACAATAGAAAGAATTCAGATAATTTTGCAGGCGATGACTTCAAAATTTTCACAAGGACTAGACAGCGCTTCCTCTAAACTCAAAACTTTTGGGAGAGGTCTACAGAATTTTGGGGGGACTATGAAAATGTCTGTTGAAGATTTTAGATCAATTGCTGATATCAATAAACAAATGGGAACTAATATTGGTGGACTAGGTCAAAGATTTAGGATGTTAACTCATGGTTTGAGAGGTTTTAGAATGGAAATGTTAGGAGTTATGTTCTTCGGAATGATGTTACAAAGAACATTTATGGGGATGCTTCAGCCAGTAATGGATGCTTACGGTGTATTTGATCTATTTAGAATTCTTTTATTGACTACATTTTTACCAGTAATGGAAATGATCTTTCCAGTACTTATGCAAATATTTGATTTTTTTATAAATTTACCAGAGCCGGTTCAAAAATCTATTGGTGTTTTTGTTTTACTAGGAGCCGCGTTGGGATTTTTACTTTCTACTTTTGGTTCATTAGCTTTGGGATTGGGATCTCTTATTCAGGCATTTCCATTACTTGGTTCAGTAATTCAAGGAATAGGAACTTTGGTTGCAGGAATTACTGCACCTATACTTGCAGTTATTGCAATTGTAGTTGCTGTTTTGATTGGGATGTATCTAGCTTGGCAAGAAAATTTTATGGGAATGCGTGATGTTGTAAGTAATTTTATCAATGGAGTGAAGACATGGTTTGGAGGGATAATAAATATTGTCAAAGGTGTTTTCAATATCATCAAAGGAATTTTAACTGGAGATTTTGATACTTTCATAAATGGAATCAAACAACTTTTCACAGGTTTGTGGGGATGGTTGAAAGGTGGAGTACAAGCTTCGTTTAGTTTTATCACTGGAGTAATTATCGGGGCATTAAAGATTTTGGAGAATTTTGTAAACCTTCTTTTGAAAGTTGGAACTTCTATAGGTAACTTTATTTCTGGAAAAGGGTTTATAGCAGAAGGGGCTCCACAATTAAATATTGGTGGAAGTAAACAAGGCACAGCTTCTGTGAATAATCAGTCGTCGGTAAATATTACAAATAACTATAATGGATTCACAACCGAAGAATTAAAAAGAGAAGTTGAAGTTAGTAATTCAAGTTTAGTTCAAGAACTTAGGAGGAGTATATAATGACATCAGCAAAGACGGTAGCAAATATAATTTTAGCAAGTGGAGAAGATGATGAAGTTACAATTTACACAGAGTCATGTGAAAAAATTTATTCAAAGATTTTGGCGAAAGTAACTCCTCCCCAAAGTAGTGCAAATTATTCTTCAGGTGCAAAGAGTACACAAATTGTTGACTTACTTAGAATTGAAATTAGATTTTCTGTTCGAGGAAAAATTGATTCCGCAAATGAAACAAAGATAGAAAATTTAATGACGCAAGGTGGAGTTTTTACTTTCACTTACAAAGATGTTGCATACAATGTAAATTTTGAAAAACTTACAATTACAAATGATAACAAAACCGAGAATGATGAAACTCCAGTTTTATTCACCGCTCTAATTGGAGAAAATATATAATGGCAAAAAAAATAACAATAGGAATATTTTTGACACTTGTAGTTTTAACTGCATCAGTTTATATAATTTTTAATAATGGAGATTCTAATCTTAGAATAGATGTTGGGAAAACTTATTCTACTTTCCAAGTTTATGAAAATAATTCTTATACAAATTGTTCAATTAATGGGACTATTGATAGTGAAAATGGAACAATTAATACTTATGATTGTAATTATATTTTAGATGAGGGATGGGTAACTGCAGGAAAAGAATATACTTTACTTTGGGATGGTTCTGCAAAAATGAGGGCATCTTCAAGAGAAGTTAATTATACTTTTGATAATTCTACAAATATTACAACAATTTATAGATATGCTTATTTTAAGAATAATATTACTGCAATTGATACTTATACCTTTAATGGTTCAGAATCAGATGTTGAGTTATTTCCAATTAGTCATACAATTACTATTTTAAATGCTAAAACTGCACAAAATGAATTAAATAAAAATACTGAATTTATTTTAAATTATGAAGTTACTGAATTAGGATATTCTGGAGAAACAATTAGTAATATTGAAAGTCCACAATCTTTTGAACATAATATGGAAATAGAATGGTCTGAAG
>Ga0265297_10009537_pt1 | contig 12482 bp, 17 predicted proteins | sample Munlanlwell13791_FD_192502 | JGI IMG/M metagenome (GOLD analysis project Ga0265297, IMG submission 192502) | Leachate microbial communities from a municipal landfill in Southern Ontario, Canada - Leachate well 137-91 | ecosystem: Engineered > Solid waste > Landfill > Unclassified | place...
GGATATCCTGAAGCTGGAGCTGGATGCGTGGCAGATCGAGGCGACCAAAGCGCTGCATGATGACCATTTTGTAGCTATTCGATCCGGGTCAGGCATCGGTAAGTCATGGTGGCTTGGCGCGATGATCTGTTGGTTCCTCGGAACAAAGCCCTTTTCAAAGATACCGGCAACCGCCCCATCAAAGCACCAACTTGAAGACGTGCTTTGGGGTGAGATCTACCGCAGAATTCAAGCCTCGCCTTATATGCAAGAATTAGTTACCTGGACGCAGACCAAAGTGGCCGTTAAAGGATACGAGCCAAGTTGGTATGCGGCAGCACGTACAGCAAGAATTTCGCCGGATGGAACCGTTGCCGAAGGTCTGTCTGGATTCCACGCAGAGGAGAATTTGCTATTTGTAATTGATGAAGCTTGTCATGATGACCAAACTGAGGTTTTGACAGGTGACGGATGGAAATTTTTCAAAGATATTACTCTGGATGATTATCTATTTTCTATGAATCCAGATACAATGCTTGCAGAATATGTAAAGCCAGCAAAGATTATTCATAAATGGTATGAAGGTGAGATGCTTCATTTTGATAGCAAGACATGTAATATCTGTGTAACACCAGATCATAATATGCTATTTCAAAGTGATGTTAAACGAGGAAAAAAGAAGTGGAAGATGCAAACAGCGTCTTCGCTTAGATATTATAACGGTTTTTTTATGCCGAAAACATGTATCTGGAATGGTTGTAATGCTGAATTTTTTGTGATTCCAGAATACGTAGATGGTAATGGTGTCGTTTATCGAGAGCGTCGAGTTCCAATGAGGGATTGGTGCGCTTTTCTTGGCTGGTATATATCTGAAGGCTGTATCAGTGGTGATACAAAAAACGGCTTCCAAATAGTCATTGCTCAACGTGACTTTGACAATTTAAATGAGATTTATGATACAGTAAATGCAATAGGCTTTACCCCTTATATTGGTGAAGATCGTGTTATCATCTATTCTATTCAGTTGGTTAATGTTCTCAGAGAGTGCGGACATGGCGCAGGCAATAAACGTGTTCCAATGTACGTAAAGGGTTTGACATCAGCTTTAATTTTATCCTTTTTAGACGCTTTTTGTAAAGGAGATGGTTTTGAGGCAAGATCTGGACGACAGCAATATTACACAGCATCACCTCAATTAGCCGATGACCTTCAAGAGCTTATTCTAAAGTCTGGTGGATCTTCTTCTCTGCGTATACATGATCGTCGTGGTGAAAAGCATTTCGCCGAAGATCATTGGATTGAGACTAAGCAATTATCTTATATAGTTAATAGATATATTGGTGGAAAGCATAATTATGTACGTCCTGGGCAAATTAATCCAATTCAGTATAAAGGATTTGTTTATTGTGCAACAGTTGAGCCATATCATACTCTTTATACGCGACGAGATGGATGGTGTATCTGGTCAGGAAACTCAGGTGTGGCTGACGCAGTATTTCCCGCCATGGAGGGCAGCTTGAGTGGACCCCAAGCGTATGCAATCCTCACCAGCAACCCAACACGCCTTAGTGGATATTTCTACTCTGTTTTCAATGATCTTAAAATGCGCGAGCTTTGGCATACGATGCACGTATCGTGCTATGATTCATCTTACGTTGAGGAACGGTATATTAAGATGATGGAGGCACGGTACGGAAAAGACCATCCAATCTTTCAAATCAAAGTTGTTGGCGATTTTCCAGCCTCGGATATATTCCTGCTGTTTCCAGTTGAAGACGTTGACGTGATGAAGAATAACGCATTTGCTGATGTCGGTTCGCATAACGTAAATGTCGAAACTGAGATTGGCATTGACGTTGGCCGAACCATCGCGAAGTGCGTTGCATGCGTCCGTCAAAGCAATAAGATCATCGAATGGGCAGTGCGTGGGATGCGTGGCACCACTGTTGACGTTCCAGAAATTGCTGAATGGGTGGTTTCGTTGATCTTAGCGTACAACCCGAGCGCAGTGAAGATTGACGCAATTGGTATTGGTGCTGGTGTTTATGATATTGTTAAACGTCTTTATCCGAAAATCACTAAGCCTGTCCTTGGCAACGCAGCTCCAGAAGAAACAAAAAAGAGCCGTTTTGTGAATCTTCGCGCTCAGGGATACTGGGATCTTCGAGATGTAATGCGAAATATTTACATCGAGAAACGGTCTGATGCGTTCTTCGATGAAATTACGGATATTCGATATGGGCTGAAGGGCGATAAAATCCTCGTTGAGTCAAAGGAAGAGATGATGCGGCGCATTGGCCGCAGCCCTGACTTTGTGGATGCGACGGTGTATGCGTTTCTCAACCCCGACATCTGCGTCGATAAAAATCTTGTGTACTTCACTCCGTATCTCATAAAAGGGATGAACGAATCACTGCGGAAGACGAATATGTGGACGCCATCTGACGCGCAGTCAAACAGGTCCAGCCAGAAATTTGGAGCATTACATGCCTAAAAAGCCATTTAATTTTAGCGAAGCAGGTAAAACTGGGCTCAAGTGGAGCGCTGGATATATTTACGATGAGTTTCTCACATCTCTCCGAGGCACTCGTGGCAGGAAGACGTATCGAGAGATGCGGGATAATGATGCTATTATCGGGTCAATGATGTTCGCGGTCAACCAGATTTTGCGCGAGGCAAGATGGGATATCCGCCCTGGAGACGAAAATGTTGCTGAATGTAAACAAGATGCAGAATTGCTGAAAGATAGTCTTTTTGGGATGACGCATTCTTGGTCAGGCGTTATTACTGACATCCTAACCTTTTTTACATACGGTTTTAGCCTCTTCGAGCAGGTGTTTTACCGAAGAGAAGATAATAAAATCTTGTGGAAAAAGTTAGCATTCAGATCACAAGAGTCGATTGAGCGATGGAAGCTGGATGAACACGGCGAAACGCTTGGATTTTATCAACGGCCAGCGCCGGATTATCAAGAAATTTACATCCCGATTGCAAAATGTTTGCATTTCAGAACGGAATCGGCCGGGAATAATCCTGAAGGAAGATCGATTCTACGTAACGCCTTCAGGGCGTGGTATATGAAGAAAAGCATCGAAGAGGTAGAAGCTATTGGAATTGAACGCGATCTTGCTGGTTTGCCTATACTGAATATGCCAGAAGGCTTTGACCCCGATAGTGAAGACTCTGTTGTGCAGGCACAGATTACATCCGCAAAAACATTGATCACGAATATCCGTCGAGACGAGCAAGAAGGAGTTCTCCTGCCTTTTGGATGGAAGCTTGAATTGTTGGCATCAAGTGGCCACCGACAGATCGACACAGTTTCAGTTATCAATCGGTATAATAAAGAGATGGCAGCAACGACGTTGGCTCAGTTTATTATGCTTGGCATGGAGCGAACTGGAAGTTACGCGCTTGCTCGTGAACAGACGGATATGTTTTATCTCGCGCTGGAGGCGTGGGCAGATTATATTGCAACGGTGATGAATAGATACGCGATTCCAAAGCTGTTCGCGTTGAATGGCGTGTCTGGTCGGCCATTGCCGTATCTTGTGCATACCCCGATTAGACGCTTTACCTTGATGGACATTGCTAATTACGTTTCCAAGCTGGCAGACGAAAAGATTGGCGCTTTGGAGATAACTGATGACACCAGAGCCTTCTTGAAGAGATACGGCAGACTGGAAGAATTTAGCGAGGTTAGGAGATAAGATCATGCCTTATCCTAATGAGCATGCGTGCCGCTTAGCTGAGCCTATTGATGGCACAACATTTGCCAGGAAAAACAATCATCGTACACATGATGATAAAAGTTATGCTGTAATTTATCAAAACGGGAAGCAGCAAGCTTTTCGGTATCCAAAAGAATCATGGTCCGCTTTTGAGGCGGCTGAGCATTGCAAAAGCCATAATGGCAAATTTGAGCCGGCTAAGGATACCGCCGTCAAAATGCTTAAGGCGGATGATGAAAAGCAGATTGTATATGGCATAGTCTTCGAGCCTGAGTTTTTTGACGCAGATGATGAATACGTCACGAAGGAAGATATCGAAGACGCTGCACATGATTACATGATCAACCTTCGTAAAAGCAGTGCGGCATGTCATCAAAAGTTGAGCCACAGAAAAGAGATCGACGATTTGACGGATATCGTTGAATCGTATATCGCGCCTGTTGATTTTCAGATGGGGGACGAAATAGTTCGTGCTGGTACATGGATAGTTGGGATGAAGATTTATGATAAGGATCTTTGGAAGGAAACAAAGAAGTCAGTTACAGGCTTTTCTGCTGGAGGATTGGCCGAGTATCCGTAAAGGAGGTGGATTTAAATGGCAACAAGAATTATACCGAAGGTTAAAGAGATCTCTCTTGCCTTCAATCCAGCGAACAAAAGAAAGTTTATTTTACACAAAGATGAGAAAGGAGGGGAAATTATGAAAATTGAAGATCTGAAAACTGTTGAAGATTTTCAGGCTTTTTTGAAGGAGCAGAAAGTTTCAGATGACGCATCGGCACTTCTGACGGATGTTTTCATGGCATCTGTTGTACAGAAGGATTTGAAGGTCGAGATCGAGAAAGAAATCAAGGCGACTCTGGAAAAAGATGTTCGCGCTGCGGCTGAAAAGGATCTCCGTGAAAAGCTTGAAAAGGAAATCCAAGCCAAAGTTGAAAAGGAGGTCGGGATGACAAAGGATGTCGAAATTCAAAAGCTGTCGGAGACTGTAACGGCGTTGCAAAAAGAAACCGATAAAACCAAAACGCTTTTGATGATTGAGAAAGATGCTCGACGCGTTACCGAGCTGGAAAAGGAAATCAAGGCAACGGGCGCCCCTGGTGACATCGCTAAGATGGCAAAGGACTTCCTCGAAATCGAGAAAGTGAATCCAGAGCTTGCCAAGAACGTGATGAGCTCATACAAAGAGTTCGGCACGGCGATCAAAGCTGCCGAAGTTTTCAAAGAGCACGGATCGTCTGGTGAAGGTGCCGCAGGAACAGCGTATGAAGAGCTGCGGAAGATCGCCAAAGAGGAAATGAAGAAGGATAAGGATCTTAGTGAGCTTGATGCATTCGCATTGGCTGCACGACAGAATCCGAGTCTTTACCGCGAGTACAATGCCGAGCATTACCGGCGACAAGTTGCACATTAGTTGCATAACTTTCTAAGAAAGGAGGATGAATATTATGGCTGAAGAACTTCAAGGATTGGATATTGGCTTTCTGAAGGCGTCGGCGGATCTTTCCGACTATCAGTTTTATGGAGTGAAAGTATCGGCTGATTTTACGGTGGCACCTGCTACGGCAGGATTGTGCGATGGCATTTTGCAGAATAAGCCAGAGGCGGCTGGAAGGGCATGCCAAGTGAGGCGTGATGGCGTATCCCAGGTTGAGCTTGGTGGTACTGTTACTGCCGGGCAGCTTGGAAAAACGGACAGCAACGGCAAATTGGTTGCCGTGGCATCGAACAAGGATCAATACATTGTAAAGTTTCTCGAAGGCGGCGACTCCGGAGATCGCGTTACGGCTCTGGTCATGTTTGGATATTACGCAGTATAAATTTGAAAGAAAGGAGGTAAAGTAAGATGCCTGAACCTACTGGAAGTGATCTGCATATTGATACTCTGCTGAGCAATCTCAGCGTTGGGTATTTGAATGCACCGAGTGCGTACATTGCTGACCGTGTTTTTCCTGTTGTGCTCACGGATAAACAGTCGGATAAATACGCGATCTACAACAAGTATGACTGGTTTCGTGATGAGGCCAAAATTCGTGCTCCGTTGGCTGAAAGTGCTGGCGGCGGATTTGCACTCGAAACGCCTGGAACGTTCTTCTGCGATGAGTGGGCGTATCATTCAGATTTCGCGGATGAAGACGTCGACAACGCGGATGAAGTTTTCAACATCGAAGAGGATAAAACGGCGTATGTCATCGAGAAGCTGCGCATTGGCCGTGAGCGACGATGGGCTGCAAAGTATTTTGCAACTGGGATCTGGGACAAAGACCTCGAAGGTCAAACGGATACCCCTGGGACGGATGAGTTCTTGGTGTGGGATGACGCGAGCTCTACGCCTATTGAAGACGTGGAAGATGCAAAGGCAATTGTAAAGGGTGTTACCGGGTTGATGCCGAATACCCTCGTAGTTGCTGAGCGTGTGCATCAGTGTCTTAAGAACCATCTCGACATCGTCGATCGTTTCAAATATACGCAGGCTGGTGTTATCACCGAACAGCTTTTGGCTAAAGTGTTTGGAATTGATCGTTACATGGTGGCTGGCGCCGTTTATGCTGAAAGTCCCAAAGGAACTGAGACGATGGGATATGCGTTGACGCAGTATGACGTGCTGCTCGTGTACTCGGCTCCTCGGCCAAATAAGCGTCATCCGTCTGGTGGATATACATTCCGATGGAGACGCCCAATCATCCGTGGAGTTTCTGGTGATCGCCTCGAAGCTACGATTCGGAAGTTTCGGCTGGATAAACAGCGTGGAACTCGAATTGAAGGCGGCGTGTATGAAGATCAAAAGCTCGTAGCAGCAGAATGTGGCGTATATTTTCACAATGCCATCGCATCTGGAAGGACGATTACGTCATAACTGTAAGTATGTAGGAGGCGGACATGACCTTTACCTACGACATCTTAGCATTAGATTCAGAACTAAATCGTATTCGCCTTGAAATTGGTGATACTGATTCTAATCGTCCCCTACTAAAAGATGAAGAGATCGAGCAAATTATCAGTGAGTACACCAGCTTTAATCAAAAAGTTGCGAAGTGCTGCAGATTAATTTGCTCGATCTTCTCTTCTGAGCCCACCAGTGTTCGCATCGAAGGATTCTCAGAAAGTTATAAAGATACGTATGCACACTTTAAGGGACTCGCGGAGCATTACGAGTCCCTCGGTGGAAGTAAAGGTGTGCCTTGGGCTGGTAGCTGTAGCGCTGATTTTAAAGAAGCAACAGAATTAGATACAACATTAGTACAGCCATTTTTTAAGCGAGGTATGCATAATAACAATGGTTAGCAAGATTGACAAATACTTAATGCATACTGTTGATCGTGTACGCCCTACGATTATACGTGGTGAAAGATCTACAACAACTAAATCTGATTTGCCAGCTCGAATCGTTAACAGAACACACATTTTGCGAGATACTGGTGGGGATCATGTCGTCACTAAAATGGTAATTTATTTGCTTCCTGATGCTGATGTCATTGAGGGCGATGAGCTGGTTGTGGATCAAGAACAGCGGCCTATTGCTGGATTGATTTTGGCACGGGATGGTAAGGGGAATCTACACCACTTAGAGGCAGAATTGGCATGATTAAAGTAAAGTTCGATACTGCGCTTTTTGATACGGGCATGGCACGTGCCGCGTCAGTAGCTATAACAGGATCTGAAGCTGAGATGCATAAAACGATGGAACAGTTTAAAGACGATGCATTACATAAGCCACCTGCTTGCCCGGTTGAAACTGGATACATGGCTAAACACCATGTTACAGATGTTCAAGTTATTGGAAAGACGGTTGTCGGATCATTATCTGTAATTGATACTCCATATGCCGCTTCACTTCATGAAGGTATTAGCAGATGGGGAACGCCATATAAATATAAAACACCTGGAACTGGCATGAAATGGATTGCTTCGAAGGCGTTGATGTATAATCGAAGATATCTTCGTGACTTTCTTGGAAGATTCACAACACGGCTTAAGCTTGCCCTTGAGGTTATGCGATGAGCCTCGTGCAAGACATTGCAGATTATATTGAGTCTAAAACATCATTGGTTGTAGATGTTAACATATTCATAGGTGGCGAAACTGTTGATACACCATCTGGATCAATCGTAATTCGTGAATTTGCTGGATCAACTGAAAATGAATCAGGACTTGAAGATCGAGCTATTCAAATTCTGGCACTTGATTTAGGATATATTAATGCTGAAACATTGATTAATACAGCTTATGCTCTTCTTGCCAATAAGCCAGGATTTGATGGAATTGACAATATCTTTTATGCTACTGTAATAAGCATGCCCGGATTCGTTGATCGAGACGCTCGTGGTAACTTTGTATTTTCGACAAGCTTTATTTTCAGAAAGTCGTAATTTTAACGCGGTAAATTTACACGCATAGGTTATAAATTGTCTATACTTTTATGGCATAATACATCACAATTTACATGGCAAAATTTAGATTCTTTTATTTGGCATGGCCGCTTTGTACTTATGTCATTTTTATGTATGCTTTTAACGTCTAAATGCCCAACAGTTGTGGTAGCATCTTGCAGACCAGATGTTACATTAGACGCGATAAAGCCAGATATTACATTTACTACAGAGGCTTGTGATGTCGACTAATTTAACAGTTCATGCTGTAGAGAAATCTACGTATATCATTACTGCTGCATTCAAAAATGAGTCTGGCGTTGCAGTGATTCCAAAAAGCATAACATGGACGCTAACTAACGCCCGTGGGGTGGTTGTTAATGCTTTGGAAGATGTTATCGTAGCATCACCAGCAGCAACCATCAATATCGTGCTAACTGATGACGATTTAATGATTAGCACTTATGGAGGAAAGCGTATTATAACTATATGTGCTGTATATGATTCAGCTTATGGTACTGATCTAACATTAAAAGAATGTGCAACATTTGATATAGATAACTTAGTGGCGGTAACATAATGGCCGTATATGCTTTTGGAGCAACATCATTAATAGGCGGCGGATCTGGTGCATTAGACGCTATCATTGTAAGTGCAGCTGGAGATGACCCGGGGATATCAGACGGATGTGTGGCTATTGTATGTGTTCAAGGCGACGCAGTTTATCACTATATTGCTGATGCAGATTCAGGGTTAGACGAGGATTCTCCAAACATAATAAAACCAGATTGGCAGTCATCTGGCGTAGCTTACGCAGGCGCATTACGCTGGATATTAACTAAAGTATATCCAATGATTAGATCTAATTCAGTATCTGGTGGATATAAAATTGATAATATTTATTTAGATGCAAATAAGCATTTGGTAATCGTTTATGATGAAACCCCAACTGTATAGAGGTAACTAAAGGTGATTATCTGGAATAGACTTCGCTATGTTTTATCCCCGCAGTTTGATATTTATGAGCATTTATCAACAGTTGTGCGTGGGGCTGTTGCAGATATTGGATCTGGTACAGGCTTTGGTACGCATTTATTTACTGTTAATGCACAGTCTGTTGTGGGATACGAAATTGATGAAGACGCTTTACGCTTTGCACAGCGAGTTTTTCCTGTTAGACGATTAGCATTTCGTTTTGGTGATATATTAGATGGCATCCAAGAAGGGCCGTATGACTTTATTACAATGATTGACGTAATTGAGCATATAAAATATGATCAAAGGGCACTTAAAAATGTTAAGGATATGCTAAAGCCAACAGGACAGCTGATACTAAGCACACCAAACCGATTAAGTAGATATCGTAAAAGTGAAAATCATGTGAAAGAATACGGCTCCAAAGAGCTTGAGAGCCTCTTGAATAAAGTATTTGCTAATGTATCTATGAGAGATCATAAAATGGAGCCGCTGGCTTCTCAGTATCAAAATCCACTTTTGGCAGTGTGTAGAGGTGGTGTATGACTTTTAAGAGAGGAGGTATACGAAAATGGCATTTAGCTCATTTAGTTTTGACCCCGCACAGATAGAAATCAATAAATCTGCAGCAAGTGATGCCGCAAGTGCAGCAGCTGCAGCAAGTAATGTAGCTTCTGCTGCCGCCGTTGCTGCTGCGGCAGCATCAAATGTGGCAAGTGTGGCAAGTGTGGCTGCAGCTGGTGTTAGTAATGCTGCCTCTCAAGCAGCAGCTAAGGCAGCAGCTGCGTCAACAGCGGCAAGTTCCGCCTTGGCTAAACTTGTAAGTGCAGTATTTAGTGATCCTGGATCGAATTCATTTGTAGTCAAAAACATCGTTTATACTTCTGCTGGAGAAGTCAAGTTTAGATACTCCACAGCAGCAGCTGCGTAACATTAGGACAGGGGAGGTAATGATCTCCCCTGTTTAAGGAGTTCCTTTATGCGAATAGTCCATTGGGGAAATTGGGGTCCACGGGTTAGCGGAATGTATGAGTCTATCAAGGATCAGATCAAGTATGAGCGTAGGGAAGGGCTTGAATCTGACCTTGGTTTGGCCCACGATAAAACTATTTCTGAAGATCAAATTGATGACGGATGGTTGCGGCCCAGACCATGGGAAGATGCGAAAAATGCTGATATTCATGTACTGCACTCTAAATTTCCTGATGAACTCAAAGAGCATTTAAAAACAAAGAAGCGAATTGCTGTTCTACATGGTCCTACAGAACACATGATGTTTAAGGAATGGACCAAAGGCGGCGGAGACCTGAATCTTCATATTAACCTGCTGTGGGAGATGGACGCAACAGTGTGTATCAACACCCATGAATACGACATCATGAAGCTCTATGATGAAAAGGTGGGTCGGTGTCATTACATTCCGAACAGTATTGATTTGGAACGATTTGACAACGTAATACCATGGGAATACGAACAGCATCCGGCCATTATCAGTTGTGATACTCCCCGGATTGAAAAGCTTCCAAGCCATATTATATGGGCTATGCCTTATATCCAAGAAAAACTTCCAAATGCACGTCTTAATATTTTCAGTTTGTTGCTTGAGCCTATCGGTCAATGGCGAAATTATTTTTGCCGGTCACATGGACGAAAACTTGAGAAATCTTGTGAAAACATTCAGCTTGCCAATCGAAATTTGAAGCCGTTTCAGGCTGGGGCTGATATTGGATTTAACAATAACTATTCAGGAATTGCATCCAGAGTTACGATGGAGTTAATGGCCCTGGGAGTCCCGGTAGTGAGTTATAACGGAGACTATACTAAATATCACGCTCGAATTTTTGATCTGCATTCTATCGCAGAACAGATTGAACGATGTTGGAAAGATTTATCCGCATCTGGAAGCACTTTGAAAGATGATGTAAAGGCTTATGCAAGAGAGCATTTTGATCGTGGAAAAGAGGTAAAAAAATATGTGGCCCTTTACGAAAAAATTAGATCCTAAGGATGAAAATGACTGGCTGATAAAAGCTGCCAGTAAGGCTGATGCAGCAAGTGCAGCTACGGATGCAGCATCATCGCTTGTATTTACCAGCTGTCATTCTGGCGTTTCAGAATCTTTTCAGGCATCAGCTGAAGATTCTATAAAGAAAGCCGGAAGTATGTCTTGTGTATCTGAGAGGTGAATGAGATGAAAACAAATACTATCTTTACAGTTACTGCTGAAGTGACTGCTAATGATTCCGGTGATTTAAAACGAAAAATACGACAAATCAGAAAAGATTTGAAAACGATTTTGAGTAGTCATAATGGCATTAAAATATTAACAATCTCTAATGAGATCTCGGTTGAATAGCTATGGGATATGCAAGCGCAAGTTTTGATCCTGCTTTGGTTGCCACAAATAGCGATTTAGCGAGTTCCGCCTTTGCGGAAGCGAATGCAGCATCAGGGGCAGCGGCAGCGGCAAGTGATGTGGCGTCAAATGCTTTAAGTAAGATTACTGCCAGATCGTCTGTTTGGGATAAGGCGAGCGCGGCAAGCTCAGTCGCGTCAGCAGCATACACAAAGGCATATGCGCTGCCGAATTACGTAGCTGTCAATGATGCAAACCGGATAAACACGTCTTTGACAGAAGACTACATTGTAGCCTTTATAGCACTCACAGCAGCCAGGCAGTATCAAATCAGTTCTGAGGATATTGCCCAAGTCGGACGCCGATTTATTATTAAGGACGAATCAGGCAGTGCTGGAACGTATAATATCACAATTTCAACTGAAGGGGCTGAGACTATCGAAGGCGCAGCTTCTATTACAATCCATATTGGTAAAGGATCATATACACTCTACAGTAATGGATCAAATCTATTCATTATTTAAGGAATAAAGCATGAAACGCGATAAAAAGTGGTTTTACATAGCAGGAATCTTGACTATTTTGATTCCTTTTATCACCTTGGCGACATATTATGGACAGGACTTGAGCCCGGAGGACGCTGTTACATTCCTCTCGGTCAACACCGGCCAAGGCGCGAACGAACTCTACGGAATGGACCAGGATGTCAAAACAACGAGTTCCCCTGCATTTGCAGGTGTCACCACTCCCGCCATCACCGCCCCCGCCGCCTCGCTTGTGATCAAGCCGACTACGGACGCTGTGACGGCCGTGCAGGTGCAGGATAAGGATGGGAATGCGATAGTGACAGTGGATACGGTTGGGAACAAGGCCATCGTTGCAGGGCCGGTTATCACAGCCACTACTACCCTCTCAGCAGCCGGACCCACGGACAACCTTGATGTTTCAGGAGTCAATACAGTCCTGGTCAATACCTCTGCAAACAGCGTCACCCTCGGCGGACTTGTAGGCGGTGTAGCCGGTCAACAGCTTCGCATTGTCATCATCAACGCCACGAATAACACCACGCTT
>Ga0265297_10009538_pt1 | contig 12480 bp, 10 predicted proteins | sample Munlanlwell13791_FD_192502 | JGI IMG/M metagenome (GOLD analysis project Ga0265297, IMG submission 192502) | Leachate microbial communities from a municipal landfill in Southern Ontario, Canada - Leachate well 137-91 | ecosystem: Engineered > Solid waste > Landfill > Unclassified | place...
TTTCAAGTACAACTTTTTCACTTAACAAGATAACCGGAATCTGAAATTTTTCTGCAATATTAAATGAATGCTGTATTAATTCGTATGAAGATTCAGGGTCGCTGCATGCCGCAACCACACGCGCAAACTCTCCGTGCGATGAGTGAACTGCAAGATTAAAATCTCCCTGGCCCGTCCAAGTCGGAAGTCCTGTTGCAGGTCCCGGTCTCTGTCCGACAATTACCACTAAAGGTGTTTCTGTGATTCCCGACAATGATACCGTTTCTGTCATTAAATCATATCCTCCGCCCGAAGTTGCAGTTAATGCTCGTGCTCCCATATGCATTGATCCGATTGTCATCTGAACTGATGTAATTTCATCTTCAGCTTGTTTTATTACCATTCCCGTTTCATGAGATTTTGCTCCGAGGTAAGTTAAAATTCCGCTTGCGGGGCTCATCGGGTAAGCAAAAAAACATCTTACACCTGCCTGGATTGCACCGAGACATAAAGACCTTGTTCCGTCGATTAAAATTGTTTCGGGAACTTTTATCGGTTTTTTAACTGAAAGTGAAATTCCGTTAATTTCTTTTGCTTCGTATCCGGCTTTAATACATTTAAGATCAATTTCTAAAAGTTTTGGTTTTGAAGCGAACTGAATATTCACCTGCGCTTCAATATCTTTATAATCCAGACCAAGAACTTTCCATAAAATTCCGAGTAAAATCATATTTACCATAAGCTCGTCTCCTCCAAGAGAAAAAGCAAGTTCACGCGCGGGAAGATATATAACTTTAATATTCTTTTTTTCAGTTTTTTCTTTTAAAGCGGGTACAAAACTATGCCTTTCATAACCGTGTATAAGTATTCCGCCGTCTTTCATTGTATCAATGTATTCAAGAAGTCCGTGGCGATCCAAAGCCACAACAACATCTGTTTGGGTGGATAATGATTTTATTTTTTCATCGCTGAAATCAATCTCCATGCAGGAACTTCCTCCTTTAATTAATGAAGGATACTCACGGTCCGAAACAATATAATAACCTAGTTTTTTAAGTGCGCGCGCAAGAATTTGTCCGCTTGAAAGGAGCCCCATTCCGCTTTCTCCCGCCACTTTTACAACTGTTCTTTGCATAAATTAAATTGCTTTAGATAAATTAACAGCCCAATCATTAATTAAAGTGTTCAGAACCGTTACCGGAGTTTTGTTCACTCTTAAGGAAGGAACAATAAGTTCTCCTCCGCCGTCCTTTACCATATTTTCTAAAATTTTAGCCGCTTCAACAACATATTCAACATTGTATTTATTATCACCGAGACCTATAACGGCGCATTTTTTTCCTTTTAATCCTGCTTTTTTTATTTCAAAATATAAAGGTTCAAAATAATCCTGCAGTAGTCCCTGACCGTATGTTGAACTTGCAAAAACAAGCACGTCAAAACCTTCAAAATCGGATATTGCTGATTGTTCAGCTCTTTTAACTGTAACCAGATGTTTTGAATTTGTTAAAACTTCTGCGACTTTATCGCACACAAGTTCTGTGTTGCCTCCTGTTGAACCAAATACAATTAGAACTGAAGACATAAAAATAATGTAAAATCTTTTTTAAATATAACTTGAGTACCCGGATAAATCAAGATGCGAGAATTGTATATGGAAAAGGCGCAGCATCTATAAATAGAGACTGCGCCTTTTTTAAAGCTCATGACCACCTGAAGTCGTAGCAGGCAACATAATTTCTGGTTGCCTAGGACAGGAGGGGTAAAGAGCAAATGCACCAGGTTCGGCTAGAATCCTGATGCTGACTTCCAAACTGTTCTTTGGCGGAGGATTTATAGTGACGTAACCGCCGTCGTCTTTTTTTTTGTTTTTGATTTTGAAACCGATAAAGGTTTGTTTTTGTTTCGTTTGTTTTTGTGTTTTTGTAAAGATTCCATCCGTACTCAAGATAAATGATGAGAAGGAGGAAGCTTTGTTCGGCAGTAGCCGGCTGCCATCGAAAAGTAAGGAGGCTTAAAGTTATAAAATTTATTTACAACCTTGAAGCCTCATGTCTTTTGTTTTTGTCTTTGTTTTCAATGAACGCACTTGTTTTTGCAATCTAAATATTATACCAGTAAAAAGGCTGGAATTCAACCCTAATAGAGGGTAAAATCATTCATGAAAATTTATCAAAAAAACTCATACAAATGGAGAAATTAAAAGGAAAATTATTCTTAATCGTAGGACCTTCCGGGGTCGGAAAAGGCACGGTTATAGCTCTGCTAAAAGCCAAACATCCTGAATATGTCTTCCCGATTTCCGCGACCACAAGGCAGCCGAGACCGGGTGAAAAAGACGGAGCTACATACCATTTTGTTAGCAAAAAGAAGTTTGAAGAAATGATTAAAAAAGGAGATTTGCTTGAATATGCAATCGTTCACAACAAAGAATACTACGGAACCCTAAAGAAACCCATTTTAGAAGCATTGGAAAAAGGAAAAACAGTTATAAGAGAGGTTGATATGCAGGGATGCGAGTCGATTTTAAAAGTATTCCCCAAGGAAAATTTAGTATCAATATTCCTGACGGTTCCCGATAAACAGGATTTAATTGACCGTATATTAAAACGCGGTAAACTACCCGAAGAAGAGATACAAAGGCGTATGCAGAGCGCCGAAAAAGAGTTTGCCAAAGGAGGCAGAATATGCGATTATCAGGTCCCGAGCCTGACGGGAAAAGTTGAACAGTGCGTTGCCGAAGTGGAAAGAATAATCGCAAAAGAATCAAATTAACATTGGGGTATCGCCAAGTGGTAAGGCACCCCGCCTGGGCGGGGCACACGGGGGTTCGAATAAATAAAAAAGTATGTATTATGTTTATATACTACAGAGTGAGAAGGATGATAAATTGTATATTGGGCAGACGAATAATATTAATAAAAGGCTAGAAAGACACAATAAAGGTCAGGTAATAGCTACAAGAAATAGAAGGCCGTTTGAATTGATAGGATATAAGGAATATGAGACAAGAAAGGAAGCAATGGAAATTGAAAAATATTTAAAGAAATTAAAAGGAGGTAATGAATTTAAGAAGATATTAACCCATTGGGGTATAGCCAAGTGGTAAGGCACCAGGTTCTGGCCCTGGCACCGGGGGTTCGAATCCCTCTACCCCAACCAAGTGATTCATTTTCCTTAGCTTTGACCCGTCGCCCTATAGTGAAGGCGTTGTGTATAAACTTTCCTGTTTTGGTTCGAAAGGGCTCTTTTAGGCTTGTTTAAAGTACTAGACCCGTGCCCTATAGGACAAGTGGCGATCTTGAAATTCTTATAATCGTTTATATGTACTACGGCTCCGTACCACACGTGAAGTTCGAACCAGCTTAGCAATATTCTCCACCTCTAACTCAGTATGTTTTGATTGGTTAGGATTTCATATATACTTTAGTTAGGCGAAAATAATATAAATTTTAATCCCCCTCTTATGTCACAAAAAAAACAATATCCGGTCATTGATGAGAGACAGCCCGAAGAATTAGATATATTGCATTCTAACTCTCCTGGTCTTTCCCCAGAGGAACAAAAGGCCATGTATCATTACGATAAATGGGCTGCGAGAAAACATTCTTCAAATCCCTATGTGCTGTTAGCATTGTTTCTTGTTTTTATTTGGATCGCTGGATATCTTTTGAGTTTAGCCGATAACAATTTAAGATATTTGGGAGGTCCAACTGCATTGATTGGTCTTGCTTGTCTTGTTGAAGCTCTTAGAAAAGATGCGCGCCGAGAAGCTTATATCGCTGGGTATAAACGTGGAACATTCGAAGTTCTTAAAAAAAATAAATAAAAAATTTATATCATATCGCCTCACACGGGCTAGCAAGTTCGCAAAGCTAAATATTTTTTTACCACTAATATATGCAATTTTTTCTCAATGAAAACCCTAGACTATGGGAATATCAAATTGAAAACAAAACTTACACAATTAAAATTGATGACACGTTAGAGGTTTTTTTACTTAAAAAATTATTTAAACCTGATCTAAATTCTACAAAAAGGATTGTGAAGCTCAAAAATATTCCAATTGAAGAGGTTTTGGAAACAATTATTAATAACAATTACCGTGATTACATTTTCTATGCCAAAGATTTACCAGATTTTAATATTGCTATTCAAAAAATTGAAAAAAATAAAAAAAATATTTAGTTCGCTCACCGAAGTTGTTACAGTGGTGACACGCCAAAAGGCGTGATATTATACCACTGTAACAACTTCGGCTAGCCCGCGACGTTAGCTGAAATATTCTTTTTTTCTGGGCTATCGCCCAATTGTTTTAAAAATTTCAAATTTCTTTAATTATAGAGGGGAACAAAGTGTTTTCTCCGCTCCGCTACGAAAACGATTTTATTTATAAGGGGAAAACGAATACAATAATTACTAGTCAATAAATTTAAGAATAACCTATGAAAATCGAAAGCTCAAAATTAAGCATAACAGAGGCATTTAAAAACTTTTATTATGTTGTGCCTCCATATCAACGCGAATATGTTTGGCAAGAAAAAAATGTTTCACAACTTTTGAACGATATTTATGATGAATATATAGATGATCGTAATTCCGAGTATTTTATTGGAAGCATTGTCGTTAACAAACGAGAGGATGGCACTTACGAGGTGATTGACGGGCAACAGCGAGTCACAACATTATTTATTAGCCTTTGTGCCCTAAAACGAATATTTAAAGATAGTCTGGACCATTTGGCTATAATTGAAGAATTATTAACTTCGCCAACAATTAATGACAAGGGTGATGTTATCCGAAATTCTCATCTGGAATTGCAATATGAAGACACGGCCGATGTTTTAAATAGTCTTTTGTATGAAAAAGAGTTAAGCCGGACATTAACAGGGTCTTCCCAACATATCAAAGACGCTTTTGAAACCATCTATGAATATTTAAAGGTTAATTTTCAGAAACAAGAAGATTTGGTTAAATTTTATGGCTATTTTATGCATAAAGTAAATTTTGTGCAGATTGAAACGCCAAGTGTCAGTGACGCTCTTAAGATTTTTGAAACCATCAATGAGCGTGGGGTTGGCTTAAACCCAATGGATTTGTTAAAAAATTTGATATTTCGCCAACTTGACAGAAAAGATTTTCAAAAAATTAATAGTGAGTGGAAAATTATCACAAAAACATTGGATAAAAACAAACAGAAAGCATTGCGGTTTTTGCGTTATTTTATTATGGGTAATTATGAAGTTAAAGGCTCAAAAGATAGCGAAGTAATTCGTGAAGACGAGATTTATGAGTGGATTATTAAAAATGCAGATATATGTGGATATGAAAATGACCCTTTTAAATTTGTAAAGAAAATACAGGAAGGTGCAGATGCATATACTTCCTTTTTTCGTGGCGTAACCTTGGATGGCGAAAACAGCATGGAATTAGAAAATATTAGAAATCTAGGTGGTGGTGCTTTTAGTCAACACTTAGTCTTGCTTTTAGCAGCTAAAGACTTGCCAAAAGATTTATTTTTACACCTCGTCAGCCAGATAGAAAGCTTAATTTTTTATTATTTTATTACCAAAACGCCAGCTAAGGCACTGGAAGCTCGTTTTTCGAAATGGGCGGATGATTTGAGGGAGGTTGTAAAAAGTACCGAACAACAAAATGCTCTCAATGAATTTATAGAACGTACATTTATTTCCGAAAAGAAAAGATTAGAGAATGACTACAGGACAATGTTTATTAATCTGACCATTAACTCTTTGCAGCGATATAAAATTAAATATATTTTGGCAAAAATTGCCCAATATATTGAATCAAAAAGAATTGGCGGTGAAGGTGCTGGCGATTTAGGGCGTTATATTGATAAACAAATAGAAATTGAGCATATTTTGCCAAACACGCCAACGGAAGAATTAATAACGCCTTTTGGCGATGTCGAAAATTATAATAATTACAAAATTAAACTTGGCAATCTCACCTTGCTTGAAAAACCACATAATATCGTGGCTGGCAGGGACTATTTTGAAAAGAAAAAAGATATTTATAAGCAGTCAACTTTTTATCTCACAAAATCACTCGCTCAAAAAGATAATGTCGGAAATGATACAACGGTAACAAGAATTAATGATAAATTAATTGAGTTCGACAAATGGCTATCAGAAGATATTGAAAAAAGACAAGAAATGCTCTTGATGTTATCTAAAGAAGTTTGGGATATAAGAAAAATATAAAATGGTGTTTTTGGCTTCGGGCATTCACTTCTTTAGTCCCTCTCTGTCCTTCGCCCAAAACGAAAAAAATTATCCATAACTTTATCAATCCAAATGCAATTTAAAATAAAAGATATTGGAGCAAGTTTACTCGGAATAGGTGTAATTATCTGTTTAATTTTGCTTACGGGTCTCTTCCTTAAAGGTGGTTTGTGGTTAAGTGAAACATTATATCCATATTTATATAATATTTCTTTCATTACATTTGTTATTTGCATTGTAATCCTAGTGCCTCTTACAATATTTAAAGAAACCAGAATAGCTTCTGGAATAGGTTTCTTAATTGCTTCATATATTTTTGGTACGACAGCTTGGATAATGTCTTTCCTTCTTGTATTTATTTTGTGGGGCTTTATAGGCCTTTTTATTGGTCTTTTTATGGCTGGTATTGGAGTAGTGCCATTAGCAATGCTCGCAACAGTATTTAGCGGAGAATGGGGGATTTTTGGTCAATTAGTATTACTTATCGTTTTCACGTTTGGTTTTAGAATTCTTGCTATCTATTTGTCTGAGGAAACAGAACAAGAAACTATAACAGAAAATTTAGCCCTTTCATACGAACAAAATGTTGAAGAAGCATTTCAAGAAGCTGAAACTTTATATAATAATGAAGAATATAAAGACGCAATTACTGCATATAATAATGCGATTGAACTTTACCCCACTTCTGACCTTTCAAAGATTATAAGAAATATTATTTTTTCTTATAGTAAACTATTAGATTTAGAATTTGACGAGAATGATCACCCAAAATCAGAAATCCAAATATTAAAGAGTGCTATTAAGCAAGATCCTAACTCTGCTTTTTTATATAACTATTTGGGCAGAGGATATTATTATTGGGAATCATATGTTAAAAATGCTTATGCAAAGGCAATAAAAATGTTTGATAAGTCCATTGAATTAGAGCCTAATTTTGCCAGTCCCTGGTTTAATAAAGGTGAAGCGTTTTGGATACAAAGTAAATATGACGAAGCTTTAAATATGTTTGATAAAGCAATTAAATTAAACCCCGGTTTTACTGATGCATACTTTACAAAGGGCTTATTATTAGAAGAAAAGGGTGAATATACCGAAGCTTTAAAAATGATTGAAATTGCTATCGAGCTAAAGCCATATGATACACAGTTCCATAATACAAAAAGTGATTTATTGAAAAAAATAGAAATGCGAACACGTGAAATTCCAGAGTAATTATTTGTTAAAGTGTTTAAAACAGGGGCTTGATTGAGACGTCTCCTCCTTTTAGCAACAATTGCCCCTCAAGGCATTTCAAGAACTGGCTCCTTTCAAAATTCGTTCCTCCGTTAAGTATGTATTTTATGTAGTCGAGGTTTGTTATTACTTTGGCATTTTCCCCGACAGTCGCTTTTTGGATTTTATTGATTTTTTCTACTTCCCGAAGCACTTTTTTGCTTATTAAAACGTCTTTTTCTTTGTTTTCTTCGATCATTCTTGCTATTGATTCAATAAGCTTTTCTTCTCTGATGTATTTTTCGTTGCATCGCTTTTTTCCGCCATATTTTGTGCATCTATAGTAGACGTATTTTGACCCGAATCTATTGGTTCTTTCTTCACCGCATACCCCTGAGCCGCAGGAGCCGCATTTAAAGAGTTTACTGTAGTAAAAGACTTTACTACCCCATTTTGATTTTGCATAGGTTCTAAGGCGATTATTTGCCTCCTGCCACAGTTCTTTGGTGATAATCGATTCATAGTCTCCTTTGTACCAATTGCCGCTTCCTTCGGGGTATTCAAATTCTCCATAGTAGAATTGGTCTTTGAACATTCTATACATCATGCTCAGAGTTAACCTTTTTCCTTTTCTGGTTCTAAATCCTTCATCATAAAGATACTCGTTTACTTGTCTGCCACTTAAACCGTCTTTTGTTACATATTCGAACATTTTCCTGACAAATGGAGCTCTTTCAGGGTCTATAACTATCTTGCTTTTTACCGTGAGATTAATCGGATCTCTGTATAGCTTGTATCCAAGCGGGGGATTGCCGGGTCTTTTTCCTTTTTCGCATAAAAATCTTAGCCCTCGTTTTACATTTTTACCTCGATTGTCGTTTTCAAGTTTTGCCTGACTACACAGAATCATCAGTAAAAATTTTTCATTTGGATTGTTAGTAAAATTCTGCCCATGAGTCCTTATTTGAACTAATTTCCCTTTATCCATTAAATCTACCAAAGTACCCAAATCCCCGGCATTTCTACTAAGTCGGTCCGGTGCCCATGTTAAAATACCGTTAAATTTACCTTCATCAACATCCTTTAGTAGTTGATTATATTCGGGTCTTAAACCCACTTCTTTTGCGCTTTTACTCTCTTGTTTTATCTCTGCTATGTCTAAATGCTCATTCTGCGCTATTTTGAGCATTTCGCTGAGCTGGGCATCCAAACTCATCACTTGCCGCTCATCAGATTCGGAGGATTTGCGAGCATATAAACAGTACCTTACAGGTGCTACGTTTTGGCTTTCTGCCATCGTTTTTGGGGTTAGTTAATTGTCCTACCCACATGAATGACAGATAGACCCGAGCAAGGCTAGCCTAAATTAATCTCATATTCCCCCAGCTCTGCTGGGGGAACTTCATTTGGTTTTACCGTTCCAGCGTTATAATTGGTGAGGAAGTCACTGGAAGGGGGTTATTTTATTAACCCTACGATTGTTTGAGAAATTCCCATAAATTTTTATTTTAATTTGGTCCAAGTGCCACATCTTGTAGATTTGAAACCTTTGTCAGACGAAGCTATTGTTACGACTGCTGAAGAATCGGTATTTTCATTTGAAATTATGTCGCCCAAAGATCCGCTGAATCCTCTCAATCTTGAGTAGTAGCAACTATTGCTACCGCTACTTTTATAAGTTCCCGCTTGAATGTCGGTTCCAATAATGAATATTCCGTCACCAAATGCGGTTTGATCAGAAGTAATTGCCGATAGATCTTGAGTCCATGTTCCGCAACGAGTAGATTTGAATCCTTTATCGGTGGTGGCAATTGTTATAACTGCTGGTGCGTCTGTATTCTCATTAGATATAATTTCGCTTAATGAGCCACCAAAACCATTAAGACGAGAATAATAACAACCCGACGAAGCCTTGCGTGTTCTATAAGTTCCGGGCTGAATATCAGTACCAACAATATGATTTCCATCTCCAAAATGAGGTTTTAATAACGCTTCTTGCAATGCTTTTTCCTCCGCTTCTATTTTTGCTAATTCAGCCGTACGTTCAGCCTCTTGCTTGGCTAATTCAGCTTCTTTTTGCAGTCTAGCTTGTTTTTCTTCTGGATTTTCATTGCGTTCAATAATGAGATTTTCTTCTTTAGATTTATATTTGTTTTTTGCAACGATTTCTATCGGTGTTTTGATGCGTTTTAATTTTATTTCTGTTGTGTAACGTCCCTCTTTTTCTTCTATTAAATCATCATTAACTTTTACAGTTTCTGTATTTTTAACTTCAAACTCTAACAAATAGGTTGAATTATCTCCTTGAGGGTCTTTTGAGCTTAAAATAGTAATTTCAGGGATAGGATATTCTCTTATCATGTTTTGCTCTATGTTATGCAAAATTTGATTTCCTGCGAAGGCTAAAATAACCACGGCAATAACTATTGATAAAAATATGCGAGCTTTTTCTTTTTTTATATTTTTAAATCTATTTTTGAATATTTTCTCATCGCGTTTCGGATGAAACCAAATTCCAATTAATGGTACTAAAAAAGCCCAGAATCCGATTTCAAACCAAAGTAAAAAGGTTACTATAAAAATAAATCCCCATAGCGTGGTTGTTGTTTTATCATATTTTTTTTTAGCAAAATATTCCTGTTTTTCTTTTTCAGTCATTTTTTCAATTTTCAATTTTTCTTCTTCCTCGGCCATTTTTTTGTTATCACTAAGATTTTCCAATATTCCTTTGACCTTTGGTAATTCTTTGCCGCAATGTTTACATACTACGGCCTTGTATTGAATATTCTCGGCACAAAAAGGACACTTTTTTGTCAAACCCATAGGAGTTTAGGTTAAATATAAAAAAATATCCCAAAAGGGATACTTACAAATCTACAGGAACCCCAATACAAAACGACTCCAAGGAGCAATTCTGATTGGCTGAGATAGTAAGTATCCCAGCCTGAGTAATCAGAACCTTTCTTTTTATAAAAAGTGGAGTCATTAATGTTTTCTTGTATTGGGGTTCGCATGCATTATAAGCAATAAATCCTCTTAATACAATATAAATAAGCCTTAAACTTTTATTTGGTTTTCGGCATATTATAGCGAAAAATAATCCCTATAAAGATATTCCTATACATGTTAAGGGCTAAGTCATGGGCAATTCCTGCCAGTGGCTCTATTTTGGCTTGGTATAACAGTAAATAATATTTGAAATTTTATTAGTTATATTCTGATTGATAGTTCAATACTGAATATAGCAAATGTAATTAATGAAAAAACACCTATCGATAACATTATAAGTGAAGTTTTACCTAGGGATCTTGTTAAAAGTTCATATGCCTTTCTTTTAAAATTATTTTTATCAATTAATTTTTTATAATCTGTTGTTATATCTTGCAAATTTGTGATATTAATCTGCTCTGCATTTGTTACAACTGCGCTAAATGCTTCGGGTATATTTAAAGTAAAATCAACTGTTTTCTTATGACTAAGTAGGTTTTCTACTACAGAATGCCAATGCATGTAATGTGAATGACAAAGATTCCTATAAATACTAGCTACTAACGCAAAAACTAATAAAAGCCAAGAAAGATATAATAAGAAATAATGTGAAAAGCCCCAAAAATAGAATGGTGGAACTGAGGTATAAATGTTTCCCAACAAAGTAATACTTAGAACAATTGCCCCGCCGCATAAGGAAGCAATAAAATAATAAAATTTTTCATATTTTTCAATGCATTTGAAATTTATTTCTTTAACTTCTTTAGCAACCTCTTCTTGGTACTCTTGTATCAATTTTTTTTGGTGATCAAATTTTGCAGCCGTTGTATTGTTATTCATATATTTTTGTTAAAATAATGCCTTTTAATATTAAATGATCTTATCAAGATTAACTGCTTTTGTAGAATTTTTTATTGATGATTGTATCAATAAAAATCCAAATTAACTACTATCTATTTAATTTTTGAACATCTCTTAAGAAATTTATCCCAACTTTTAAATGCTTATTGCAAATTATATTTGCAAGGTCTTTTTCCTTTTTATTGTATAATGTTTTTACTATTTTAATTGTTTCATCTTTTTGAAACTGCGGATAAACATTATTATTTAACATTGCAAGAAAAAGTTCTCCTAATTCTTTTGGGAATTCGTCGATTCTTGCTGCTATATTTTTTACGAAATAATATGCATTTCCATCTATCGTTAGATATTTAATGCATCTTTTAAAATCTTTTACTAAATTTTTATCAAATTGAGGTATTAAATTGATTAGCTTAGTAAGATTAGATAATACTTTTTGAAATTTAAGTTGTTTTTCATTTTTAATTGAAATTACAAATATATCATTCCAGATGGTAGGTATGATTGAATTTGTTTTTGTTTTATTAATTTGAGCATATCGCCAGAAAAAATTTATAATTTCTGTAAAATTTTCAGCATTTTTTTGAGCTATTAATTGTTTATATAAATTATATTTAGAATTTATTTTTTCCCAACCTTCTACTAAACTTAAACAAATATGTCCAATTATTCTATTTGAAATATTCTTATCTAAAAAATTTGTTTTAATAGCAAGTTGATAGTGCCCATTTTCTTTTAGAGTTTTATATATTGCTGGGTCTACTCTCGAACCATAAACAAAATATCCTCCCATACCAGCCATCCAATATGTTTTTTCATTTTTTGGGAAGAAATCATTTAAATGATCTGTTACCCATTTTTTATCTAAAAACATTAAATAAGGTAGAAATTCACCCAATGAAAAAAAGAATTCTATAGATTTTTTTTCTTTTAAATGATTTTGAAATATTATCTTGATAACATCTTCCCATTTTCTTTTCTTTTCTTTATTAATCCTAGCATATCTTAATGAATAATTAATAATTGCTTCTATTAGCCTTCCTTGTGGGGAATTAATAACTATAAAAGCTATATCCTTTTTTATTTCAACTGATGATTTAACCTCATTGTTTAAAACTAACAGAATTTGTTTTATTTTTGGAAAAACACGTTCGTTAAAGGCGTGTTCATCTTTTTGAGTACCACAAATAATAAA
>Ga0265297_10009539_pt1 | contig 12480 bp, 10 predicted proteins | sample Munlanlwell13791_FD_192502 | JGI IMG/M metagenome (GOLD analysis project Ga0265297, IMG submission 192502) | Leachate microbial communities from a municipal landfill in Southern Ontario, Canada - Leachate well 137-91 | ecosystem: Engineered > Solid waste > Landfill > Unclassified | place...
GTTCTTCATGAAGACCGTGTCCGCATACGCGCTCACGACGAGAAAGACCGCGGGCAGAAGCCGAAGCATGACTATGGTGGGCCTACGTAAAGGCCATTGTACGAAAATGACGATTGTGTGGTCACGAACCACACGGACAGGCGCCGCGAAAAAGCCCCCCTCGCGGGGGGCTTAGCTGGAGGGCCTGCTTGGCGACGGAGGATACGCAGGGGGACTTCCTGCCCATACATAGGAGTACGCATGAGCATCGAAAAAGTTCCCTTTATGTCTCGAGCCTCCGTCGGCAGCCTTGTTCATCGGCTCTGTCCGGGCAGAGTCGGGTCGATCGAAAGAAGAATATTCAGGCTGCTTAGTTCCCCTGCAGCTGCTCGGCGGCCGCGTCGGTGTTATCCACGGCGAAGAGGATACGCGACACCTGCCGGCCGAAAGCGGTCCCGTACACGTTGGTGATGTTGACGCCGCCGTCCGCCAGCACCTTGGCCACCTTGGAGAGCTGGCCGGGCTTGTCCTCGACCTCGACGGAGAGGAGGCGTCCCTCGACGCTCGCGAAGCCGGCCTTCGAGAGGATGGACGAGCGGTCCTCCTCGCCGTCCACGGCGATGCGGACCAGGGCCGAGTCGTCACGGACCTCGGACGAGACGCCGATGATATTCACCCCCGCGTCCGAGAAGAGCTGGGCCATGCGGGCCAGGGCCCCGGGCCGGTTGGGCATGAACACGCTGTACTGCTTTATGATGGTGACTTTCATGGGTTTCTCCCCGGGACCCATTATACACAAATGCGTTAAAATACTCTGAGATGCCCCCGAAGAAGGTCTTCTTCTGCTCGTCGTTCCACCTCTGCGAGAACAACTCGTACCTGGGCACCCAGATCTACGAGTTCCTCAAGCGCAACGGACACATCATCGTTTCCAACCCGCGGGACGCCGACGCCATCGTCATCAATACCTGCGGCTTCGACCAGTCCCGGGAGAACGAGGCCCTCGCCCTCGTCCGGGAGATGGCGGGCAAGTACGGCGCCCGCAAGCAGATCGTGGTGTCGGGCTGCCTGCCAAAGATCAACCCCTCGGTCGCGAGCCTGCCCGGAGTCCGGACCATCGGCCCCAAGGAGGTCGGCGACTTCGACGCCCTTTTCGGCGGCCGCACCCCCATCGCCGCGGTCAAGGCCAACCGGCTCAACAAAGGGCTGGCCGCCTTCGGCTTCACCGACGACTACTACATCATGATCTGCCAAGGCTGCGTGAACGCCTGCTCCTACTGCGCGATCAAGAAGGCCAAGGGCGCGGTCTCGAGCAAGCCCCCCGACGAGGTGGAAGCCGAGCTCCAGGCGGGACTGCGGCTCGGATTTAAGCGCATCGTGCTGCTGGCCGACGACTGCGGGAGCTATGGCCTGGACATCGGCACGGACTTCGCCGAGCTCCTGAACCGGCTCAACGCCGTGGAGGGCGACTTTAAGCTCAACATCCACTATCTCGAGCCCCGGCGCCTGCTCGCCCTCCTGCCGAACATCCACATGGGGGTCTTCGAGAAGGTCTACTTCATCAACATCCCCCTGCAGTCCGCCTCCCAGCGGCTCCTGAAGCTCATGAACCGGCGCTACGAGGTCAGCGACGTGGCGCGGGCCGCGGCCGAGATCAAGTCCGTGAACCCGGCCTGCCATCTGCAGACCCATATCCTCTACGGCTTCCCCTCGGAGACGCGCAAGGAGTTCTGCGCCTCCTTCGAGTTGGGCAGGGTCTTCGACAGCGTCGTGTACTTCTTCTATACCCCCAAGCGCGGGACCCCGGCCTTCCAGCTCAAGAGCACGGTCACTCGGACCGAGCTCATGCACAGGATCTTCCCGGTCTCCAAGTCCGAGGCCGCCGCGGACGCCGGCAACCTGGCCAAGTGGCAGGTCGCCAGCACCTCCTACTACGCGACGGACGTGTTCAAGTCCATCCGGCGAGATATCGCCCTCGATGACCTCGACGTGCTCCTCGTCGAGCCCAAGACGCCCGAGGCGTACAAGACGGCCATGCCATTAACCCTGCTGGAGGCGGCGCGTCCCCTGCCGGAGGCCGGCCTGAACGTGGAGGTCCTGGACCAGCGCCTAGAAGAGGACGTCGCGGCCGAGGCCAGGACAGCCTCGAAGAGGAACAAGCTCTCGCTCATCGCCGTCTGCATGAGCGCGGCGTCCCAGGAGCCGCCGGTCCTGGCCCTGGCCAAAGCGCTCAAGGGGTCGAAGGTGCCGATCGCGGTCTTCGGACCGCGGGCCGCGGCCTCGGCCCGGACGCTCTTGGAGTCCGGCGACATCGCCTATGTCCTGACCGGTCCCTCGCTGCCGCACGCCGCGCTGCGCTTGAAGGCGGGCAAGGACCCTTCAAGACTCAAAGGCGTGCTCTCCGCCAAGGGCGGCAAGCCGTGGGACGGGCCCCAGCCGCCCTCACACGAGGATCCGCCCTACTACCTCGCAATCCAATACTTCGACCGCTACGACGCCGGGCTCCTGCGCGCCGGGGACATGCACCCCGAAGCCCTCGTCGAGAGGCTGAGGACGCTGTTGAACTTCCTCAAGAAGGACCGGGTGCGCATCCTCGAGGCCGGCTTCCTGGCGGACCCGGCGATGGGAGGTAAGTTCGCGGCCCTGCTCTCGCAGGCGCTGTCCAGGGCCGACGAGAAGACGCGCGCGGGCTTCCGGTGGGAAGCGGAGCTGTGCCCGGCCGCGGCCGCCAGGGTCCCGGCGGCGCTGCTCAAGCGCCTGAAGGCCTGCGGGCTGGCCGGGCTCGTCTCGCCGGAGCAGTCCGCTCCCTGATCAGCTCGAGCAGCTTGGGGACGCTCACGGAACCCGGCTCGCACAGTAGGGCGCCGCGCAGGTAGGCCTCGGCCTCCCGGAGCCTTCCCTGGGACATGCGGACGAGCCCCATGCGCTCGAAGGCCAGCGCCCGCGTCTCCGAAGCGCCGCCGGCCTCCAGCACGTCCCGCTCCAAGGCCTCCACCTCGCCGTACTTGCGCAGGTCCAGGTAGTGCCTGGCGAGGCCGTGCCGGCTGCACGGATCGCGCGGGGCCGCCTCGTAGCCGCGCAGGTCGCCGGCGAACTCGTTATCCCAGGACCACTGCTCATCGACCGAGAACAGCCCGGCCAGCAGGGCCAGCGTCGCGGCGGCCGCCGCCGGAGCCCAGTGTCTGGACCGCGACAAGGCCCAAACCGCGCAGAAGGCGAGCCCGGCCAGCGGGAGGTATAGGAAGCGGCTCGCCGCGAGCTGGGCCAGGGGGATAACGTTGCTCACGGGCAGCAGGGCGCACACGAACCAGGCCAAGCCCAGGGCCCATGCCGCGCGGCGCCTGAGCCCAAGCCAAGCCGCGGCGGGCAGGCAGGCCAGGGCCAGGGCCTTCCAGGCCGACGAGAAGACCAGCCCGCCGTCCAGCTCGAAGCCGAAGCAGTGTCGGATGCGGACCGGCCAAGCCGCCATCCCCACATCGGCCCACAGCCCCTGTACGGCCAGCAAGGCGTGGCCGGCCCAGCCCCCTCCCCAAGGCCGGACCTGGGCGAAGCGTCCCAGGACCAGGCTGCGCGCCGCGACGTACACGCAGAGGATGAGGAGGAAGGGCAGCCAACGCCGAACGGCGGCGCGGATATCCAGGCCTTCGGGCCCCCGCTCCAGGTAGTCGTAAGCCGGCAGGAAGAGCGCCAGGAAGGCGGCGGACTCCTGGAAGAGCAGGGTCGCGGCGAAGGCTGCGGCGGCCCAAGCTCGCCTTCCGCGGGCGTAGAGGAAGAACGTGGCAAGCGAGCCGCCCAGGGCTAGGAGCGTCGGGGCTCCACCGATGTAGGAGACCGCCCCAGCCTGGGCCGGATGGAGCGCGAACAGGAGCGCCCCCAGGAAGGCCGGCAGCCGCCTTCCGCCGGACAGCAGGCTCAGCCCGATGAGGAAGACCAGGGCGGCGTTCGAAGCGTGGACGAGGACCGAGGCCAGGTGGTACCAGAAGGGGTTCCTGCCTCCGACCGCATTGATGAGGCCGTAATAAAGGCTCACGCCCGGGCGGTAGAACTGCCGCGAAAGCAGGCGGTGGGATGTCGCGGCCTCCGGGTCGTAGAAAAGGCTGGGCCACCTAGAGGGCCTGTCCAGCGTGGGGTTCTCGACGATGTTGAACCGGTCGTCGAGCATGAAGTCCCCCGAGAGCGAGGGGACGTACGCCAGGAATACCGCGCTCCACAACAGGAAGGCGCACATCGGCGCCGACAGGCGGGGCCCGGAAGCGGGGTCTTGGGTCAAATCAGGCGACGGACTCCTGCGCGGAGATCTCCGGCAGGTCCTGTCCCTTGGGCATGACCACGCGCACGCGTCCCTGGCAGTTACGGACCGCCTTGTGGAAGGCCACCAGTCCCTTCTTGTCCATCCACTCCAGCTTCTCGAGGCTGATCACGAGCCGGTCCTTCCCGCGCGCCAGCATGGCGCTCAGGCGGCGACTGAACTCCTCGGCGTTCTTGCCGTCGAGGTGCCCTTCCAGGCGCATCCAGGACCAGCCGTCCGCGGTCTTGGGCTCCAGGCGCACGCGCAACTCGGCGAGCCTGCCGCTCTGGCGCATCTCGCCCCAAAGGCGCATCAGGCGGCCGGGCTCCCAGCGGAACCGCTGGAGGGGGATGCGGGGGTGCTGGAACCAGTCGAAGCAGAGGGTAAAGCGGGTCCACAGGGCCGCTCCCACGGCCCCTACCGACAAGACCTGGTCCCAAAGCGTGGGCTGACCGAGGGCCTTGTAGGCGCGCCGCTCCAGGGCCGCGGTCCAGCGGCGGATCCGGGCGTTCGGAGCGAAGAGCTTGCCGGCCAGGAATATCCGGTAGGCCCTGCGGGTCTCGACCCCGAAGCGGAGGCCCTTGCGCCGCAGGGCCAGGTTGGGCGAGCGGCTCAGGTTCTCGTAGCCGGCCAGGCCGATGCGGATGCTGCGCAGGACGGAGGGTCCCATCCGCTGGAAATCGGTCTCGAAGCACCACTTCTGGATGCCCTCGATGTCCTGCCGGCTCATGGTGGGATGCGTCACCATGGAGGTGAAGCCCGTGCAGTTGCGGTAGTAGAAGTCCTTGTCCCCGAAGAGCTCCGGCCGCATGCGCCCCTCGGCCGTGACCCTCTCATAGAACGGCGTGCCCGGGGTCGGGCCGTAGATGAGGAACTGGGAGAAGGCCGGCCGCAGGCGCATAAGCCCCTGAAACTCGCGACGGATGATGTCCGGGGTCTGGTAGTCGAAGCCCACGATCATGGAGGCCAGGACCTGGATGCCGTGGCTGCGCAGGTCCGCGAAGAGCTCGTCCATGGGCCGGCCCTGCTGCTTGCCGTAGCCGGACCGCGTCCCCTCGTAGCCGACCCAGAGGCCGTCGATGCCCATCTCGCTGAGCTGGTCGGTCGTGTACTGGCTCAGGGCCCGGACGCTGGCGAAGGCGAAGAGGCCGAAGGTCCGGCCGCTCTTGAGCACGAGGTCCCGGAACTCCAGGGCCCGCTCCTTGTTGAGCAGAAAGTCCTCGTCGAGCACGGTGAACTGGACGTCGGGATCCGCGTCCTGATACCGGGAGAGGACGTCGAAAATGTCCTTGCCCGTAGGAAGGAGCCGGATATGGCGGCGCTTAAAGAAATGCGACGTCGAGCAGAAGTCGCAGCCGTTGGCGCAGCCCAGGCCCGCGAACACCATGCCGGTCCTGGAGACCGGCACGGAGAAGACCTTGAGCGTGCTGACGATCATGGGATGCTCGTAGGGCATCGGCCGCTCGGGCTCTCCCAGGAGCCGGCGCATGAAGGCCACGCCTTCCTCGCGGCAGATATGGTCGCCCCAAGGCTTGAGCGTCTCATCGTCCAGGACCGTGCCGTAGCCGCCCAGGATGATCTTGGCCTTCGGGGAATGCTCCCGGACCAGAGCCACGACCTCCTTCAACCGGTGGAAGGTGGATAGGATGAAGGGGATCCCCACGTAGTCGTACCCTTTCTTAAGCTCCTTGATCAGCTGCCTCTTGGAGGGGTACTGCATGACGGTAGTCGGGGTGTCGACGTTCTGGGCGATGTAATTGAGGGAAAAATGGACATGCGTGGCACGGGGACTGAAGATGCCCTGCGCGCGCGTCACCTGGCCGTACAGCAGCTCATAGCCGACACTCGGGCCGTCCCCATGGGCCGGGCCGATGGGGCGGCAGACCGTGGTAAGCAATAGTTTCATTGAATCTCCGGGGGGAAAGACCTCTCATTTTACCAAAAAAGAGCCCCCCCTAGCCGGCGAGGAAGCGGAGCCCTTCAAGGTAGGAGAGCCACCCCTTACCCATGAACTGGGCCTCGCAGACCGGGGCGATGACGGACTTCCGGCGGAAAGACTCCCTCTTGCGGATATTTGTCAGGTGGACCTCCACGGCGGGCAGGCCGGAGCCCTCGATGGCGTCCCGAAGGGCGATGCTGGTGTGGGTATAGGCCGCCGGATTGATGAGGATGCCGTGGGTCCAAGTCCCATTCTTGTGGATGTGATCTATTAGGCTTCCTTCGTGATTCGACTGGAATATCTTGAGCTTTATCCTTAGCCGTTTCGCCGCATTCTTGAGCTTGCCGTTGAGCTCGGCCAAGGTCATGTTCCCATAGATGTCGGGCTGCCTGGCGCCAAGGACGTTCAGGTTGGGGCCATGCAGGACAAGTATGTTCTTCGGGGTCTTGAGCTTCCTCATGATCGCTTGCACCACCTGGGAAGGAGTCCTGCCGGCCGACACCGTGATGTCAGCCTCCAAGTAGCCCTGCTTGCGGACAGCAAGCAGGGCCCGTAGTCTTTTCTTGCTTAGAGATGCTGGGCCCATCGCCAAGGGGCGTCCTTCCCCTGCGCATCTCCTGAAGAGGGTTTTTTCCGGACACTCCAGGTAGATGGTCGTGCCTGACAACCCGACCAGCTTCTGGTTCCTGTAGGACAGCAGCGCCCCCCCGCCCAAGGCGACCACCAGTCCGCGCATGCCGGCCGCGTCCCGGACGGCGTCTTCCTCGAACCGGCGGAAGGCAGGCTCGCCCAGCTCCTTGAATATCCGGGGGATAGGCCGCCGGGCGCGGCGGGCCACCGCCTGATCGGTGTCCAGAAAACCCCGGCCGAGCCTAGCCGCGAGCACACGGCCGACGGTGCTCTTGCCGCAGCCCATGAAGCCCGTCAGATAGATGTTGCGCGCTCTCATGTCGGAGACGTTCATCGCCGTCTATGATACCAAGTGTTCAGCCCAAGTTAAGCCCGCCGCTTCACGGCGTTGAGGCCGAGCCTGTCATACTATCGGGAAAGAAGGGCCAGGAGGCGGCCATGAAGCTGCTGCACGTGATAGCGACGCCCCGAGGAAAGGATTCGAGGACCCTCCGCCTGTCGAACGCGGTCATGGAGCGCCTCAGCGCCGAGGTCCCGGACATCGTGGTGGATACCCTGAACCTTTTCAAAAGCCAGCTCCCGCGGTTCGGGGCCGAGCAGAACCAGATGAAGTACTCGCTGATGCGCGGGCTCCCGGTGGACAGGGGCCTCGCGGACTGGGCCCCCATCGAGCAGCATATCCGCAGGTTCATCCGCGCCGATGTGATGCTCATCAGCACCCCGATGTGGAACTTCGGGGTGCCGTACGTGCTCAAGCAGTACATCGACGTCATCATGCAGCCGGGCTATCTGTTCCAGTACACGGAAAAGGGGCCCGAGGGCCTCGCCAAGGGGAAAAAGCTCATCGTGGTGTCCACCCGCGGCGGTGACTACGGCCCGGACAGCCCCTGGAAGGCGATGGACCAGCTGGAGCCGTACCTGCGCACGGTCTTCGGCTTCGCGGGGATAACGGATATGACCTTCGTGAGCGCCCAGCCCCTGGACGCGGTCAGCCCGAAGACGGCCGAGAAGAACCTCCAGGAGGCCATCGACGGCCTGAAGACCTTCCCCCTGGTGCTAAACGTCAGCCCTGCCGCCGCCAGCGCTCCACTCGCTCCTTGAGCTCGGCCACGGAGTCCCCGCCGAACTTCTCGAGGGCGGCTTGGGCCAGCTCCACGGCCAGCAGGGACTCGCCGATCACGGCCGCCGCGGGCACGGCGCAGACGTCCGCGCGCGCGACATGGGCCTTGGCCGCCCTCCCGGTGCGCAGGTCCACCGAGCGCAGGGGCTTACCCAGTGTGGGCAGGGGCTTCATGGCCGCGCGGACCACGACCGTCTCGCCCGTGGTCATGCCGCCGTCGATGCCTCCCGACCGGTTCGAGCGGTAGGCGACGCCCCGATAGCCAGCGCCCCGGAAGTATTCATCGTGGACCTCGCGTCCCAGCCGGCTCGCGGCCTCGAAGCCGAGGCCGATCTCGACGCCCTTGACCGCGTTGAGGGCCATGAAGGCCGCGGCGATACGGCCGTCCAGCCGGCGGTCCCAATGAGCGTAGCTGCCCAGGCCCGCGGGCGGCCGTGAAGCCAGCACCTCGAACACCCCGCCCAGGGTGTCGCCCGCCCGCGAGGCCTTCTCGATGGCCCGCACCATCCCGCGGCCCGACCTGGGGTCCAGGCAGCGCACCGGCGAGCGGTCGGCGAGGGCGTTGACGCGCCCCCCGGGGATCCGGAGGGGCGAGACGTCGGCGGCCTCGCCGACGCGGAGCACGCGGCTGGCCAGCCGCACGCCCAGCTCCTCCAAGAGCCTGCGGCAAAAGGTCCCGACGGCCACGCGCATGGCGGTCTCGCGCGCGCTGGCGCGCTCCATCACGTCGCGCAGCTCCACGCCGGGATGCTTGATGGACCCGACCAGCTCGGCGTGCCCGGGCCTGGGGGCGCTCACCGGCTGGAGCCCGGCTTCGTCGAGACGGCCCTGGTTCGGAAGGACAAGGGCGACCGGGCTCCCCAAGGTCCGCCCCCCCCGCAGGCCGCCGAGGACCTCCACCGCGTCCTCCTCCACGTTCTGCCGGGCGCTGCGGCCGAAGCCCAGCCGCCTGCGCCGCAGCTGCTCGCTCAGCTGGCCCACGCTCACCGCGAGCCCCGAGGGCAGGCCCTCCAGGATCCCGACCAACGCCCGTCCATGAGACTCTCCGGCGGTCAAAAATCTAAGAGTCATGCGCCAATCATACTATACTAGACCGGGGCGCCCCTCCAGCCGGCCGAGGCGCGTGATACTTTCCGGTCGGCTGCGTACTACATGGCAGGAGAGGCGGATACGGGAGGACGCCCCATGCACCGGACCATGGACCCCGAGACACGAACGGATGCGTTCCGCAGGTTCTACGACGAGCACTTCCACCGGGTCTACAACTATCTCTTCTACCGGACCGGCGGCGATCGGGCTACGGCGGAGGACCTGTGCTCGGACGCCTTCCGCAAGGCTTTGGAGGCCATGGACCGCTACTCCGGCGACAAGGGAAGCGAGCGGGCGTGGATCTGCTCGATCGCCGCGAACGCGCTGCGGGACCATCTACGTCGAAAGACGCTGCGCGGCTGGCTGGGGCTGGACCTGCTCGCGGACCCGGCCGGCGGCGAGACACCGGAGGCCGAGCTGGAGCGGGACGAGTCGCTGGCCCGGCTGTCCGCAGCCATGGCCCCGCTGGGGACGAGGGAGCGGGAGCTCCTCGCTCTCAAGTTCGGGATGCGGCTCGACAACCGCGAGATCGCCCGGCAGACCGGACTCAGCGAGACCAACGTGGGCACGATCCTCTACCGCGCCCTCGGCCGGCTGAAGGCCGCCCTCTCCAAGGAGACGCCATGAGAGACGAGGAGCTTCGCGGAACGGAAAGGACGCTGGAAGGCGCGGACCCGAGCTCGAGCCCCGGGGCCAAGCAGAGGGTCTGGAACAGGATCACGGCGCCCGAGCCCTCGCCGCGCCCGGACTGGCGGCCCAGGACCCTAACCTTCGTCGCGGCCGCCGTGGCCCTCGTTCTCCTGGCGCCGCAGCTGGGCCGGCTCGGCCGCAAAGGCTCTAAGGCCGAGGCCTTGAGCCCGGACTGGCGCTCCGGCGTGCTCTACGCGGCCGAGCTGCCCACGGTGGGATCCCAGACCCCGCTCGGAGAGGCCCCGGCGAGCGGACTCAGCCAGGAGGAGCGCCTGGACCGCGTGGACCGGCTGTACATGGACTACGACGCCTTGTACTGGGCCTGGCGCGTGGCTTTCGTAAAGGATGTCGCGTACGCGGAGCTCGTCGAGAACTCTAAGGCCTGGGTCGGCCGGGACTCCACCAAGCAGGAGATGCTGCGCCGCCTCAAGGCCCTGCTCGACAGCGGCGCGGCCCGTCCCCTCACCGAGGAGGAGTCGCGCAGGCAGGTGGAAGGCGTCAACAAGGCGCGCGCCATCCTGGGGACCGGGCCGCTCGGGACCCCCCTGGAAGGCTGGCCGATCCTCGAGAAGACCGATGTAGTGGACCGGCGGATCATGGACCTCGACGCCCGGTACTGGGCCTGGAGGATCTCCTCGGAGCGCGACGTCTCCTATGAGGGGCTGCTAGGAAAGTCGGACAACTGGATCATGCGGCGCAAGACCCGGGACGAGCTCTTCGGCAAGATCAAAAGCCTTCTCGACCGGGGACCCGTCGCCGCGCTCAGCGCGGACGAGATGAAACTCTTGGACGAGGGGCGCGCCGAGATACGGAAGATTCTCTCCGACTAGACGACAGGCCGGACAAGAGCCGCCTCTCGAGCTCACCCTTGAGGCGGCTCTTCCCTGGCAGGGCGCCGAACCACAGCTCCCAGGTCGCCAGGGCCTGCCCGATGAGCATGCCGAGCCCCGGGATGGTCCTCATGCCGAGCCTTCCGGCCTGCCTCAGGAACGGGGTCTCGGCCGGGCGGTACACGAGGTCGAAGGCGAACGCCGTCCCCTTAGCCTTCTCCAGCGGGAATGAGCGGGAAGCGCCCACGCGGCCCTCCATCCCGACCGGAGTGGCGTTGATGTATAGTCCCGAGGTTCCGAAGGAGCCTCGACTCCGTCCCCATCCGTGCGCCTCGAATGTCGTCCTTCTGCATCGCCGTGTCAGTTCCTTCACCAGCTCTTCCGCCTTTCGCCGTGTCCTGTTTACTACATGGACCTTCCTCGCTCCCGCCGAATCCAGGGCCCAGCATACCGCGCGGGCCGCGCCGCCAGCCCCGAAGACGACGGCCTCCTTGCCGGCGACCTTGACGCCGCCGTCGCTCAGTGCATCGAGGAAGGCCCCCGCGTCCGTGTTGCGGCCGAAGACGCGGCCGCGGTCGAAATGCAGGACGTTCACCGCGCCGATGGCCCGGGCCTCGCCGCTGACTCGATCGGCCAGGCGCAGCGCCCTTTCCTTGAGGGGGGCCGTGACGTTGACGCCCGCAAAGCCGGCCGCGCACAGGGACTCAAGCGCCTTGCCCAGCCCGGACGGCGTCACGTCGAGGGCCATGTACTCCACCCTCCTTCCCGTGCGCGCGGAAAGGAAGTCGAAGATGGCGGGCGACAGCGACTGCGCCACGGGATGGCCGATCAGGGCCGCCAGCTCCGCCCGGGCGCGGGGCTTCATGCCGACAGCCCCCGGAGCAGCTCGAAGAAGCGCGGGCAGGAAGCGGAGACGCACTCCGGCGAGAGAAGACGCGTGGAGCCGTAGGCCGTGAGAGAGGCGACGGCCGCGGCCATGGCGAGCCGGTGGTCGCCGGCCGGGTCCACGTCCCCTCCCCGCAGCCTCTGCGGGCCCTGGATCGCGAAGCCGTCCTTCATGAGCCCGATGCGGCCGCCCATACCCTTGATCAGAGCCGCGATGGAGGCGAGCCGGTCGGACTCCTTATGCCTCAGCTCCCCGGCACCGCGCACCACGGTCGTGCCGCGCGCGCCGCATGCCAGCACCGCGATGATGGGCAGCTCGTCGATGATGGAGGGGATATCCTCCGAGCCGAGCTCGATAGCGTGAAGCTCCGAACTCCTCGCGCACACATCGCCGAAGGGCTCCAGCTCGCCTCCGCGAGAGTCGACCTCGATATTCGCTCCCATTCTCTTCAGCGCCTGCAGCAGCCCTGTCCTTGTGGGGTTCAGCAAGACGTTCTTTATGAGGATGTCCCCTTCTTTGACCAAGCATGCACCTGCGATGAAGAATGCCGCCGTTGAAATGTCTCCGGGTATCGTGATGTCCCGGGCCTTCAGCTCCCCCCCGCCCTTTATCGAAGTCGTTCTTCCTTCTTGATTGACATCGTAACCCAGGTACTTGAGCAACCGTTCCGTATGGTCTCTGGTCTGCAGGGGTTCCGTTACTCTGGTTTCTCCCTCGGCTTGCATCCCTGCCAGGAGCACCGCGGACTTGAGCTGAGCGCTCGCGACCGGCAGCTCGTACTCGATGCCCTTCAGGCGCGCGCCTTCGATGACGACCGGAGCGCCCCCGTCGCTCCCCGTGCCGATCCTGGCGCCCATCAGCCGCAACGGGACGGCGACGCGCTCCATGGGACGAGCGCGCAAGGAGGCGTCCCCGATGAGGATGGAGCGGAAAGACCGGCCCGCCAGCGCTCCCATGAGGAGCCTCATGGTCGTGCCGGAGCCCCCGGCGTCGAGCTCTTCCCCGCTTTCCCGCAGGTCGCGGCCTTCC
>Ga0265297_10009541_pt1 | contig 12475 bp, 8 predicted proteins | sample Munlanlwell13791_FD_192502 | JGI IMG/M metagenome (GOLD analysis project Ga0265297, IMG submission 192502) | Leachate microbial communities from a municipal landfill in Southern Ontario, Canada - Leachate well 137-91 | ecosystem: Engineered > Solid waste > Landfill > Unclassified | place...
CCCGGCCTTTGCGAATCAACTGGTTAATCGTAGGCATACGCGCTCCACTTCCGACTGACTTGGTGTCAAATAGCCACTAAAACAAGTAATTGTAATTTAATGAGGGATTATTGTCAACCCATTATTGTTCGGGTACGGCCGCGACCTCCGCCTCCGCCAGCATCTCGAGGCCTTCCGGCGGGGCCATCTCCGCCGGCGGCAGTTCCATCGCACTTTCGCTCATTTTGATATCCAGTTCCCGGTACTGGGACAGGCCCGTACCCGCGGGGATGAGGCGCCCCATAATCACGTTCTCTTTGAGGCCCCGCAAATAGTCGATCTTTCCCTGGACCGCCGCGTCCGCCAGCACCTTGGTGGTTTCCTGGAAGGAGGCGGCCGAGATCCAGCTTTCGGTGGTCAGAGAGGCCTTGGTGATCCCTAACAGGAGCGGCTCACCCGTGGCCGGCTGTTTGCCTGCGGCCATGGCCAGGTCGTTCCGCTCTTCGAAGACCCATTTCTCCACCTGCTCGCCCATGAGGAACTCCGTGTCCCCCGGGGTCACCACCTTGATGCGCCGCAACATCTGGCGCACGATCACTTCGATGTGCTTGTCGTTGATCTTGACGCCCTGGAGACGATAGACCTCTTGAACTTCGTCCACCAGGTAGCGGGCCAGCTCCTTTAAACCCCTGATGTTCAAGATGTCGTGGGGGTTGGCCGAGCCGTCCATCAAGGCGTCCCCGGCCCGGACGTAGTCGCCTTCCTGCACGGCCACGTGCTTGCCCTTGGGGATCAGGTATTCCTTAGGTTTGCCCACTTCCGGGGCCACGATGATCTTCCGTTTGCCCTTGATGTGCTTTCCGAAGGAGACCACGCCGCTGATTTCGCTGATGATGGCAGTCTCCTTGGGCTTGCGCACTTCGAAGAGCTCCGCCACCCGGGGCAGGCCGCCGGTGATGTCCTTGGTCTTGGTGGTTTCCCGGGGGATCTTGGCGATGACGTCGCCCGGCGACACCTGGCCGCCCTCGGTCACCATGATGATGGCGCCCACCGGCATGAAGTAGCGGGCCGAAGCCGGAGAGCCCGGGATCCGGGCGGTCAGGCCCTCAATGTCCTTCACCGAGATGCGGGGCCGCAGTTCCGCATCCTTGCTCTCGACGATGAGGCGGGAGGCTTTCCCCGTCACCGGGTCCACCCGTTCCTGCACCGTGATATTTTCGAGGATATCGCCGAACTTGATGGTGCCGCCCACTTCCGTCAGCATGGCGTTGGTGAAGGGGTCCCATTCGGCCAGCACCTGGCCGGCCTGAACTTCCTGGCCTTCCTTCACCTTGATGTGGGCCCCGTAGCTCAGGGGATAGCGTTCCCGTTCGATGCCCTTTTCGCTCACCAGGATCAGTTCCGCCTGGCGGGAGAGGTTCACCAGATCGCCGAAGCGGTCCACCACCGATTTCATGTTATCGAACCGCACCCAACCCGGGACCCGGGCCACGTGGACGCTCTGTTCCGCCCGCCGGGAGGCCGTGCCGCCGATATGGAAGGTACGCATGGTAAGCTGCGTGCCGGGCTCGCCGATGCTCTGGGCCGCCAGGATACCGATGGCTTCGCCCATGGACACCGTGGTGCCGTGGCCCAGATCCCGGCCGTAGCACTTGGCGCACACGCCCCGGCGGGTCTGGCAGGTGAGCACCGAGCGGATCTGCACCTTCTCCAGGCCGGAGTCTTCGATGCGCCGGGCCGCGTCCTCGTCGATCTCTTCGTTGGACACCACCAGCACTTCGCCGGTATGGGGATCAACAATATCTTCCAGGGCCACCCGGCCCAAGACCCGGTCGCCCACGCGTTCGATGATCTCGCCGCCTTCCACCAAGGGCGTCACATTGATGCCGTCGATGGTGCCGCAATCTTCTTCGGTGATCACCGCATCCTGGGCCACGTCCACCAACCGCCGGGTCAGATAACCGGAGTTGGCGGTCTTCAGCGCGGTGTCGGCCAGACCTTTCCGGGCGCCGTGAGTCGAGATGAAGTATTGCAGGACGGTGAGGCCTTCCCGGAAGTTGGCGGTAATGGGGGTTTCGATGATTTCCCCCGAAGGTTTGGCCATCAAGCCCCGCATGCCGGCCAACTGCCGCATCTGGTCCTTGCTGCCCCGGGCGCCGGAGTCGGCCATCATAAAGACCGGGTTAAAGGAGGCCACCTCTTCCTGGTACACCACGTTCTTGTCCGGGTGTTCCGGGTCCAGATCCTCCCGCACCACCACTTCCCGGGCCATCTCCGCCATCATCTCGGCGGCGATTTCGTCGGTGGCCTTGGCCCAGATGTCCACCACCTTGTTATATTTTTCCCCTTCGGTGATGAGACCTTCCTGGTACTGTTCCTCCACCTGGTTCACTTCGGTCTGGGATTGTCCCAGGATGGCCGGCTTGCGGCTGGGGATCACCATGTCCTTGATGGAGATGGAGATGCCCGCCTGGGTGGCGTATTTATAGCCCAGATTTTTCAACTGGTCGGCAAAGATGACCGTCTGCTTGATGCCGCACTTGCGATAGCCGTAGGCGATGAGCTTGCGGATCTCCTTCTTGGTCATGGTGCCGTTGATCAGGTCAAAGGGCAGGCCCTCGGGGAGAATCTCCCTCAGGATCACCCGGCCCACCGTGGTGTTATAGATCTTGCCGTCGATGCGCACCGGAATGCGGGCTTGCAGATGCACCTGGCCCTGGTCGTAGGCCACCCGCACTTCTTCGGGATCGGCGTAGGGCATGGGCTTTTTGTCGTTTTGGGGCATCCGCTCGCCTTTGGCGAAGGGGCGTTCCCGGGTGAGATAGTAGAGCCCCAGGACGATATCCTGGGTGGGGATGATAATGGGATCGCCGTTGGCCGGGGAGAGGATGTTGTTGGTGGACATCATCAGGGCCCGGGCCTCGATCTGGGCCTCAATGGACAGCGGCACGTGCACAGCCATCTGGTCGCCGTCGAAGTCGGCGTTGAACGCGGTACACACCAGGGGATGGAGCTGGATGGCCTTGCCTTCGATGAGCAGCGGCTCGAAGGCCTGGATGCCCAGCCGGTGCAGGGTCGGGGCCCGGTTGAGCATCACCGGGTGTTCTCTGACCACTTCGTCCAGGATATCCCAGACCTCCGGGGTCTCCCGGTCCACCAGGCGTTTGGCCACCTTAATGGTGGTGGCGTAGCCCCGGGCCACCAGCTTGTGGAAAATAAAGGGCTTGAAGAGCTCCAGGGCCATCTGTTTGGGCAGGCCGCACTGGTGCAGGCGCAGTTCCGGGCCGATGACGATCACCGAGCGGCCCGAGTAATCCACGCGTTTGCCCAGGAGGTTCTGACGGAAGCGGCCCTGCTTGCCCTTGAGCATGTCGGAGAGCGATTTTAACGCCCGCTTGTTGGGGCCGGTGATGGTGCGGCCGCGGCGGCCGTTTTCGAACAGCACGTCCACCGCTTCCTGAAGCATGCGCTTTTCATTGCGGATGATGATATCCGGCGCATTGAGTTCCAGGAGCCGTTTCAAGCGGTTGTTGCGGTTGATCACCCGCCGGTAAAGGTCGTTTAAGTCCGAGGTGGCGAAGCGGCCGCCGTCCAGATGCACCAGGGGCCGCAGGTCCGGCGGCAGCACCGGGATGACTTCCATGACCATCCATTCGGGCCGCTGGCCCGATTCCCGGAACGCATCGATGATCTTCAGCCGTTTGCCCAGCTTCTTGCGCTTGGCGTCCGAGCTGGTCTTGAGCATCTCCGCGCGCACTTCCCGGGACATCGCCTCCAGGTCCACCACCTTCAACATCTCCCGGATGGCCTCAGCGCCCATGCCGGCCTTGAACCGGTCGCCGAACTCATCCCGGGACTGGCGGTATTTTTCCTCGGATAGCAGCATCCCCTTGGTCAGGGCGGTATCGCCGCCGTCCACCACCACGTAAGCTTCGAAATAAAGGATCTTTTCCAGTTCTTTAAGGGTCAGATCCAGGAGGTTGCCGATCTTGCTGGGCAAACTCTTCAAAAACCAGATGTGTACCACCGGGCAGGCCAGCTCGATGTGGCCCATGCGTTCCCGGCGCACCTTGGACTGGATCACCTCCACACCGCATTTTTCGCAGGTGATCCCCCGATGTTTCATGCGCTTGTATTTGCCGCAGTTACATTCGTAATCTTTGGCGGGTCCGAAGATTTTGGCGCAGAACAGGCCGTCCCGTTCCGGCTTGAAGGTCCGGTAATTGATGGTCTCGGGCTTTTTGACTTCCCCGAACGACCAGGAGCGGATCATGTCCGGAGACGACAGGGACAACCGCACCGCCTCGATGGCAATCGGGTCTTCCGGCCTGGCGAACAGGCTGTTTAAATCTTCTAAAGCGACTTCGCGCATTTTTTCCATAAAAGGCTTATTCCTCAGGACTTGTCCTTGTCCTTTTTCAGGAGCTCGACGTTGAGCGCCAGGCTCTTGAGCTCCCGCACCAGGACGTTGAAGGATTCCGGCAGCCCCGCTTCCAGATCGTATTCGCCTTTAAAGATCTTTTCATACATGCGGGTACGGCCGGCCACGTCGTCCGATTTTACCGTCAGGAATTCTTGCAGGGTGTAAGCTGCGCCATAGGCCTCCAGGGCCCAGACTTCCATTTCACCCAGGCGCTGGCCGCCGAACTGGGCCTTGCCGCCCAAGGGCTGCTGGGTCACCAAAGAGTACGGTCCGATGGAGCGGGCATGGATCTTGTCGGCCACCAGGTGATGCAGTTTCATCATATACATGCAGCCCACGGTCACGTCCCGGTCGAACTCTTCGCCGCTGCGGCCGTCCCTTAAGCGCGCCTGGCCCCCGGTGGGCAGCCCGGCCTCGCCCAGGAAGGTCTGGACCTCTTCTTCCGTGGCCCCGTCAAAGACCGGGGAAGCCATGTGCAGGCCGTCCTGGTAGTGCTTCTTCCATATGGCCCGCAGCTCGTCAAAGGTCAGACTGTCGATCTCTTCGCCCAGGAGCTTGTCGGCCTTCATGATCCGCTTCAAGCGGGTCTTGATGGCATCCAGGCTGTAGAAGGTGTCGATCATCTCGCCGATCTGCTTGCCCAACGCATGGGAGGCCCACCCCAGGTGGGTTTCCATCACCTGCCCCACGTTCATACGGGAAGGTACGCCCAGGGGGTTGAGCACGATGTCCACCGGGGTGCCGTCGGCAAAATAAGGCATGTCTTCTTCCGGCATGATGCGGGAGACCACGCCTTTGTTGCCGTGGCGGCCGGCCATCTTGTCACCCACGGCCAGCTTGCGTTTCATGGCCACGAAGACCTTGACCTTCTTGATGACCCCCGGAGGCAGCTCGTCCACCTTCCGGAGCCGGCCCAACTTGGCCTCAAAGACCATGTTCACCAGGTGGAGCTGTTCCTGATAGCGGTCCAGGAGCTGGTCCAACTGGTCTTCCAGACCGGCCTCCTCGAAGGAGACGTGGCGCCAGAACTCCAGGTTATGCCGGTTGACCAACTCCGCGGTCACCGGGTCTCCCGCGTGCAGGAAGGTGTTGCCGGTGCGCTCGTCATCCAGGTTTTCCACCACTTTTTGTCCCACCACCAGATCTTTCACCTTCTGACGGTAAGTCTGGGTGATGATGCCGATTTCGTCGCCCTGGTCCTTTTGCAGCTTGGCCACGGCTTCGTCTTCGATGGAGCGGCTGCGGTCATCCTTTTCCACGCCCTTGCGGGAAAAGACCCGGGCGTCGATGATCACGCCTTCGATCCCCGGGGGGACCCTGAGGGAGGTGTCTTTCACATCGCCGGCCTTCTCGCCGAAAATGGCCCGCAGGAGCTTCTCTTCCGGGGTAAGCTGGGTCTCCCCTTTCGGGGTGATCTTGCCCACCAGGATGTCGCCGGGGCGCACTTCGGAACCCAGCCGGATGATGCCGCTGTCATCCAGGTTGCTTAAGGCGTCTTCCCCCACGTTGGGGATATCCCGGGTGATCTCCTCTTTACCCAGCTTGGTGTCCCGGGCCATCACCTCGAATTCTTCGATGTGGATGGAAGTGAAGACGTCGTCTTTAATCAGGCGTTCACTCACCAGAATGGAGTCTTCAAAGTTGTAGCCGCCCCAGGGCATGAAGGCCACCATGACGTTCTTGCCCAGGGCCAGTTCCCCGATGAAGGTAGCCGGGCCGTCGGCGATGATCTGGCCTTTCTCCACCAGATCGCCCGGGGCCACGATGGGCCGCTGGTTAAAGCAGGTATTCTGGTTGGTGCGCTGGAACTTCGTCAGTTTGTAGATGTCCACCGGAGAGCCGTTGCCGCCCTGGCCGGACTCCGCTCGAATGACGATGCGGATGGAATCCACGTCCTCCACGTAACCCCGGCGCCGGGCCGTGATGGTGACCCCCGAATCCCGGGCCACCACGCCTTCCATGCCGGTGCCGATCAGCGGCGTGCTGCTGGTCAACAGCGGCACCGCCTGGCGCTGCATGTTGGAGCCCATCAGGGCGCGGTTGGCGTCGTCGTGCTCCAGGAAGGGAATCAGGGACGCGGCCACACTCACCAACTGGTTGGGGGAGACGTCCATGTATTCAATATCTTTGGGGTGGGCGATGATGAATTCCCCCCACTTCCGGGCCTCGATCATCTCCGTCAGGAACCGTCCCTTGCTGTCCAGGGGGGCGTTAGCCTGGGCGATGACCTTGTCACCTTCCTCCAGGGCGCTCAAGTACCGGATCTTCTTGGTGACCCGGGTCTCGGTCTTGCCGCGCACCTCCACCTTTTCCACCACCCGGTAGGGGGTTTCGATGAACCCCAGTTCGTTGACCCGGGCAAAAGTGGACAGCGACACGATGAGCCCGATATTGGGACCTTCCGGCGTCTCAATGGGGCAGATACGGCCGTAGTGGGTGGGGTGTACGTCCCGCACCTCGAAGCCGGCCCGCTCCCGGGTCAGACCGCCGGGTCCCAGGGCGCTCAAGCGGCGCTTGTGGGTGATTTCGCTCAAGGGATTGGTTTGATCCATGAACTGGGACAACTGGGAGGTGCCGAAGAACTCTTTGATCACCGCCTGGACCGGCTTGGCGTTCACCAGGTCGTGGGGCATCAGGGTGTCCAGGTCCTGGATGGCCATGCGTTCCTTGATGGCCCGCTCCATCCTGACCAGACCCACCCGGAACTGGTTTTCCAGCAATTCCCCCACGGCCCGGACCCGCCGGTTCCCCAGGTGGTCGATGTCGTCCACCGGTCCTTCCCGGTCCTTCTGGGTGATGAGTTCCCGAACCGCCAGAAGGATGTCCTCTTTGTCCAGGGTGGTCTTGGTCAGCGGTAGGCGCTCTTCTTCGGACCTGAGTTTCAGGTCCAGCTTGAGGCGGCCCACCGGCGACAGATCGTAGTATTCGGGGTTGAAAAAGAGATTCTGGAAGAAACTGGTCGCCACTTCGTCGTTGGGGCGGTTGCTGGGACGCAGGCGGCGGTAAATCTCGAGGATGGCTTCCTTGACGGAGGTGGTCTTGTCCGCGATCAGGGTATTCCTGAGGCAGGGGCTGACGTTGACCCCGTCGATGAAGAGCAGGTCCAACTCCTTCACGCCCCGGGCCATCATCTGCTCGATCTTGTCCTGAGCGAGCATCTCGTTGCAGGTGGCCAGGACCTCGCCGTTCTCCGGGTCCAGGATGTCATGGGCCGCCACCCGGCCCACCAGGTCCGCGGCGACTCCCTGGACAGACACCACCCCGGCCCGCTTCATCTTTTGAATCAATACCGGGGTCAGGCGTTTGCCCTTCTTGATCAGGACGTCCCCGCTCTTGGGGTCGGGGATGTCGGTGGTCGTGGTTTTATCCACCAGCAATTCCGGCACAAAGGCCTGCTGGACGGTCTCGCCTTCCAAATAGACCCGCTGGGTCTTATAGAAGAAATTGAGCAGTTCTTCGGTGCTGTACCCCAGGGCCTTCAGCAGGATGGTGGCGGGAAACTTGCGCCGCCGGTCGATGCGCACGTAAAGGATATCCTTGGGATCGAACTCGAAGTCGATCCAGGAGCCCCGGAGCGGAATCAACCGGGCGGAGTAGATGATTTTACCGCTGGAGTGAATCTTGGCCCGGTCATGGTCAATGAAGAGACCCGGGGAACGGTGCAACTGGCTCACCACGACCCGCTCGGTGCCATTGATAATAAAAGTGCCGTGCTCGGTCATCAGGGGCAGGGTGCCGAAATAGATCTCCTGCTCTTTGATATCCCGGATGGTCTGGGCTTTGGAGTCCGGACCCAGGTCGTGGACCACCAGGCGCACCCGAATCTTCATGGGCACTTCAAAGGTCATGCCCCGCTGCTGGCACTCGTCCACGTCGTACTTGGGATCGCCCAAGCCGTACTCGACGAATTCCAGGGCGCACACGCCGCTGAAATCCCGGATGGGAAAGACGCTCTTGAACACTCCCTGGAGGCCGTAATCCGAGCGCGCCGCCGGTTCCACGTCTTTTTGCAAGAAGCGATGATAGGACTCTTTCTGCATCTCAATGAGATTAGAAATGTCCACAATCCGCTCGATCTTGCCGAAATTTTTTCGATACAGCCGTAAAGGCGATAATACCTTCGCCATGGGCACTCCTTAGAAGGATGGCCGAACTTCAGGAACTACTTAACTTCGATGGTAGCTCCCTGAGCTTCCAACTTCTTCTTGATCTCTTCGGCTTCCGCCTTGGAAATCGCTTCTTTCAAAGTGGTGGGCACGTTTTCCACCGCTTCTTTGGCTTCTTTCAGTCCCAGGTTGGTGACGGCCCGGACTTCCTTGATCACCTGGATCTTGTTGGGCCCGCAGACCGTCAGGACCACGTCGAATTCGGTTTGCTCTTCCGCCGCCGGAGCCGCCTCCGCGGCCACGCCGCCCACCGCGGCCACCGCCACCGGGGCCGCCGCCGACACCCCAAACTTCTCTTCCAGCTCCTTGATGAGCGTGGAAAGGTCCAGCACCGTCATGTTGGCTAGGTAGTCAACTACCTCTGCACGAGAAATGGCCATCTTAACTTCCTCCTTATCCTCAAGTAAATCTTTCTTACTTAATTTCAAGATTACCGGGGCCGGCTAAGTCATTTTTGCCTGCGGCCGCCGGCTTCCCCTAGGGGCCGACTCAGGTGTCCGCCCTTACTCTTTAGGTTCAGTCTCGGCCTCAGGTGCGCCTTCTGTCGCCGCCGGCGCCTCTTCAGCCACCGGGCCAGCTTCAACCTCCGAAGCCTCTGCCTCCACCGGAGCCGCCGCCGGCTCGGACTCGGCCTTTTTATCCTTCAAGGCCACCAGCACGTTGAGCAGGTTCCGGATGACCGCGGCCAGCACCGAGACCAGCGCGGTAGGCACGCCCTGCATCACTCCCAGCAGTTGGGCCAGCAACACCTCCCGGGCCGGCAGTTTGCTCAGGGCTTCCAGGTCCTTGACGGTCAAGGCCTGGCCCCCCAGGGCCCCCGCCTTGATCTGGAGCAGGGGCTTTTCCTGGGCGAACTTGATGAGCACCTTGGTCACCGCCACCGGATCGCCATACCCCAGAGTCAGGGCATTGGGCCCGGTGAAGTGCGGCATCAGGGGATTCATGGGAGAATCATCGGCCGCCACGCGCCGGAGCAGGGTGTTCTTCACCACCGTGAGCTCCGCGCCGCTCTCCTGGAGCTGCCGCCGGAGCCGGGTCATATCTTCCACCTTCAGTCCCTTGAAATCCGTCAAGATGCCGATCTGCGACTTCGACACCTTTTCCAGGATTCCCTGGACAATATCGGCTTTCTCTTGCTTATTCACCCCACTCCTCCTTTACAGCAGGCGCACCAGGTTCTTGACGTCGCTGGTGTCCACGGGGATTCCCGGCCCCATCGTGGTGCTCACATGGATGCCCTTCATATAGGTGCCTTTGGCGGTCGCCGGCTTCAGGCGCACCAGGGAATCCATCAAGGCCGCCAGATTTTGCAGGAGTTTGTCGGCGCCGAAGGACACCTTGCCCACCGGGGCATGAATCACCCCGGCCCGGTCCACCCGAAACTCCACCTTGCCGCCTTTGAGTTCGTTCACCGCTTTAGCCACCTCGAAGGTGACGGTCCCCACCTTGACGTTGGGCATCAGGCCCCGGGGACCCAGAATCTTGCCGATCTTGCCCACCGCGCCCATGAGATCCGGAGTAGCTACGGCTTTATCGAATTCCATCCAGCCGCCCTTAATGCGCTCGATGAGGTCTTCGGCCCCGACGTGGTCGGCGCCCGCGTCCATCGCCTCTTTTTCCTTTTCCCCTTTGGCGAACACCAGGACCCGCACGGTTTTTCCCAGCCCATTCGGCAGGACCACCGCGCCCCGGACCATCTGGTCGGCGTGGCGCGGGTTCACCCCCAGGGCCACCGCGATCTCCACGGTTTCGTCAAACTTGCTGGAGGCAGCCTCCAGGGATAGGTTGACGGCGTCCTGGAAGAGATAGCGCTGATTGCGGTCCACCTTGGCGGCGGCCTCCCGATATCGTTTGCCATGTTTGGCCATCGGTATCACTCTCCCTTTTAATACAGGGGATAGGGGTCAGGGATCAGGGGTCAGCTTTTACCTCTGGCCCCTGGTCCCTGATCCCTGGCCCCTGCTACTCGACAATCTCGATGCCCATACTCCGGGCGGTGCCGGCGATGCTGTGCATGGCCATTTCCAGGCTGGTGGTGTTCAGATCCGGCATCTTCTGCTTGGCGATCTCTTCCAGTTGCGTCCTGGTGATCTGCCCCGCCTTCTCCCGGCTGGTCTCCTTGGCGCCCTTGGCAATCTGGGCCATCTGCTTGAGCAGCACCGACGCCGGCGGCGTCTTGGTCACAAACGTGAAGGAGCGATCGGCAAACACGGTGATCAACACCGGGATGATGGTCCCTTCCTGGCCCGCGGTCTTGGCGTTATAACTCTTGCAGAATTCCATGATGTTGACCCCATGCTGGCCCAAGGCCGGGCCGATGGGCGGGGACGGGTTCGCCTGCCCCGCGGGAATCTGCAATTTGATCTGGGCGATTACTTTCTTGGCCATGTGACACTTTCTCCGTTTGAAAGCTGTTAGCAGTTAGCAATCAGCAGTTAGCAAAAACGCCAATTCCTAGATTCTTTCCCGCTGACTGCAAATTCCTAACTGCTAACCGCTGACTGCTTTGCTTCTAAATCTTCTCCAACTGGGTGAATTCCAGCTCCACCGGCGTCGGCCGCCCGAAGACGCTGATCATCACCCGCACCCGGCCGCGGTCCGGCTTCACTTCGTCCACTACCCCGGTAAAATTGGTAAAGGGCCCATCGGTCACCTGAACCTTGTCCCCCTGTTCGAACCTGATCTTGGGCTTGGGCCTGAGCACCCCTTCCTGCATCTGGGCGATGATCTTGGCCGCGTCTTCTTCGGGGATGGCCACCGGCTCTTCTTTGCTGCCCACGAAGCCCGTCACTTTGGGGGTGTCCTTCACCAGGTGCCAGGAATCGTCGGTCAACTCCATGTGCACCAGGACGTAACCCGGGTAGAATTTCCGGGAGGAGAGCTTGCGCTCCCCCTTGACCATCTCCTCTACCGTCTCCGTGGGCACCAGGACCTGGTCCACCAGGTCTTCCAGGCCCCGGGACCGGGCTCGCTCCATGATGGCGTTCTTCACCTTCTGCTCAAAGCCCGAATAGGTATGGATGATGTACCACTGTTTGGCCACGGTCTTGCCCTTTTGTCTCAGTGCACGAAGAAACGAACCATGTGGGATAGCAGGAAATCCACCAGTCCCAAATAACCGGCAATGAAAAACACCAGCACCAGGACCACGCCCGTGGTGCCCAGGGTTTCTTTACGGTTGGGCCAGGTGGTTTTCTTGAGTTCCTGAATCGCTTCCAGGACAAAATTCTTGCTCTGGACCCAATACTGCTTGATCGGCGGCACCTTGCTGAACCAGCCGGGGCGCGCTTTCCCCGCCTTGAGTTTGACCACCTGACCCCGGGGAGCGTCAACGCCGGTTTCTTTCTGGTTCGCTTTGGGCTTCGTCTTGATCTTTTTCATGCTGGTTTCACTCTACTGTTCCCCGTAACGCGACATGATCCGCCCGACGCCGGCAGCGCCCGCTGGCGGCAAAGGCAGATCCAGGCTGATTCGCTGGTAACCCCGGAACACCTCGATTGCGGGAATTCAAGGAGAGATTCTAGGTACGCGGTTAGATAACGGCAACTCCCCAACCGACCCCTTGGTCCCATGTCTCCCATAACTGGCAGGCCAGGAGGGATTCGAACCCCCAACATCCGGTTTTGGAGACCGGCGCTCTAACCGTTCGAGCTACTGGCCTGTCTTCTCCCCTTACTTGCTTTCTCGATGAAGGGTATGGTCACGACAAAAAGAACAGTACTTTTTAAAGGCAAGCCGATCCGGTGTCCGCCGCTTGTTTTTGGTGGTGGTGTAGTTCCGCCGCTTGCATTCAGTACAGGCTAAGGTAACGATGTCTCTCATAGGATTATTCCACGATCTCGCTCACCACGCCGGCGCCGACCGTACGGCCGCCTTCCCGGATGGCGAAGCGCAGTTCTTTTTCCAG
>Ga0265297_10009542_pt1 | contig 12472 bp, 8 predicted proteins | sample Munlanlwell13791_FD_192502 | JGI IMG/M metagenome (GOLD analysis project Ga0265297, IMG submission 192502) | Leachate microbial communities from a municipal landfill in Southern Ontario, Canada - Leachate well 137-91 | ecosystem: Engineered > Solid waste > Landfill > Unclassified | place...
TGTGATTATGGCCCAGGCCCAGCGCCTGTATAAGAAGCTCTGCCCGGTCTGCCGGAAGCCGGCGGAACTTGAGCTGGAAAATCTGCGGTTGTATAACCTGGACGCCAAATATTTCGAGGGCGCCACGTTGTTTGCGCCGGTCGGTTGCCCGAAGTGCCTGAACACCGGGTACCGCGGACGCGGCGCCCTGATGGAAGTCCTGGTGGTGGATGATGCCGTTCGCCAGTTGATCTTGAAAAATGTGAACGCCAGCGCCCTTGCCGAAAAAGCCGTCCAGCACGGGATGATGACGCTCCGCATGGTGGGGCTGGAGAAAGTCAAGCAGGGCGTTTCCAGCATGGAAGAGATTTTAAGCGTGACCGGCGGCGGGGAATAACCCGGGTTGATAGTCAATGGATAATGTTCACTGGCGTCCCACAGGGACGCCAAGGCTGTAGGTTGTTAGACTGTAGGCTGTAATTTGACGTGAAGCATTAACCATCGGCCGTTTCAGGAGAGTAACCAATGGCGGTTTTTCGATCAGGAGCAACCAAGTCGGCGCCGGCCGCGCCACAGCCGGCCCTGCGTTCAGCGCCGGCGGACCGGCCGTTGCCGGCGGACCGGCCGCCGCCTGAACCGCGCCGCCCGAAAAGCAAAGGGGAGCGCGTCGCGGGGGCCAAGAATATCCGGGGCAAGGAATTGCCGGCCTTTTCACGCCAGCTTTCGGCCATGTTGCTGGCCGGCATGCCGCTCATCCAGGCGCTGGATGCCCTGGAAGATCAGACCAGCGATAAGAATTTCAAGGCGATTGTGTTCGGCTTAAAAAACTACCTGCAGGCCGGCGCTTCCTTTTCGGAAGCCTTGAGCCATTATCCCACGGTCTTCGACACGCTCTATATAAACATGATCAAGGCGGGTGAGTCCGGCGGCCAGCTGGGAGAGACGGCGGACCGGCTGGCCAGCTTTCTGGAAGACGCAGCCAAGCTGAGCCGCAAGGTAAAGTCGGCTATGAGTTACCCTGTGATCGTGTTGTGCATTGCCCTGGGCATTGCGACGGCCATGATCCTGTTTATTGTGCCGGTCTTTGCCGATATGTTTAAAGATTTCGGCAAAGAACTGCCTGCCCCAACGCAGTTCCTGATTAATGTGAGCAACGGGCTGAAAACATACGGCATCTTTGTATTGGCGGCGGTGGTCGTGGCCTTTATCGCCTTCCAAAAATGGAAGAAAACAGCTGCCGGCGCCTATCAAATGTCCATTTTCGCATTGAAAATGCCCGTTATCGGCGAATTGAACCGGAAAGTGGCCACCAGCCGGTTTGCGCGGACCTTCGCCCAGCTCCTGAAAAGCGGCGTGCCCATTCTTCAGGCTATGGAAATTGTGTCGGGCGCCACGGGCAATAAGGTTTTTGAGCGCGTAATCCTTGAAGCCCGCACCACCATCGAGCAAGGCGAGCCGCTCTCCAAGGCGCTGGTTAAACATACCTGTTTTCCGAAATTGCTCGTGCATATGATGGCCGCCGGAGAAAAAACCGGCAAAATTGACGAGATGATGCAAAACATCGCCGATTTTTACGACGATGAGGTGGAAACCATGTTAAGCGGGCTGACTTCGCTCATTGAGCCGCTGTTGATGATCTTCCTGGGCGTGGTCATCGGCGGGATAGTGATTTCCATGTTCCTGCCGATCTTCAAAATGGGCGAAGTGGTCGGCGGATAACTTTCTCTGCTTATCCTTCGGTCAAAATATCCATGCTTAGATCTGTGTTTATCCGTGTTAACCTGTAGTTCCTGCCAGCCGGGTCCGCCCGGCGAAAAATCTGATTTTAAAGAAACCGAGAATTTGCGCTTGCATTTTGTCGGTTTTTAGGGCATATTTACAGATCGGTGGAATTACGGTCATGCAGATTTCCGTTTCATGGTTCAATTTGCGCGACCGTTAATTTCAGGACTGCAAATTGTGAACCGTACGGACTCTCGAGCCTATGGCCAAAATTCTACTGGTTGATGATGAGCCCAGCATTCTGAGCGTGTTGAGCGTTCTGCTCAAGGCGGAAGGCTATGACGTAGTCCCCTGTGACGGCGGCGAAAAAGCGGTGGATTTGATTAAAAATACGCCGTTTGATCTCATGATTTCCGATATCCGCATGCGCCCGATTGACGGGATGGCCCTGCTCAAGCTGGCCACGGAAAACCAGCCCTCCATGTCGGTTTTGATGGTTACGGGCTACGGCACCGTGGAAACAGCCGTCGAATCCTTGAAACTGGGCGCCTTTGACTATATTACCAAGCCCTTTAAGCTCGACGAACTGATCATTACGGTCAAGCGGGCGCTGGAATACAACAAGGCGCTGAGCGAAAACGTGCAGTTGAAAGCCCAGCTTACCGGTCAATACCAGTTTGAAAACATCGTGGCCGAAAGCCGGACCATGCGCAACGTGTGCGAAATGATCGAGCGCGTGGCGCCGACCGATACGACCGTGCTGATTTACGGCGAAAGCGGCACGGGCAAGGAGCTGGTGGCCAAGGCCATCCATGCCCACAGCAACCGGAAGGCGAAAAAATTTCTGCCTTTGAACTGCGCGGCCCTGCCGGAGGCGCTCCTGGAATCGGAACTGTTCGGCCACGTCAAAGGCGCGTTCACCGGTGCTTCGGCCGACAAGGAGGGGCTTTTCGAGGTAGCCGATCACGGCACCATTTTCCTGGATGAGATTGATTCCATGCCGCTCAACATCCAGGCCAAGCTGCTGCGAGTTTTACAGGATAAGGAAATCCGGCGCGTGGGAGGCAACGAGTCCATACCGACGGATGTCCGCGTGCTGGCGGCCACCAATACGCGTCTGGAGCAATTGATTGAGCAGAACAAGTTCCGCGAGGATCTCTACTATCGCCTGAGCGTCATCCCGATCGAAATCAAGCCCTTGCGGGAACGGCCGGAGGACATTTTGCCGCTGGTCTATCATTTGTTGCGCCGGGAGCTGGGGGCGAACAAGCCAATTCCCACCGTGGCCCCGGACGTCATCAACCTGTTTGAGCAGTATGCCTGGCCCGGCAATGTCCGTGAACTCGAAAATGCCCTGAAGCATGCCCTGACCTTCGCCAAGGACACCGTCATCACCCGGGAGTGCCTGCCGGCAAAACTGCAGCAAATTACATCGGCGCTTGCGGGCGGATTCAAGAAAATGGATGATGTCCGCGGCAAATCGCTGAAATCCTTCCTGCGGATGAAGGAAAAAGAATACCTCTCCCAGGTCCTGGAATATTCGGACGGCGACAAGCAGAAAGCAGCCAAGTCGTTGCGGATCAGCCTGGCGACGCTCTATCGCAAAATGCCGGAGCCGAAGGACTGACGACAGAGGACAGAGGACAGACGACAGAGGACAGACGACAGACGACAGACGACAGACGACAGACGACAGACCAGAGAAGATGGTGGGGCCGAGAAAATTGCAAGTCTTTTATCATTTTATATAATCATATTCTAATATTCTAATAAATAATATCGTATTAAATGTAAAAATGCTTTGCATGAGATAATAATCTCGAGTCAATAATGAGAAAATAAAGCCGATTAGGAGTCAGAATTCGAATTTCTTGTTCATAATTAAGAAAACAATATAAATTTGAGCAGTTTTAAGAGACTTTAGGCCTCAAGTGCGTGCTCAGTTTGCCGATTGTTGTCTTTTGTCATTGAACGGTATGATTAATGGTTTTTGTCCAGGATGATGAGTTTTACGTATTTTCTTTCTTGGCATAGTTATTGCTTGATATTAAAGCGTTTGATATAAATACTGGCAAATCCATAAACCAGGGAAGGAGGTGGAAGGCAATATTCAATAGATTGATGACTCCGTGCAATGCGGGGTTAAACGCAACGAAACAGTAAAAAATAGCAAAAAGCATTCCGACCTCTCAAAAGTCGGGATTAGGAGATAAGGCAAATGAAAAAAGGTTTTACTTTGGTAGAAATTATGATTGTGGTGGCGATCATCGGCCTCCTGGCCGCGATCGCGATTCCGTCGTTTATGCGGGCGCGTTTGACGTCTCAGCAGAATGCCTGCATTAACAACATGCGCCAGATCGAAGCGGGCAAGGACCAGTTTGCTCTGGAAAATGGCTTGACCAATGGTGCGCCAATTACGGTAACAAATACGGATGAGGCAGCCTTCGGGGTGCTTGTTTCCGCCGGCGCTGCCAGTGGATATATCAAGACGTTTCCGATTTGCCCGGCTTCGACAAATGTCGCCGTAGCGGGTGCTCGGACAGCAGCCATGTCGGCGTCCGATTACACGGTGAACCCGATCGGCAGCAATGCCGTGTGCAAACGTGTGCCGACGGCGCACATACTGCGCTAATACGACAGTATAATTCGGTAAAGAGCTCCACCCCGCGGGGGGTGGAGTTCTTTTTTTGGGTGTAATTGATTCCGGTAGCCGCGCCCGCGAGGGCGTGGATTCCTTCGGCGGCCACGGCGTCACCGCCGCGGCTACATGAAATAGTAAAAAATCATATACCCCGGTACATTCAAGACCTTGGTGCTTAAAACCAGGACTGTCCGGTGATTTGATCAGGCCCGGCGGGTCCAGGGGCCGCCATCCCGTGACACAAGCGTTCCCCTGCGGGAAATTATGCAGACGTAATCAAAAACCAGAAGCCAAGAATTCAGAATTCTATCTTCTGGAGTAACCTCAGTTACGTGGGCAGGTTATGGACTTCAACGTTGTCATTCCCGCGAAAGCGGGAATCCAGCATTGATTTTTCTGGATTCCCGATCAGGTCGGGAATGACAATCAGCCCTCATAACTGAGGGGGTTGCTTGCGGATGGCCTGTATGGACATTTCGTTCTGGATTCTGTATTCTGTCTTCTGACTACTATTGTGTTTCAACCTTCCATCGAAAGGCAAGGCATGAAGATCCTGGCCCTGGCGGCGCATCCGGATGATATCGAATTCATGTGCGCGGGCACGTTAATTTTGCTTAAGGAGCGCGGCCACGAGATTGCGCTGGCCACGGTCAACAACGGCTCCTGCGGCTCGGCCACCCTGTCGCCGGACGAGATTGCCCGCGTTCGCGCGCTCGAGGCGCGCCGCGCAGCGGAACTGATCGGCGCCACGTTCGATTGCGTCGGCATCCCCGATCTGGAATCCGTGTTCGACAATCCCACGCGCCGCAAGGTCTCGGAAATCGTCCGGCACGCTCAGCCCGATATCGTTTTTACCCATTTTCCGGGCGATTACATGCCGGATCACGAGATCGCCAATCTGCTGGCCCGCGACGCGACCTTTACGGCCACGCTGGGCAATTATGCGACCGGCGCCGCGCATCCCGCGCCGATCCTCAAGCGCCTGCCTTATCTATACTATTTCTCGCCTTTGGAAGGCATAGACCATTTCGGGCAGGACGTGCCTTTGGACATTATTATGGACATCAGCCCCGTGATGGACAAGAAAGCGGCCATGCTGTGCTGTCATGCCTCCCAGCGGGAATGGCTGCGGCACGAGCACGGCATGGATGAATACGTCGGATTTATGCAACGCCAATCAGCGGGCTTGGGCGCCCGCCGCGGCTACGCCTTCGGCGAGGGTTTCCGCCAGCATCGCGGTCATGCCTATCCGCGCGACAATATTCTTGAAACGCTATTGGCACAAAAAACATGACCAGATACATTTTGATTTTTGACAGGATTGGGTCGAGAAAGACAAGCATGACAACCAGCCTGCTATGAGCAGGCATTGCGGGCAGGTCCGTGATATCGGAACGGTTTCGTAATCGGTTTTTTTAATCCTGTCAAAAAAACGCTCAACATATAAAAGAAAGGGACCACGATGAAATATTCGTTTATGAGCTTCTCATGTCCTCAGTTGACGCTGGGCGAGCTGCTGGCCACGGCCAGGCGTTTCGGCTATGAAGGCGTGGAACCGCGAATTGACCGCCAGCACAAACACGGCGTGGAAATTTCCGCGTCCGCCGCCCAGTGCAAGGAAATTAAAAAACAGGCCGCCGGCAACGGCATAACGCTTTCCTGCATTGCCACCTCCTGTGCATTTGCCGATCCTGATATTACGAAGCAGAACGTGGAGCATGCGCTCAAGTGCGTTGATCTGGCGGCGGATGTCGGCGCCGGGCGCATCCGGGTATTTGGCGGCAGTTTGGCCAAGGACCAGAAACGTGAAGAAGCCGTCCGCATTGTGGCGGATGCCCTGCGCGCCGTGGCCGATCATGCCAAGGGGCGCGGCGTGACGGTCTGCATGGAAACCCATGATGACTGGTGCCTGCCGGAGGATGTGGCCGCGGTCATGCGACTCGCCAACCATCCGGCCGTTGCCGTCAACTGGGATATCATGCACCCCGTGCGGGTATGCAAGCTGACCATGGACCAGGCGTTTGAAACATTGAAGCCCTGGATCCGGCACCTCCACATCCATGATGGCGTGCCGGGCAGCGCCCAGCTGGTTCCGATCGGCAGCGGCGGCATTGATCACAAACGCGCCGTCGAGCTCCTGTTGACCATTCCTTACGAGGGGTATCTCAGCGGCGAATGGATTAACTGGAGCGACCCCTACGAAAAACATTTGCCCCGCGAACTGGCGATCATGAAAAGCTACGAGCGCGCCGCGGCTGCCGACCGGTAGGAGGGGCGCTACGCGCCGCGACCGTCGCCGCACATAGTGCGCCTCCCACAAGGAATAGTGGCCGAGGACCTAATTTCAAGGGTCGGTTGCCCCTTTCCCGCTCACATCTCGTACCGGCTGCCGCCGATGAATTCCCGCAAGAGCGAATCCGCCGGAACGCAGGCGGCATCGGCAACGGCCGTCAGGGGCGACAGGAAATCATAAACCCGTTTGGCCCGGATATAGGCGTCCTGCCGGCTGGGGTCCTGCTGGTAACGCGCGACGGCTTCCGGGAAATGGCGGAACACCCTGTGCTTCAGGATCGGAATCTCGTAGGGCAGGGCGCTGTTGACCAGGAAATCCGCCGTGTCAATGAAGGGGATGATGTTTTTTAACTCGCTGCGCCGGACGTAGTGCCAGTGGGTCAGGGTCGTTGTCGGCTGCGAATTACGGTGCAGGCTGTCGCGGAGCATGCGGCGCATGAGCCGGTTGTCGGCCCAGCGCATGAAGGCGCCGTCGGCGGCGCGCAACTGGCCGAGGGTTTCGATATAAAGCCGGAATTTCTGTTCCGCCGGAATACTGCGGGTCATATCCTGGTACAGTCCGTGCAGGCTGTCCAGCAGGATGATCTGGTTGCGCTCCAGCCGCAGGGGTTCGACGGCCAGGGTGCGCTTGCCGGTTTTAAAATCATAGCGCGGGGCTTGAATGGTCTTGCCGGCCAGGAGCGCGCTGAGATGCTCGTTGATCAGTTCCAGGTCGAGGGACTGCGGCGCCTCGTAATCGTAGTCGCCGAACTCGTCCTTGGGATGCTGCTCGAGGTCGAAGAAATAGTTGTCCACGTTGATGGCCTTGAATCCCAGCCCCACGCGCGCCAGCCGCTCGCTGAGCTTGGCCGTCGTGGTCGTCTTGCCGGAGGAGGATGGCCCGGCGACGATTACGAGCCGGATGGCATCCTGCCGCTCCAGGATTTGGGCGGCGCACTGATCGAGTTCTTCGTCGTAGCGCCGGTCGGCTTCCCGGACCAGCCTGGGGAAGTGCCCGCCGGCGATCAGGGTATTGATGTCGCCGATCGAGTCGCAGCCGTGGTCAATGTTCCAGCGCAGGACCTCGTATATTTTTTTGTACGGGATGTTGTCGGTGACTTCGAAAGCATAGGCGCGGGCGGCGCGGGCCTGGGCGCGCTGGTTGCGGTAAATGATGTAAGCGCGGGCGGTCTTAATCGCCCCCCGGGTCATGAGCGTTTCCTCGACGATATCCTGGATTTCCTCCACGCTCGGGGTGGCGTTTGTCCCGTAGGCGGCCAGCAGCGCGTGTTCAACATCCAGGGCCAAGGCGTCCGCTTGCGCGCGCTCGCCCGCGCCGAGCGAGGCCATGGCCCGGAAAATGGCGGTGCTGATCCGGTCGCGATCATAAGGCGCCATGTGGCCTTCGCGCTTGATGATCTGCCGGATGGGGAAGGATGATTTCATGCTTGATTATGGCATTGGCATGGCTTAAACATCAAGCCGGAAGTGTGGTGATTGTTAAGAAAAAAGAGAGGCGACATGATCGCGCGAGCTTGTTGGCGCGCGGTTACGGCCGGGACATTACGAGTTGGTTTTTAGCGTGGTGGCCGCCCGGTAGAACGGCCAGGCCTGCCGTGATAGAAACTGACGGAAAGCGGTTCGTCCGAACCAAAGGCTGCATCAGCATGCTGCCGTTGCCGCGCCAGCGGACCAATATAAGTAATATAACCAACCCGCAGCCTTGAAATTAACATGAGTGATCCGAGCACAACCGCGGGCAGCGTGGGGTTGGTGGAGACGAAATACGTTAATATCCGTCTGCCGCCGGAGGGGTTGGTTCTGGAAAACGGCGCAAGCCTGGCCGGCCTGCAGGTGGCCTACGAAAGCTACGGCCGGCTCGCGCCCGCCGGCGACAACGTCGTTTATATTTGCCACGCGCTCACCGGCGACGCGCACGTGGCCGGCTATCACGGCGCGCAGGATAAAAAAACCGGCTGGTGGGACGCCATGGTCGGCCCGGGCAAGGGGATTGACACCAACCGCTTCCATGTGATTTGCGCCAATATTCTCGGCGGCTGCATGGGCACGACCGGGCCCTCTTCGCTCAATCCGCGCACGGGCCATCCCTACGGCTCATCCTTCCCGGCCATCACCACCGGCGATATGGTTCATGTCCAGTACCTTTTGCTCCAGCACCTGGGCATCAAGCGTCTGGCGGCGGTCATCGGGGGGTCGTTCGGGGGCATGCAGGTCCTGGAATGGATCCGCCGTTATCCTCTCATGGTGGACAAGGGCGTATGCATTGCATCGGCCATGAGTCTTTCGGCCCAGGCGCTGGCGTTCGATATTGTGGGCCGCAACGCCATCCAGGCCGACGCCGCCTGGGCCGGCGGCGACTATTACGGCAAAGCGCAGACTCCCGCCCAGGGCCTGGCCCAGGCGCGCATGATTGGCCATATCACCTACCTTTCCTCGGAAAACATGAAGCGCAAATTCGGGCGCGAGAAGAAGGTGACCAATGAGCCCCTGCCGCGCTTTGCGACCCCGTTCCAGGTGGAAAGCTACCTGGATTATCAGGGCTCCAAGTTTGTCGGCCGGTTCGACGCCAATTCCTATCTGCATATTACCGAGGCCATGGATGCTTACGACCTGGCGGAGAATTACGCTGATCCGGCCGAGGCCTTCCGCTGCGTGGACGCGCGCACACATGTTCTGGTGGTGGCGCTCAGCTCGGACTGGCTTTTCCCGCCGGAACAATCGCTGGCCGTGGCCCGGGCGCTCGTGCGCGCCGGCAAGCACGTTTCCTATTGCCTCCTGCCGTCGCCTTACGGGCATGACGCGTTTCTGATCGAGGTGGAGCATTTAACCGATGTGCTGCGCACGTTCCTGGAATCGGCGAGCGCCCCCGGCCAGGTTCCGCCAGAGCGCTACGCCCAGGCGAGCGTGAACGCGCAAGTTTCGAGCGCGCCGGCGGCCCCTGTTATAGCGCCCCGCCGGTTTGTGCGCAAGAGAGTCCACGGCGAATTGGAGCGCGATGATTACATCCGTATCATTGAACAAATTGTCCCCGGCACGCGCGTCCTCGACCTCGGTTGCGGCGACGGCGAACTGCTGTGCGAACTCATGGCCCGCAAATCCATCACCGGACTGGGCATGGATATCGACCTTGAGCATGTCATTGGTGTCCTGCGCAAAGGCATGGATGTGTTTCAATGCGACCTTGACGCGGGCCTGAACGTCATCCCGGACGGGGCCTACGATTATGCCGTGCTCAGCCAGACCCTGCAGGTGGTGCGCAAGCCGCGCCTGGTCCTGAACGAAATGCTGCGCGTGGCCCGCGAGGGGATCGTGAGCTTTCCCAATTTCGGCAACTGGCGCTATCGCCTGCGCCTGGGGCTCAAGGGCCGCATGCCGGTTTCCGGCACCCTGCCATTCGAGTGGTACGACACGCCCAACATCCACCTCTCCACGCTGAAGGATTTCCGCGCCCTGTGCCGCATGGATCGTATCCGCATCGTGGATACCGTCTGCATTCCGCACGGCTGGGGCGACGCGGCCTTGCTGGGCCTGGGCCGGCGCAACCTGGGGGCCGACCGGGTTTTGATCCGGATTACGCGGGACAGCTAAAGACGGATGGCAGACGGCGGATGGCGGACGACAGACCGGACGTGACAGGAGAAGATAAAAGGTAGACGACGGATGACGGATGGGCATGGATAATCGTAATCCGTTGCTTTCCGCGCCAGCGGTCTATTTGAAACACTTGGGTTACGGGTGTTAGCCAGCGTTAGCCCCTTTCCCATAAAGATTACCATTTTTGCGTGTACAAATTAAATTCGAAGTCCGAAATACTTATTGCGTAGATAGTTAAACACGGCCTTGATCTCCCCTTTCTATCGAAGGCAATTGGGTGGCATGTAACCGTGTGGCGAATTTGGGTGTCCGCGGAGCGGACTTCGTAAAAACAAGGCAAGCTTGGATAGAATGTGGGCGCGTCGCGTGCAGCGCAATACTCGTGTATGCGCAAACGCGGTAAGCCCGCAGGCGCCCCGAGATCGCCGCCGCTTTTTGCGAACCAAATTCGCCATACTGTCCAGAATAAACCATAATTGGGTTGCGAACAAGACCAGCATGGGGGAAAATAAAACGATGAAACTCAACGAATGGATGGACAAAAAATTGCCGGCCATTACGGACACCCTGACACGCTGTTTGAGCTGTCAGGCCGGCGTCAACACGCAGAAGCGCTTCAACCTGGCCGGGCAGAAAGCCGTGCATGCGGTCGCGGATGAGTTCATAAGCATTCTTTTCCCCGGTTGCCACGGGCACGCGCCGCTGGCCGCCGGCCCCATGGAAAATTTATATAATACCCAGATCCGCTCGGCGGCAATACTCCTGGCCGAGCAGGCCGAAAACGCATTCCGCTACCAGTGCGAATTCGAAAAATGCAAGGATTGCGGCGATTGCCGTAAAAAAGCGGAAGAAGCCGTTATGGCCCTGGTCGCATCCCTGCCGGGTATCCGCGACCTGCTCCAGCGGGATATCCAGGCGGCCTATGACGGCGACCCGGCCGCCCGCTCGCTCATGGAAATTGTCATGAGCTATCCCGGCCTGCAAGCCATCGCCATTCACCGTATCGCCCACGTGCTTTACCAGAAGGGCGTGCCGCTGATCCCGCGGGTCATGTCCGAACAGGCCCATTCGAGCACGGGCATCGATATCCATCCGGGCGCGCAAATCGGCGGCGGATTTTTTATTGACCACGGCACGGGCGTGGTCATCGGCGAAACCTGCGTCATCGGCGAAAACGTGAAGCTGTATCAGGGCGTCACGCTGGGGGCCTTGAGTTTCCCCAAGGACGAGCACGGCAACCCCATCAAGGGCATCAAGCGGCACCCCGAAGTGCGCGCCAACGCGACAATCTACGCCGGGGCCACCATCCTGGGCGGCGACACGATTGTCGGCGAAGGCGCCGTGATCGGCGGCAACGTGTGGCTGACCCATTCCGTGCCGCCCGGCGCCAAGGTTTATAACCAGCAACCCAAGCCCCGTATCCAGATGGCCGAGTGACCGGGCGTCGGCAGAAGATTCACCACGGAGGTACGGAGGAGCAAAGCAGAAGCGGAATGGTTTATATGGGGGAGGAAGACAAAATATTTTTTCATGCCATTCAGTGAGCTCCAAATATCAACAGTGCGCAAACGAACGCGCCGGACTTCCGGGGCGTTCGTTTGCGAGTCTCGGCGTCCTGTATATTCCGTGTCCTCCGTGTCTCCGTGGTAAATTTTTTTCTATGCTCCACCGGAGCATGGTGTCTGGCGTTTTCTTCTGCCTTATGGCAGCCCTCGTCACCGCCCGTGACCTGCCCCGCCTGGTCTGTGATGACCCGGAATATTGTTTCGGCACGCTGAGCAACACCAACGAGGCGCGGCGCACATTCGTGCTGGCCAACGAAGGCGCGGCCGATCTGGAAATTTACCGCGTGCAGACCGATTGCGGCTGCACCCTTGTGCGCCTGGAGGACAGGATCATCCATCCCGGCGAGCAGGTCGCCGTGCAGGTGCGGCTCATTCTCAAGGGCCGCGCCGGAGCTCAGCACAAGCGCGTGACGATCTTATCCAACGATCCCGCCCAGCCCCGGCTGGCTTTAAGCCTGATCGGCGAGGCCGTGGCCGAGGCGGCCGTGAAGCCCGACCGGGTTTACTGGGGCAATCTGCGCCGTGATGCGGAGGAAGTCAGAACGGTGGACATCAGATTTGACGAGTCGGCGCCGGGCCGGGTCACCGGCGCCGGCGTGATGTCGGCGGCGTTTGCCGTTGCCGTGGAAACAAACAATCCCGGCCGGGCCTATCGGCTCCGGCTCCGGTCCGTGCCGCC